>ENA-OXXL01000288-OXXL01000288.1-human-gut-metagenome-genome-assembly--contig:-NODE-288-length-12041-cov-5.031704_pt1 | contig 12041 bp, 8 predicted proteins | sample MGYA00244697_ERZ652737 | MGnify/ENA primary metagenome ERZ652737 (study PRJEB26926, sample SAMN06164466) | human gut metagenome | biome: ENVO:00009003; feature: ENVO:2100002; material: ENVO:00002003... | reverse complement strand
CCTCCTTGGTGGCGTGGGCGGTATGGCCCTCCTGCCACAGAAACTCGCTCGTGCGCAGGAAAGGGCGCGTGCGCATCTCCCAGCGCATCACGTTGCACCACTGGTTGCACATCAGGGGCAGGTCGCGGTAGGAGTGGATCCAGTTCTTATAGGTATTCCAGATGATGGTCTCGGAGGTGGGGCGGATGATCAGTTCCTCCTCGAGTTTGGCGGCGGGGTCCACCTCGATGTCGCTGCCGTCCTCGGTGGTACGGAGGCGGTAGTGGGTGACGACGGCACACTCCTTGGCGAAGCCCTTGACATGCTCGGCCTCGCGGGCGAAGAAGTTTTTGGGAATGAGCAGGGGGAAGTAGGCGTTCTGCACACCCGTCTCCTTGAACATCGTGTCGAGCTGATGCTGCATCTTCTCCCAGATAGCATAGCCGTAGGGCTTGATCGTCATGCAGCCTCTCACGGCGGACTGCTCGGCCAGGTCGGCCTTCATCACCAAGTCGTTGAACCACTGAGAGTAGTTCTCGCTGCGCTTGGTGAGATTCTTAAGTTCTTTTGCCATATTCTTTAGTCGAATTTTGTTGTTGTCTTCCGAAATCCCCATCGCGATTAGTATTATTCCTATAATGAAATAGGAGAAATCCCTTGCCCGGATGGGTGCAAATTTCTAATTTTGCCGCAAAAGTACAAAAAATAACTCGCAATGGGCCCCTTTTTGGGGAATTTGTTATAACTTTGCGTGAAGAAACGAATGTGAAAACAATATAAAAAACAATACAAATAGAACGATTATGAAGAAGTTACAGATGTTTACGGCAGGCCTTTGCCTGCTCACCGTAGTGAGTTGCCAAACGAAGCAGGGCACGGGTACGTTGGTAGGAACGGGTGCTGGCGCCGTCATCGGCGGCATTGTCGGCAACCTGATCGGCAAGAACACCAAGGGCACGGCCATCGGTGCCGCCGTGGGTGCCGCCGTGGGTGCTGGTGCGGGCACGCTGATCGGTCGCCACATGGACAAGGTGGCCGAGGAGGCTGCTTCGAACGTGAACAACGCCAAGGTGGAGACCGTGACGGACGCCAACGGACTGCCTTGTGTGAAAATGACCTTCGCCTCGGGTCTGCTCTTCGCCACCAACAAGTCTGACCTCTCGGCGGGTGCCATGAGCGACCTCTCGCACACTGCCACCGTGCTGAAGGGCAACACCGACTGCGACGTGGCGATCATCGGCCACACTGACAAGTCGGGCAACGACAACATCAACATCCCGCTGTCGCAGCGCCGTGCTGAGAGCGTGGCCAACTACCTGAAGGCGCAGGGCGTCTCCTACGGTCAGATCCGTTCCATCCAGGGCGTGGGTAGCTCGCAGCCTGTGCCGGGCCACGAGAACAACGTGAAGGATGCTGCCAACCGCCGTGTGGAGGTCTATCTCTACGCCAGCGAGGCGATGATCAAGAAGGCCGAGGCCGGCACGCTCAACTAATACCCAAGCTCCCGCCTGGGGCCGCAAAGGCCCTGGGCCTCGGCAAAGGGGCTGAGGACAGAGAAAAAAATCAAGCCACCCGATCGCTGCTCAAAGGAGCGGAGGTCGGGTGGCTTTTTGATGATGTGGCGCCTTAAAAGGGCTTTTCTGAGGACGGGGGCGCTACGACTGCACAGGGCCGCACTCCACGCGGTCCATCGCCACGTCGGTGGCTTCGCAGGGCACGGCCTCGACCAGCTGGAAGGGGAAGCAGAGGCCCACCTTATAGACATCGGCGGCCTGGGCGAGGAAGCGGTCGTAGTAGCCACGGCCGCGCCCGAGGCGGTGGCCCTGGGCATCGAAGGCCATGCCGGGGATGATGGCACAATCGACGGAGGCGTAGTCGGTGAAGGCGGCGCCCTGGGGCTCAAGGATGTGGAAGTCGTCGCTGAGCGCCATCTCCGTAGTGGGCAGATACTCCCTGATCTCCATCTCCGTCCTGCTGATGACCACGGGCAGCAGCACGCGCTTGCCCATCCTCAGCGCGGCGGCGATGAGCCCCGGGGTATAGACCTCGTCGGGCAGCGAGTGGTAGAGCAGCACGGTCTGTGCCTCCTGGAAACGGGGGTCGGCCAGTACGGCCTCGACGATGGGTTGCGACAGGGCCACCAGTTCCTCGTCGGTATGGCGCGCCTTGCGCTGGCGGATGTGCTGGCGCAGCGACTTCTTGGACAGCGCGCTGGTCTCCCTGTCTTTTCCCTCTATGTTTTGATCTTCCATGCTTTTTGTAATCTGTGCTTTTATCCTCTGTTTTTCAGTCCTACACACCTTCTATCTCCTGGGCTCCATCTCGCTGGTGGCGCGGCGGGGCATGGCCGCGGCGGCCTTCTTGGGGAAGGCCTCGTGGCGCTTGATGACGCCGATGGCGGCCTCGACCACGGGGTCGTCCTGGTTGAGATACTCCATGAGGGCCTGCTCGTCGAGCATGTTGTAGATGACGCGGCTGCTGATGAAGCGGTCGAGCAGGTGGTAGGAGCGACGGATCATGAGGTTGCGCCGCGGCAGGCCGTTGTGGGTGCCGAAGGTGGCAAACTGATCGACGAGGCCCTGGCCCTGCAGATACTTGGCCAGGTCGATGACCTCGGTGAGCGTGCGCAGGTGGGGGCGGTTGGCGTCGGTGTAGTTGAAGGCAAACTGGAGGATCAGTCCGCTCATGACGGCCTGCTTGTAGTAGGAGGTGATGTCGGTCGTGTCCTCGGCCACGAAGATGTCGGGCGTGATGCCGCCACCGCCATAGACGGGGCGTCCGAGCGTGGTGTGGTAGGCGGGACCCGTATGGTGGATGCTGTCGCCGGAGAAGAGCTCGCCCCGCTCGTAGCGCTGGAGGAGGTCCTGGTCGTAGTCGGCCTCGTCGCCGAGCTTGTAGGGCTTCTGTATGCAGCGCCCCGAGGGCGTGTAGTAGCGGGCGATGGTGAGGCGGATCTCGCTGCCGTCGGGGAATCCGATCTGCTGCTGCACGAGGCCCTTGCCGAAGGATCGGCGGCCGACGATGGTGCCGCGGTCGTTGTCCTGGATGGCACCGGCGAAGATCTCGGCCGAGGAGGCCGAGGCCTCGTTGATGAGGACGACCAGCGGGATGGTCTGATAGGCGCCGCGCCCGCTGCTGCGGTAGTCGCGGCGGGGACTCTTGCGGCCCTGCGTATAGACGATGAGACGGTCCTTGGGCAGAAACTCGTCGGCCATCTGTATGGCGCTCTCAAGGTAGCCGCCGTTGTTGTCGCGCAGGTCGATGATGAGGCTCGAGAAGCCCTGCTGCGAGAGCGAGGCCAGCGAGGCCAGCATCTCCATGTAGGTCTTCTGGCCGAAGGACTTGATGCGGATGTAGCCCGTGCTGTCGTTGAGCATGTAGGTGGCGGCGATGCTCGGCGTGACGATGTCGGCGCGGGTGATGGTGAAGCGCTTCACGGCCTTCGTGCCATAGCGCACCACGCCCACCTCCACCTTCGTGCCCTTGGGGCCCATCAGGCGGCGGCGCGCCTCGGTGTCGGTGACGACCTGGCCGACGAAGGGCTTGCCATCGACCTCGACGATCTTGTCGCCGGCCAGCAGGCCCATCTTCTCGGCGGGACCGCCCTTGATGACGTTGCCCACGTTGATGGTGTCGCGCTGGATGGTAAACTCGATGCCCACGCCGGAGAACGAGCCCTTGAGCTCGCTATTGACCTTCTGCACGTCCTCGGCGGAGATGTAGGTGGAGTGGGGGTCGAGCTGGGCAAGGATCTGGGGGATGGCCTTGTCCACGAGGTCGTCGATATTGACCGAATCGACATACTGGTCGTCGATGATGCGCAGCAGGTTGTTGAGGCGGTTGCTGCCGTTGTTGATGATGCTGAGGCGGTTGCCCGAGAAGTGGTTGGCGTAGAACGTGCCGACAAGGATGCCGAAAACGACGCTCACGGCCATGAGCAAGGGGGTAAACCGGTTGGATTTTTTCTTTGACATAACGATCGATGACAAGAGCCGCGCCGACCGGGGTGTCCGGACGGACGGGCGCCTGGGTGCTTGCAGCGCTTGGAATGCTATATACTACATAATGATGATGATTAGACAGGGAGGTCGAGGGGCAGGTGCTCCACCTCCACGCCGGCGCGCCGCAGCAGGTCGATGCCGTCGGTGAGCCGGTACTGCTCGGCATAGACCACGCGCCGTATGCCAGCCTGGATGATGAGTTTGGCACACTCGATGCAGGGCGAGGCGGTGACGTAGAGCGTGGCCTGGTCGCTGTTGTTGCCGCTGCGCGCCAGTTTGGTGATGGCGTTGGCCTCGGCGTGGAGCACGTAGGGGTGGGTCACGCCGTGGGCGTCCTCGCAGACGTTCTCAAATCCGCTCGGCGTGCCGTTGTAGCCGTCGCTGATGATCATCTTCTCCTTCACCACCAGCGCACCCACCTTGCGGCGCTGGCAGTAGGAGTTTTCGGCCCAGATGGCTGCCATGCGCAGGTAGCGCAGGTCGAGAAGCCGTTGCTTGCCCGTATCTTTCATCTTGTCTTGCTTTTTCTCTGTCTATATTTTGGAAATCTCTCTGATTGCGCGGGGAAATGGTTCCTCGGCATAGGGGGAATGTTATTGCTTCTTGATGCCGTCGCGGCGCAGCATGGCGTCGATGGTCGGCTCGTGGCCGCGGAAGCGCTTGTAGAGCGTCATGGGGTGCTCCGTGCCGCCCTTGGAGAGCACGCAGTCGCGGAAGCGCTGCGCCGTGGCCTGGTCGAAGATGCCGTGCTCCTGGAAGACTCCGAAGGCGTCGGTCTCCAACACCTCGGCCCACTTGTAGCTGTAGTAGCCCGCGGCGTAGCCTCCCGCCATGATGTGGGAGAACTGCGTCGTCATGCAGGTCTGCGGCAGTTGCTGGCCGATGATGGCCTTCTGCCAGGCCGCCTTTTCAAAGGGGATGATGTCGGCCTCGAAGGGCTCCTTCTGCGTATAGTAGGCCATGTCGAGCAGGCCGAAACTCACCTGGCGCAGGCAGGCCGAGGCCACATTGTAGTTGCGGCTCTGGCGGATGCGGTCGATGAGGTCGTCGGGGATGGGCTCGCCCGTCTCGTAGTGGAAGGCGAAGGTGCGGAGAAAGTCGCGCTCCGTGGCGTAGTTTTCCATAAACTGCGAGGGCAGTTCGACGAAGTCCCACCAGACGTTGGTGCCGGAGAGCGACTCGAAGCGCGTGTTGGCGAACATGCCGTGGAGGGCGTGGCCAAACTCGTGGAGGAAGGTCTCCACCTCGCCCAGGCGCAGCAGGGCGGGTCGGTCGTCGGTGGGCTTGCTGAGGTTCATCACCAGCGAGACGTGGGGGCGCACGTTGGTGCCGTCCTTCTCGATCCACTGCCCCTGGTACTCCGTCATCCAGGCGCCGCCGCGCTTGCCCTTGCGCGGATAGAAATCGACGAAGAGCACGGCCAGGTAGCTGCCGTCGCGGTCATAGACCTCGTAGGGGCGCACGTCGGGTTGATAGACGGGAATCTCCTTGTTCTCGCGGAAGGTGATGCCGTAGAGGCGCGTGGCCAGTCCGAAGACGCCCTTGATGACGTTTTTCACCTCAAAATAGGGGCGGAGCATCTCGGGGTCGAGGTTGTAGCGGCGCATCTGCAACTTGAAGGAGTAGTAGGCCGTGTCCCAGGGCTGGAAGTCGAAGTCGTCGCCCTCCAGCTCCTTGGCCAGGGCCACGACCTCGGCGCGCTCCTGGACGGCCGTGGGCTTGTAGGCCTCGATGAGGTCGTCGAGCAAGCGATAGACGTTCTGGGCCGAGGAGGCCATGCGATATTCCATCACGTAGTCGGCGTAGGTCTCGTAGCCCAGGAGCTGGGCCAGTTGGCGCCGCAGGTTGACCAGCCGCTTGCAGATGTCGAGGTTGCACTCCTCGCCCTCGGTGCAGAGCGTGCCGTGGGCCATGAAGACCTGCTGGCGAAGGTCGCGGCGGTCGGCGTACATCATGAAGGGACCGTAGCTCGGGGCGTCGAGGGTGATGATCCAGCCCTCCTTGCCCTCCTCGCGGGCAGCCGTGGCAGCAGCCTCGCGCACGGTCTCGGGCAGTCCGCTGAGGTCGGCCTCGTCGCTGAGGTGGAGCTTGAAGGCCTTGGTGGCCTTGCGCAGGTTTTGAGAGAACTGCAGCGACAGACGGCTGGCCTCCTCCGTCAACTGGCGGAAGCGGTCCTTGCCTGCCTCGTCGAGCAGCGCGCCACTGCGGACGAAGGCCTCGTAGCTCTCGCGCAGCAGCGTCTCCTCCTCGGCGGTGAGGGGACGGTGGTGGGCCTTCACCTTCTGCAGACGCTCGAAGACGCGCGGATTGAGGCTGATGTCGTTGGCGTGCTTGGTCAGCAGCGGACTCATCTTCTGCGCCAGCGCCTCCATCTCCTCGTTGCCCTCGGCGGAGAGGAGGTTGAAGAACACGCCACTGACGCGTCCGAGGAGGTTGTAGTAGTCCTTCGGATGGTCGTCGTGGTCGCGCACGAGGGTGTTGTCGAACGTGGGCTCGGCAGGGTCGGCGAGCATCTGCTCCACCTCCTCGTCCTCACGGCGCATACCCTCCAGCATCGCCTCCTCCACGTCCTGGAGGGTGAAGCGGCCGAAGGGCGGCGTGTTGTGGGGCGTGCCGTAGGGCAGGAGGAAGGGATTCTCGTGCTTCGGTTGCGTCGCTATATCTTTCTCTTCTGTGCTCATTGCTAATTCTCTCTTGTGCTTGGTGTCGGGGTGGGGCGGGGCACGTCGGCCGTGGCCGCTTCCACCTTAATAATATATTCTTTTAACGATAATGCAAAATTACGGAGTTTTCCCGAAGTACGCAAGTGGGGATGGGAAAAAATGCTTTTCGGAGTGACAAATAGGCGTCCTCCCGATGCTCTCGCCGCCTCGGGCCCCGAATTTTCCAGCAATCGGAAAGAAAAATCGGGGCACATTTTGCTTTTCGAGAGAAAATGCGTAACTTTGCAAATCATATAACCAGCAAACAAAAGGTATTCAACAAGACAGATAGCGACAGTCATGGAATTAGCTACGAAATATGACCCCAGGGAAGTGGAGTCGAAATGGTATCAGTATTGGTTGGACCACAAGCTCTTCAGCAGCCGGCCCGACGGGCGAGAGCCCTACACGGTGGTCATCCCGCCGCCCAACGTGACGGGTGTGCTCCACATGGGCCACATGCTCAACAACACCATTCAGGATATCCTCGTGCGCCGCGCGCGCATGGAGGGAAAGAACGCCTGCTGGGTGCCGGGCACGGACCATGCGAGCATCGCCACGGAGGCCAAGGTCGTCGCACGACTGGCCGAGGAGGGCATCAAGAAGAGCGACCTCACCCGTGAGGAGTTTCTCCGCCATGCCTGGGACTGGACCCACGAGCACGGTGGCATCATCCTCAAGCAGCTGCGCCGTCTCGGCGCCTCCTGCGACTGGGACCGCACGGCCTTCACGATGGACGAGGAGCGGTCGAAGAGCGTCATCCATGTCTTTGTCGATCTCTACAAGAAGGGACTCATCTATCGTGGCGTACGCATGGTTAACTGGGACCCGAAGGCCAAGACGGCCCTCTCCGACGAGGAGGTGGTCTATAAGGAGGAGCACAGCAAGCTCTACTATCTGAAATACTACGTGGCGCCCGAGGACCAGGCGAGCGTGGAGCGCAAGGACGAGGCCAACGTCATGCACCGCGACGACCGCGGATGGTACGCCGTAGTGGCCACCACGCGCCCCGAGACCATCATGGGCGACACGGCCATGTGTATCAACCCCGACGACGCCAAGAACACGTGGCTCAAGGGCAAGCACGTCGTCGTGCCGAAGGTGGGACGCACGATCCCCGTCATCGAGGACGGCTACGTCGATATCGAGTTTGGTACGGGCTGCCTCAAGGTGACACCGGCCCACGACATCAACGACCACGCCCTTGGACTGAAGCACAACCTGGAGACCATCGACATCTTCAACGACGACGGCACCATCTCGGAGGCCGCCGGACTCTATGTCGGACTCGACCGCATGGACGTGCGCAAGCAGATCAGCCGCGACCTCAACGAGGCGGGACTGATGGAGAAGATCGAGGACTACACCAACAAGGTGGGATTCTCCGAGCGCACCAACGTGGCCATAGAGCCCAAGCTCTCCACACAATGGTTCCTCAGCATGCAGCATTTTGCCGACATCGCCCTCGCACCGGTGATGGACGACGAGATAGAGTTCTATCCCAAGAAGTACAAGAACACCTACCGCCACTGGCTGGAGAACATCAAGGACTGGTGTATCTCGCGTCAGCTCTGGTGGGGACACCGCATCCCGGCCTGGTACTACCGTCCGCAGGGCGAAGCAGCAGCCGAGGGACCGAAGGTGGGCGAGGTCTTCGTCGATGAGGACCTGAAGGGCGTGATGGCGCAGGCGCAGGCGAAGTATCCGCAGGCGCAGTTGCAGGAGGCCGACTTCCAGCAGGACGACGACGCGCTCGACACCTGGTTCTCCTCATGGCTGTGGCCGATCTCCCTCTTCGACGGCATCAACAAGCCCGACAACGAGGAGATCAACTACTATTTCCCGACCTCCGACCTCGTGACGGCTCCGGATATCATCTTCTTCTGGGTGGCGCGCATGATCATGGCGGGCTACGAGTATCGCAACGACAAACCCTTCAAGCACGTCTATTTCACGGGTATCGTGCGCGACAAATTGGGCCGCAAGATGTCGAAGAGCCTCGGCAATTCGCCCGACCCCATCGAGCTCATCGAGAAGTATGGCGCCGACGGCGTGCGCATGGGCATGATGCTGAGTGCGCCCGCGGGCAACGACATCCTCTTCGACGAGACGCTCTGCGAGCAGGGACGCAACTTCAACAACAAGATATGGAACGCCTTCCGACTGGTGAAGGGCTGGGAGGTGTCGGCAGACGCCGAGCAGGACGAGGCGAGCCGCATCGCCACGCGCTGGTTTGAGAGCAAGCTCCGCGAGGCCTATGCCGAGATGGACGCCCACTTCGCCCAGTATCGCATCTCCGACGCGCTCATGACGGTCTATCGACTCTTCTGGGACGAGTTCTCCAGCTGGTATCTTGAGATGGTGAAGCCAGCCTACAAGGACGGCAAGGCACAGCCCGTGGCCCAGGCCACCTACGACGCCACGCTGCGCTTCTTTGACGCGCTGCTGCGCATGCTCCATCCCTTCATGCCGTTTATCACCGAGGAACTTTGGCAACACCTTGCCGACCGCAAGGAGGGTGAGAGCATCATGGTGGAGTGTCAGACTGTGGAGAAGCCGACGGAGGCCGACGCGCGTCTCTGTGAGGAGTTTGAGACGGTCAAGCAAGTGGTGGCAGGCGTCCGCTCCGTGCGCAACCAGAAGAACATCGCTCCACGCCAGCAGCTCGTCCTCCAGGCCGTGGGCACCAACGAGGTGGCTGCTTACGACGCGGCCATCCTGAAGATGGCCAACCTGGAGAAGATAGAGGTGGTTGAGGCCAAGGCCGCCGACGCCTCCGGATTCATGGTTGGCAAGTCGGAGTGGGCCGTGCCCGTGGGAAGCCTCATCGATGTGGAGGCCGAACTCGAGAAGGCAAAGAAGGAGCTCGCCCACCTGGAGGGATTCCTCACGGGGGTGACGAAGAAGCTCTCCAACGAGAACTTCGTGGCTCACGCGCCGGCAGCGGTCGTAGAGAAGGAACGTAAAAAACAAGCTGACGCCATGGAGAAGATTGCCATGGTGAAGGCTATGTTCAAAGCGTTAAAGTGAAGCAAGTAGCGACTTGCTAGTGTTAAAAGTATGTAATCAAATTGATATTTGGAAGGGTCGCCGAGATGTGAATCTCGGCGGCTTTTTTTATTTACGCTCGGACTGAACGTCGGAGGAAAATAGTGAGACTACTTGGTCAAAGCGCAGGTGGAAAAACTATTCTGCCAACTTTTCCCTCACGCGATCCATGAGCCATGCGTCTTGCTGGGCAATGGTCAGGTGGCTATTGTCGAGGACGATAGCGTCGTCGGCCTGGCGCAGCGGCGAGACTTCGCGGTGGCTGTCCATATAGTCGCGGTCCTGGACGTTCTTCAGGATACTCTCGTAGTCGGCGGGCTGGCCCTTGGCCTGCAACTCCTTGTAGCGCCGCTCAGCGCGCACCTCAGCTGATGCGGTGACGAAGATCTTGAGTTCGGCCTTCGGGAAGACGACGGTGCCGATATCGCGGCCATCCATCACGATGCCCTTGCCCTCACCCATGGCTTGCTGCTGGCGCACCAGCATCTCGCGGACGAAAGGCTGGGCTGCCACGATGCTCACACGGCTCGACACCTCGAGGCCACGGATCTTCTGTTCCACGTTCTCCCCATTGAGGCAGGCGTCGGCATGGCCCGTCTCGGGGTTGAGGCGGAAGTCGATGCGTACCTGGGGCAGCAGCGCGCTCAGGCGATCGGCGTCGAGCGTGTCCTCGGCGTCGAAAAGATGCTCGCGAAGGGCAAACAACGTGACGGACCGGTACATGGCACCTGTATCCACATAGACGTAGCCCAGTCGGTGGGCCAGTTCCTTGGCCATCGTGCTCTTTCCGCAGGAGCTGTAACCGTCGATGGCTATCACAATTTTCTTCATATCAAAATATACTACAAATGGTCTGATGTAAAACGAATGGTGTGGGGAAGGAGGAAATGCCTTCTGCTGGGATGGTAGGTCAGAAGGTGTAACCCACGTTGAGGATCAGCGAATGGCTGCTGACATGATACTTGCCGTAGGCCACATTGAGGCGGAAGCGCTCCAGGTTGAGTCCAGCGCCGAAACTCAGTCCGGCTCCGTGGGCGCTCTCCTCGTCGCCTTCGCCCATCTTCATCTCCTCGGCGCGGCGGAAGTTGTAGCCCAAGCCCGCCCAGATGCTCTCCGAGAAGAGGATGTCGGCACCCAGGCAGAGGTGGTTGGCGAAGCGGTAGTCGTAGTGGGTCATGTCGATCAGCGTGGCCGAGATGCGCACGGGCAGTCCCTGGAAGGTCTTGCTCACGCCCAGCTGGAGGTCGAAGGGCATCTTGCCAAAATCGTCGTTGTAGGCCTTCACCTCGCCACCAAGGTTCTTGGCGACGACGCTGATCGACCATTCGCGCTCCGGCATATACCAGTTGAGTCCGAGATCGACGGCCACACCCATGGAGCTATAGTCGGCGATGTGGGAATAGACATACTTGGCCGTGATGCCGCCCACGACATTGCGCGCCAACTGGTAGGCCAGCGTGCCCTCTATGGCAAACTCGTTGGCAGAGAACGTGCCCACCTGCGTGCCCGTGGCATCGGTCTCCTTCATCGAGCCGTAGTTGATATACTTGACGCCGCCCACCACCGTGGCCTTGGGCGCAAGCACCTTGGTGTAGGACGCGCTCGCATAGCTCACGCCGCTCATGTAGTTCATGTAGTTGAGCCCGGCCGTGCGGTCGCTCACAGAGGCTGCCAGGGCGGGGTTGGAGAAGACGAGCGAGGGGTCGTCCTCGATGATGGTGATATTTTCGCCACCCAACGCGGCAGCATGCGCACTCACGGGGAGGCGCAGGAAGTTGTATTCCGTTTGGCTCTCCTGTCCCCATGCCAGCGAGGGCAGAAATGCTAATAGGAGGGCATAAATGGCTTTTTTCATTTAACGTTTTCTAATTTCAGCACAAAGATACGGCTTTTTTCAAATATCTTCGCTATTTTTGCATGCGTAAAAGCGATACAGAGTCCGTCTTCACCCTAATATAACGGCAAAAGGCGGCATTTAGTGTTTAAGCGGTTTGGAAAACGAGAAAACAAAACGTGCGGATTTGGAGCGACATCACCTGACGGGGTTTCTGTTGGGGCTGGTGGTGGCCTCGTCGTTGGTCTATACGGCGCTGGAATATACCACGGGGGGCGACCTCCTCGACATTCCTATGAAGATGGATCTCGACAAACTGCATCGCGACACCACGATGATGGTGGCCATCGACCGCGAGGATGACGCCTCGGCACAGAAGCCGGACCGCCACCAGGACGTGAAGGACCGCCTCAACATCAAGGTGGCGGATCTCGACCGGGTGGATGGCGCCAGAAAAGGGGCGGACCATACCGACGC
>ENA-OXXL01000267-OXXL01000267.1-human-gut-metagenome-genome-assembly--contig:-NODE-267-length-12455-cov-4.727903_pt1 | contig 12455 bp, 9 predicted proteins | sample MGYA00244697_ERZ652737 | MGnify/ENA primary metagenome ERZ652737 (study PRJEB26926, sample SAMN06164466) | human gut metagenome | biome: ENVO:00009003; feature: ENVO:2100002; material: ENVO:00002003... | reverse complement strand
TCTGTTGCACTGGCCTTGGAGTCACCTCCACCGGACGTTATCCGGCATCCTGCCCTGTGAAGCCCGGACTTTCCTCACCTGCATAAGCAGCCGCGATTATCCACCCTACTCAACCAACTATGAATTCTATCAAATGACACCGATTATGTCAATGTATGAACATAGCGTCACCGAAAGAAAAGAACCTGTACTTTTCCTCAACCGCCGTCTTATACGCTGCAAGGATATGCTCTCTTCCCGCTAATGCGGATACAAGCATCAAAAGCGTCGACTCCGGCAGATGGAAATTAGTTATAAGCGCATCAAGCACCTTGAACTTATATCCCGGATAGATGAATATCTCCGTCCATCCGCTGCATGCCTTAACCCTGCCGTCATCATCTGACGCTGACTCAATAGTTCTGCAGCTTGTTGTTCCTACGCATATAACACGCCCGCCATCAGCCTTTGCATTATTAATCTTATCCGCAGCTTCCTGCGTTACTACATAATATTCAGAGTGCATGTGGTGCTCCTGAATATTCTCAACCTTGACAGGTCTGAATGTTCCAAGTCCGACATGAAGTGTTACGCGTGCTATATCAACACCTTTTTCCTGAATCCTTTCCAGCAGCTCCTTCGTAAAGTGAAGTCCTGCAGTAGGCGCTGCCGCTGAGCCTTCATGCTTTGCATATACAGTCTGGTATCTGTTCTTATCCTGAAGCTTGTGTGTTATGTAAGGAGGCAGCGGCATCTGTCCAAGTTCGTCAAGAATCTCTTCAAAAATACCTTCATAAGTAAACTGAATCAGTCTGTTGCCTTCTTCAACAATATCTATAACCTCAGCCACAAGCCTGCCGTCACCAAAGCTTATCTTTGTCCCAATCTTAGCCTTCTTACCGGGCTTTACAAGCACTTCCCAGACATCCTTCATGTCTTCCTTACGCTTTAACAGAAGAACCTCTATGGTTGCACCTGTTCCGACTCTCTCTCCTATAAGCCTTGCCGGAATTACCTTGGTATCATTGATAACAAGGCAGTCTCCCGGATTAAGATAATCAATTATATCCTTAAATATCTTATGCTCAATCTCACCTGTATTCTTATCAAGCAGCATCAGTCTTGACGCTGAACGGTCAGATAACGGATCCTGCGCAATAAGCTCCTGTGGCAGATCATAGTAAAAATCATGTAATTCCATCATAAAACCTTCCTCATTTCTGAACAACTCGCTATATATATTGTCAGAACACCCGGAAGCTGAATTATCAGCTTCTGAGCTCTATTCCAAGTGCTCCGAGGTCCTTAAGTATATTTTCCATAATAGGATTGATATCCTTGTCCTCAAGTGTTCTGTCCTTTGCCCTGAAACTTATAGAATAAGCAACTGATTTGAATCCTGACTTAATCTGTGAGCCTTCATAGATATCAAAGAGCTTATAGCTCTCAACAAGCTTTCCGCCTCTCTTCTCTATGATATCCTCAACAGTTCCAACAAGCACTGACTTATCCATAACCATTGAAATATCTCTTGTAACTGCAGGGAACTTTGCAATTCCTTCGTACTTTCTGTCAAATGTTGCCTTCTCTACTATGTGCGGCATATCAATTACTGCAATATAAGCCTTCTCCCCTATTGAATAAATGTCAAGTACATCAGGATGAACCTCTCCGAGATATCCGATTACTTCTCCGTCATAGACTATGTCAGCCTGTCTTCCCGGATGAAGGAATGTTTTGCCTGCGTCAGGATTATATTCAGGCTTATTTCTCATTCCTACCTTTTCAAGGAATTCCTCAACAACTCCCTTCATACTGAAGAAATCACCGTCTCCATAGAAGCCGAGTGTAAACTGCATTCTCTCATCAGGAAGCTCTGTAAGAGGAAGTGCCTTTGGAAGATAAATATTGCCCAGCTCATAGAGCTTAACATTCTTATTTCTTCTGTTATAGTTAGTGGACAGTGATGTAAGCATTCCGTTAAGTGAAGTTGTTCTCATAATGCTGAAATCTTCACCAAGAGGATTAGATATAACTATTGCCTTGCGAAGCGGTGAATCCTCCGGAAGAAGAAGCTTATCAAATACCTTAGGGCTTTCAAATGAATATGTCATACCCTGTGAGAAACCACAGAACTCTGCAATATCTCTTGCAACGCCCTCAATTCTCATCTTGAATGAAAGCTTACCTGTTGTAGCCTCACCTGATGGAAGTGTTGTAGGAATGTTGGCATATCCGTAGAATCTTGCAACTTCCTCCGCTATATCGGCACCACACTCAAGATCCTGTCTGAATGTAGGTATTATAAGTTCGTTAGTCTCTTCGTTATATACGAGCTCAATCTTCTTAAGATATCCAAGCATCTCTTCTGCTGAAATATCTATTCCGAGCAGCTTGTTAATCTTGTCAGGCTCGAACTTGATTCTCTTCTCCACATTCTTCTGAGGATATACATCAATCATTCCGCCGACAACTTCGCCTGCTCCGAGTTCTTCAATAAGCTGGCATGCCCTGTCAATAGCTTCTGATGCAAGATTAGGATCAAGTCCTTTCTCGAACTTGCCTGATGCTTCTGTTCTCATACCAATCTTCTTGGCTGAAAGACGGATATTAGTTCCGTCAAAGCATGCTGCTTCAAAAAGCATTGTCTTAACATCATCTGTTATCTTAGAATTCTCGCCGCCCATGATACCTGCAACACCTACTGACTTCTCAGCATCACATATCATAAGTATTGAAGGATCAAGCTTTCTTGTCTGTCCGTCAAGTGTTACAAACTCTTCGCCCTCTTCTGCACGGCGTACTATTATCTTACCGCCTGCAAGCGTATCATAATCATATGCATGCATAGGCTGTCCGTACTCTTCCATTACGTAATTAGTAATATCTACGATATTATTTATAGGTCTGATTCCACTTGCGGCAAGTCTTCTCTGCATCCATTCAGGTGATGGCGCAAGCTTGATATTCCTTACAAGTCTTGCTGTGTATCTTGGGCAGAGATCTGTTGCCTGAACATCAACCTTCACATAGTCATTAACATCCTCGCTGTTGCCGACTTTCTTGACAGGAGGCATAACAAAATCCTTATTGAATGTTGCCGCCGCCTCTCTTGCTACGCCAAGAATGCTGTAACAGTCTACTCTGTTGTTAGTAATCTCATATTCAAATACAGTATCGCGCAGTCCAAGTGCCTCTATTGCGTCAGAACCGACAACTGCATCCTCAGGCATTACATAAAGGCCATTCTCAGGTGCATCCGGATAAAAGTCTCTTGATGAACCAAGCTCCTCTATAGAGCACATCATACCGTTAGATTCAACACCACGGAGTTTGCCCTTCTTAATCTTAATTCCGCCTTCCGTCTTAGAACCGTCATGTCCTCCGGCAACACGTCCGCCATCGAGCACTACAGGTACCTTCATTCCGGTAACTACATTGGGCGCACCTGTAACTATCTGTATTGTCTCTTTGCCTATGTTAACCTGGCATATAACAAGCTTATCTGCATCAGGATGCTTTTCTACTGATATAATCTGTCCTACAACTATCTTATCAAGGTCTGCATCAAGTGCTTTATATCCTTCTACCTTTGTACCGCTTAATGTCATGGCGTCCATATATTCCTGATCCGTGCACTCAAGTCCCGGTACATATGCTTTAATCCAATTTAAAGATGTATTCATGATTTTAATTCTCCATTCTCTGCATATATGTTTCCAAATTACTCTTTTCAGAATATCCTGACCAATAATTAGTGTCAGCTTTTACTTAGAACTGCTTAAGGAATCTTGCATCATTCTCATAGAGAAGTCTCATGTCGTCAATCTCATATTTGAGAAGTGCGATTCGCTCAAGTCCTACACCAAATGCAAATCCTGAATACTCTTCAGGGTCTATTCCGCTCATCTTAAGAACCTTAGGATGAACCATTCCGCATCCGAGAATCTCAATCCAGCCTTCGCCCTTACAGAAACGGCATCCCTTGCCTCCGCACTTGAAGCATGTTACATCCATCTCAGCACTTGGCTCTGTGAACGGGAAGTGATGAGGTCTGAACTTAACCTTTGTATCCTCACCGAACAGCTCTCTGGCAAATTCCTGCAATGTACCCTTAAGATCTGCAAATGTAATATTTTTATCTATTACCATACCCTCAATCTGATGGAATGAAGGTGAATGTGTTGCATCCACTTCATCTGCACGGAATACTCTTCCCGGCGCAATCATTCTGATAGGAAGATGGCCTCTCTCCATCTGGCGTACCTGAACAGGTGATGTCTGTGTACGGAGAAGAATCTTGTCATTAATATAAAATGTATCCTGCTCATCCTTAGCCGGATGGTTAGCAGGAATATTCAATGCCTCAAAGTTATAGTAGTCATACTCGACCTCCGGTCCTTCAACCACTTCATATCCCATTCCGACAAATATCTTCTCTACTTCTTCAAGTGCTATTGTATTAGGATGACGATGACCTACATTGTTTTTTCTGGCTGGAAGTGTTACATCAATAACCTCTGCCTTCATCTGAAGTTCTCTTTTCTTCTTTGCGAGGTCTGTTCTTGCATTCTCAAGCATCTCCTCGATTGCCTGTCTTGTCTCGTTAACTATCTGACCTACCTGTGGTCTTTCTTCAGGAGCCACATCCTTCATGCCCTTAATCACTTCAGTAAGTTCACCTTTCTTACCAAGAAGACCTACTTTAATCTCATTAAGTCTTTCGAGCGAGTCAGTCTCATCAATCTGAGTTCTCGCATTTTCCATGATTTTCTTCAAACGTTCCTTCATCATTGAAATCCCATTCCTTTCATTATGTACTGATAAATGTTCTGCGTGGACGTTTAATATATATTTTGACAAATAAAAAACGCCCCCAAAACAAGGGACGAATTAACCGCGGTACCACCCATATTCCCGGAATATCCGGACTCTCTTCCGACTTAACGCGTCTACACGTCGCAGCCTACTTTGCGGTCACAGCCACTCTTCAGCAACGCAGCTCCGGTGTGAAATTCAATGCCATTCTTTAACTCAAAAGGACTCTCAGCCAGTGATCCTCTCTCTCTGACAGTATGATTGCCATCTGTGACCGCCTTGTACGGTCTGCACCTTCACAGCTTTTGTTAAAGCTTCCGATGGGACTCGAACCCACGACCTATTGATTACGAATCAATCGCTCTACCAACTGAGCCACGAAAGCATCAAAACATAGATTATTATACATACTCTGTTTAAAAATGTAACCTTTTTTTATTATTTTGCATAATATATTTATATGAAAATAACTTATTATTGCGGAGGGCTGTGTATGGAATATGCATTAAATATTGACCATATATCGTATTCATACCACACATTAAATGGTGAGACCCCTGCTGTCACAGACGTAAGCATCACCATTGAAAAAGGGGAATTTATTGCGATAGTCGGTCCGTCAGGATGTGGCAAATCCACCCTTCTCTCACTTATTGCGGGTCTTATACATCCCGATTCGGGATCAATCACACTTGGCAGCAATAGCAACATCGGTTACATGTTCCAGAAAGACAACCTTTTTGAATGGCGTACAGTATACGGTAACGCACGCCTCGGACTTGATATACAGCACTGTGCTACCCCTAAAAAGCTTGAATACGTTGACAATCTTTTGAAGGCATATGGTCTTGACAGCTTTAAGGATGTCCGTCCTTCACAGTTGTCCGGCGGAATGCGCCAGCGTGCAGCACTGATACGCACACTGGCCCTCGAACCCGACCTTCTGCTTCTTGACGAGCCTTTTTCCGCACTTGATTACCAGACACGCCTTGAAGTATGTGACGATATAGGAACAATTCTTAAAAATGAAGGTAAAACAGCCATTCTTGTTACGCACGACCTCTCCGAAGCAATATCAATGGGAGACCGCGTTGTTGTTCTGACAAAACGTCCATGTACAATCCGCGATATCATTACCATTGACCTCGGAATAGATAACAGAACGCCTATGACATCCCGCAATGCACCTGCATTCAAGGATTATTTCAACATTATATGGAAGGAGCTGACAGGCAATGAATAAAAATAATCACAGGGACATTTCTCCCTCACAACAATCTTATATACGCCACTGCCTGATGCATCATTACATGATTGTATTTTCACGCATTGCCTTATTCGTTCTGTTTATTATAATGTGGGAAACCGGCGCACGCACCGGCAGCATTGATGCATTTATATTCAGTTCACCCTCACGCATTGCTGCCACCCTTATTTCAATGTGCCGTTCCGGGGACATTTTTATTCATACAGGAATTACACTTGCAGAAACGCTTCTAAGCTTTATCCTTGTTATCACAGCCGGAATTCTTCTTGCCATTCTTCTGTGGGCATCGGATACTGTATCAGGAATACTCGAACCATACCTTGTAATACTGAACAGCCTGCCAAAGTCTGCACTTGCTCCTGTTCTCATTGTATGGCTTGGCAACAACCCAAAGACAATTATAGTGACTGCCATTTCAATCGCTGTATTCGGTACAATAATTAACCTTTACACAAGCTTTTCGCAGATAGATTCTGAAAAGATAAAGCTTATCAAGATGCTTGGCGGCAACAGGCTCGATGTGCTTTTCCGCCTTATCCTGCCAAGTTCTCTCCCTATAATAATCAGTAATGCCAAGGTTAATATCGGTCTGTGCCTTGTCGGAGTAATAATCGGGGAATTTCTTACAGCACGCAGGGGGCTTGGTTTTCTCATAATATATGGCAGCCAGACGTTCAAGATGAACTGGGTGCTTATGTCCATTGTAATACTCTGCATAATTGCAGGCGTACTATATCTTATTCTTAACAGGCTTGAAAAATGCGTGAATAAGTATATGGCATCCTGAACATATACTTTATTATATATGATGCCGGAGCAAAAGCCCCCCCCGGATTTGATGCTCATATCAGGGCGGGGTATGAGTCGTTATTTAAGTCCATCATATCCCGTTTACCTGAAGACCTCCACTCCATACTTCTTTCCATCTGTCTTCACGGTTATTGCGCCACTTTCATCAGTCCTTATAATACCCGCTCCTGATACACGCAGCCTGTCGATTGTCTCCTTGTGCGGATGTCTGTATCTGTTATCAATTCCACAAGAAATCATTGCCACATCCGGTTTTACACGTTCAAGGAATTCATCTGTTGTCGACCCTGACGAACCATGATGGGCCACTTTCAGGATGTTAAAGCCTGCAGGCTTTTTGGTGGAAGACATTGAAGCCGCTTCATTGAGAACTTCAGTCAGATTCTCTTCACCTTTTCCCTGCACATCCCCGGTAAAGAGCATTGCAAATCTGTCATATGTCATTTGCATTATGAGCGATCCCTCATTTTTATCACTATACATATCCACATAATCCGGTGCGATGCACTCCAATGCAAACCGCCCATTCATCGCTTCTATTTTCATGCCACAGTATGCATTTATTATATTAGTACCATTATCTTTTGCTGCACGCACGATTGTCCAATATGTATCATCATCAGGCAGTTCCGGAATAATTATGCTGCGTACGCGGATTCCGGTTATATTCTGGTTCTGCACAAGATAAAGTATGCCATTATAATGGTCTTCATCCAGATGGCTTATTACCGCATAGTCAACAGACCGGATTCCTCCCGCTTTAAGCGACGGAACCAGCGTATATTCGCCAAGTTTCTTCTTATCCGTACTTCCTGAATCCATAAGTATATTCATGCCATCCGGGACTCTTATGTATATTCCGTCCCCCTGCCCCACATACATCATGCGCACCGTAAGATATCGCACCGGATTAAAAAACATAAGCAGTGCCATTAACGGAACGAACACGCACACCGCATAGCTGAACATACCTCCGTCTTTGATGTTTTTTTCATTATGCCTGATATATGTGTGCAGTGCTGTTAATGCCACAAGCAGCATATAATAGACAATGATTTTGGACAATCCCGGCCTTCCGGGGATTATATGCGACCACTCTGCCGCAACCGATATCCCGCACATCTTTCTGAATAAAAGAAGCGTATAATGTACCACACCCATTACAAATCTGCCGGCATATATATTAACAATTCCGGCTATTCCGGCAATTATGCCTCCTGCCATTACAAATTCCATTAGCGGTATGACTGCAAGATTAAGAAATATTGATAAAAGTGGAAATTCCCCAAATGACAGCAGTAACACCGGAACCGTCACCAGACTGACACTTATGCTTGCAGACAATGACTGCATAAGCAGTTTTATCACAGCTTTATATTTACCTTTATATCCGTCTGCATATCCATTCAGTGATGCAGCCTTGTCAACAAGCCATTCCCCGGTCTCATATATGACCGGATTCACTTTAATCAGTGCCGCTATTGCGCCAAAAGAAAGAATATACCCACTATTAGTAATCATCAGCGGCATATCCAGCAGAATCAATATTGATGCAAGCGACGCAGAACATGCCATATCATATTTTCTTCCCAGCACCTGCGCACCACAGCTTACAGCAAACATTACAAATGCCCTTACAGCCGATACTGCATTGCCGGTCATAATTCCATAGCCGGCAATTATTATGCAGCTTATTACCGATGCACCGCCAAACCTTAAGCCTGCCCGGCGCAGGATCCTGTAAAGCGTCATCCCTATAATTGATATGTGAACACCGCTTATTGCAAGTATATGTGCTATTCCACTTCTTTGGTACAGGACATTAATCGCGCTGTCAAGTTCTGACTTGTCTCCCAGAATCATCGACATGACTATTCCTGCATCTTCCGCTTCCGAGCATTTTGTTATTGACTGCTGCATCACAGCCTTCACGGCGAATATCAACCCAAGTAACCTGTTTTCATTATGCCGTATTACACTAATGCTATCTGCATTTACTTTCCCATTTACATTAAGTGAAGCATAGTATTTTTTTGCATCAAATTCTCCCGGATTCATTGCACTGTCAAAATCCGAAAGCCTGCCTGACACAATTATGGTATCTCCTTCGCCACACTCTTCCGTACCATATGGCACATATACAATGAGATTATAATGCGTGCCCGCTCTGCATATTGTTTTTCTTCTGTCTGCATAACTGCATGAAATCTGAATCTGTTTTCCTGAGGATTTGTTGCGGATTTTGGTGACTTTACCCGAAATCTGTGATATATCTTCCGGATATGTTGTGTTCATACGCCTTTGCGCTGTATGCGCTCCGGCAAAGATAAATATTAGAATTAAGACTGTTGTAATAATATTGCCGCAATGACTATTGCCGAAGTGACCGGCAATATCGCTTTTTTCGGCCCTGCTGCGCCGTCCTGATAAATACAAATCATGGCACTGACGCATTACCGCTGATATAATTACCATGATTGCAAATGCTGATGGAAGCCACATCATGTCAAAGACAGCACCCGCTATTCCGGTAATCTGTGCGAGTGCCATCCATACAAGCGGGCGTTTTATCATTAACATTCCCCCTTTTTATGTGCAGGCAGTTATGTATATGCTGCAGATCTACTCCCCTGTCTTCTGCACTATATCTTCATTATTTGTAAACTTTGTCTCAAGCGAAATGCTCTCCCTGTACATTCTGTTGGATTCCCCGTTAATCAGAATCTGTACGCGGTCAATCTGCGGAATGTCACACAGTGAATTCACGATTGAATATACCGGAACCATCTCTGCTGCATTAACCATACCGTCTATGAATGTAGAATCAAGATTAACATAGCATGTTCCGTCGGTAACAGATATTCCAAGAAGCTTTACGTTGGCAGGAAGTGTCCTGTAATATCCGGAAATCCCCGGTCCGTTTATGAGCTGCTCGACCACTACTCTTTCAATCGGGACATTCTTATTATATGTTACGTTCATATCCATCGGTATAAGCTTATCGCCCTTAGCATTAGCAAAATAAAGCTTTATATCGGCTGACTGTATATCTGCCGAGTTACTCCCTGATGCTTCAACAAAATCATCTGCGCTCATCATTCCTATCACAGTTCCATCAGCATATGTTGCAGGTGCACCATCTACATAGAACGTAACATGGTCAACTTCCGGAAGCTGCGTAATTGTCTTAACAACTGCTGCACGGTAAAGCATTTCCGTTGCATTATCCATTGACTTATATGTATCCGTATAATATATATATACATTCTGACCATCTGTCTGTACATGATCCACTTTGACATATGCAGGTCTTGCCGGAATAAATGTACTTTTCTTTCTTGCCTTATCCATCTCATTAACAAGCGCCTGTGCATCTGCAGATTCGTCAAGCTTTGTCTTGTATTCGGCCAATGCCGTGCGTTCCTGATTAACATAGTATATTGTGAACTGATTCTTTGACGATGATGCCCTGCAGCCTGTCAATGATACTGTAATAAACACACATACCGACAGAACGGCCAGCATTTTTTTGCATGTATTCAATATATTAATATTATGACTTTTCACAACTGCCTCCTGCCATCTATTCGGGTACGTAATTCAGCGGTATTCTCACCGTAAATGTAGTTCCCACGTCTTCTTCACTGTGAAGCCTTATTGCCCCATGGTGCATAAGAACCGCATTACGTACAATCGAAAGTCCGAGTCCTGTCCCACCTGTCTGTCTTGAACGTGCCTTATCAACACGGTAGAATCTCTCAAACACCATCTTCTGGCTCTCCTGAGGGATACCTATTCCGTTATCCTCCACACGCACATAAAAATATCTGTGATCCGCATTCAGTGATACATGCACCCAGCCGTCGTCACGATTGTATTTGATTGCATTCTCCACAAGATTGGATATGGCAATCGTAAACTTAACCTCATCAATCTCGGCAACAACGGGCCTGAAGCTTTCAAAAAGGAGCTCTATATTCTTCTTCTGGGCAATCGGCTTAAGTCTCTTAAGTATAAGCTCAAGAAGCTCATTAATATTAACCGAAGAAATATTAAGCGTCATTGAAGACTTATCCATCTTAACAAGCGATAGGAGATCATCAATTATCTTACTCTCTCTGTCAATCTCTTCAACAATATCTGCCATAAATTCCCGGTAAAGTTCAACAGGGACATCTTCCTGCGTATTAAGTGAATCTGCCAGTACCTTCATTGATGTGATAGGTGTCTTAAGTTCATGTGATACATTAGACACAAATTCCTGCCGTGACTCGTCAAGATTATTCATCTTATCAAGTATGTCGTTAAAGCCCGATGTCATGTCCGAAAGCTCGCTATACGCTCCCTTCCTGATTCTGCGGTCATAATGTCCCATCGCTATATCGTTGACCTGGTGCGTAACATTGCTTATGGGACGCACAAGTATCCCGGATATGATAAATGCAATAATAATGAGCATTGTTATTGCCGAAACCTTGATTATGTATATCTTCTGCAGCACATCATCAGTATAATTAAGAGCTTCACTTACATCTGTTGACATAACAACAACTGCATATGCATTCTTATTGTCATCCAGAACAGGAGTCATTATCTCTATGCTTCCTGCTGCTTTGTTATACGCAGAAATAGTTTTTTTCGTTGTAAACGCTTTGATAACATTCTCAGATACAATTGTCTTGCCGCTCTCAAAAGCATATGAATCATATGCAATAACATATCCGTAATTAACAAGAAGAATCCGTGAATCACTGAATGTAGAATACTGTCTTATGACAGCCTCATAAGAACCGGTTGATGTAAATGTCTTATCCTGATACTTGCCAATCTCTCCGGCCAGTGCAACAGCCTGTACCTGAAGCTGTGCCTGCGTATTATTAATCATCGCTGACCTGTAATAAGCATGCATGGAATGTTCAAGTACAGTCATCGGTATAGAACCAAGTATGAGTATCACAGCAAATATGCCAAATCTCATACTATGGATAAACTTTTTGATTTTACCAATAATGGTCTTAATTCTGCCCAAAATAATAGCCTACTCCCCACTTTGTCTGTATATATTTAGGATCGCTTGCGTTAGGTTCAACCTTCTCGCGCAGTCTTCTTACATGTACATCAACCGTTCTTACATCTCCCGGATAATCATACCCCCAGACTGTATTAAGAAGCGACTCTCTTGAATACACTTTGCCGGGATTAGATGCAAGCAGTTCCATAAGATCAAATTCCTTGGCTGTAAGATATATCTCTCTTCCGCTTATCTGAAGCGTTCTTGCATCGCAATCAAGCTTAAGACTTCCTGAACTGATTACCTTACGTGCGGCCTCGCTTTGTCTGCCCTCACTCTCACTTCCACCGCTTCTTCTGAATATTGCCTTCATTCTTGCTTTAACCTCGAGAATGTTAAACGGCTTCGTTATATAATCATCGGCACCATATTCCAATCCGAGAATCTTATCCATATCATCGCCCTTAGCCGTAAGCATAATTATCGGTACATTGGAGAACTCCCTTACCTGCTGGCATACTGCTGTCTCTTATACACATCTCCGAGCCCACGAGACGGACTCCTATCTCG
>ENA-OXXL01000213-OXXL01000213.1-human-gut-metagenome-genome-assembly--contig:-NODE-213-length-13401-cov-9.214521_pt1 | contig 13401 bp, 7 predicted proteins | sample MGYA00244697_ERZ652737 | MGnify/ENA primary metagenome ERZ652737 (study PRJEB26926, sample SAMN06164466) | human gut metagenome | biome: ENVO:00009003; feature: ENVO:2100002; material: ENVO:00002003... | reverse complement strand
CTTCAGCCCTGTTATCTCTACAATTTTTCCATTCCCATGCAACACATTGATAATATATTCACCGACCTTTTTCCCGACCTCATAATTATCTGCCCCTACATAAGCTGTATATTTGTCAGAATGAATTTTCCGGTCAACCAGTACTACGGGAATACCAGCCTCGTAGGCTTCTTCCAGTACCGGCGCTATCGCTCCTGCCTCATTAGGAGCAACAATTATCAGGCTCACTTTTTGGTGGATGAACTCTTTAATGTCATTTATCTGCCGCTGATTGTCGTCTTGAGCCTGCCGAATATCAACTTTCACTTCTGGATAAAAAAGAGCCTCGCGCAGAATTTCTTTGTTCATCTGCACACGCCATTCATCATTGCTACATTGCGAAACTCCAATAATATACTCAGGCTTTTTTCTGTTACAAGCTATTGACAAACTAACAAGAAAAAACAATAAAAGGTATCTATGCCATCGATGTTTCATGCAATTCATATTAAGTTAACCTTACAAAGATACATCAAAGCTCGAAAAGGGCACTTATCAGAAAGTGTTTTTTCTGCATTTTAAACAATAAATGCGGTTCCAGCCGTCACAGCCAAAACCGCATACTCTTCAAATCTAACCTAAACTAAAAATACAAACTTATAAACCTTATTATTTTACATCTTGTTTCTTAAATATAAAGGAAACTCTGGCATAGCTCCATTCTGAGTACATACAAAAGCTGAAACCTCTACAGCCAATTCGTGTGCTTCACGTACTGTTTTTCCTTTCAAAATGGAAGCCACAAACGTAGCAGTGAATGAATCCCCTGCCCCTACCGTATCTGCCACTTCTACTTTAGGAGTCTCTACAAAAGACACATTTCCAGGAGTAAACACATAACTTCCATTTACTCCACAAGTCAGAATCAACATTTTCAGATTATATTTTGCCAGCAAGATCCAACATTTATCCTGCAAATCAATGCCCGGATAGCCAAACATACGGCTGACCGTAACCAACTCTTCATCATTTATCTTCAGTACGTTGCATTTTCTAAAAGAATTACAAAGCACTTCTTTTGTATAGAAACCTTGACGGAGATTAATATCAAAAACTTTCAGAGTACCCTCCTTCGGCATGGCATCCAAGAACTTATTGATTGTTTCGCGGGAAACCACACTACGCTGAGCCAGCGAACCGAAACAAACCGCTGTAGTCTGCTTGGCCAAACCTTCCAAAGCCATTGTATACGGGATATTATCCCACGCCACTCCTTCTTTGATGTCATAGCAAGGAACTCCTTCCGCATCCAATTCCACCTGTACAGTTCCAGTGGGGTAAGGTACACGCTCAATCATACAATGCAGATTCTTTTCATAAAAGTTTTCCAGAATTTCAGTTCCCAACTTGTCTTCTCCTACTGCACTTACCGCACGTCCGTCAAGTCCGAACTGTGATACATGATACGCAAAATTTGCTGGAGCTCCTCCAATTTTCTTTCCTTCAGGCAGCACGTCCCACAATGCTTCTCCTATACCTACGACAATTGTATTATTCATAGTCTTACTATTTAATGTTTAATTTTCAATGTATAAAAAAGTAAATAAATTACGCCGGCAGTCATAACTGCCACAGCACCAGTCTGTCCGACTGCATCGCTGGCTATTCCCATCAAAAGCGGGAAAATAGTTCCTCCGAAAAGTCCCATAATCATCAGCCCTGACACCTCATTCTTTTTATTTGGCATGGCCAACAACGCTTGTGAAAAGATAATGGAAAAGACATTGGAGTTTCCAAAACCAATCAAAGCAATGCATACATAGATAATTGTCTGAGAATCGAAAGCAAAAAGTCCGATCATCGCCAGCATCATACAAATCACACTAATCAGGAAAAAGACCTTGGAAGATACGACCCGCAGGATAAAGGCACCGGAGAAACATCCCAGTGTACGGAAAATAAAATACAGGCTCGTCGCAAATCCAGCCTCCGTCAGCGTCATACCAATACGCTCCATCAGAATTTTAGGAGCCGTAGTGTTCGTACCTACGTCAATCCCTACATGGCACATAATACCCAAGAAAGACAACAGGATAAACGGTTTACCCAATAGTTTCAAACAATCTGTAAAACCAGAAGCTTTATCCGGCTGTTCCTCGGTAATCGGAGTAGCAGAAAGCAACAGAATGGCAAAGATAGCTACCACCATGTAAATCGGGAACAGCACTCTCCATCCCAAGCCAAAAGTCGGAATGGTTTGCAAAGCCCCCCACATGGCCAAATAAGGTGCCAGGAAAGAAGCGATGGCCTTCACAAACTGACCAAAAGTCAGCGTACTGGCCAAACGATCGCCTGAGATAATATTACTCAGCAACGGATTCAGAGAAGTCTGCATCAATGCATTTCCGATTCCCAACAAGGAGAAAGCGCAAAGCATCAATCCGTAGCTATCCCCAAACATCGGAAGCAGCAGCGAGAAGAAGGTGACTACCAAACTTAACAGGACTGTTTTTTTGCGCCCGATGCGGTTCATCAACATTCCCGTAGGTACGGAAAATATCAGAAACCAGAAAAACACCAAAGAAGGAAATATATTCGCTTCGGAATCACTCAGGTTCAAATCTTCCTTCACATAATTGGACGCGATTCCCACCAGGTCTACAAATCCCATGGCAAAGAAACAAAGCATCACCGGGAAGAGTTTCGCATATTTTAATTGAGTATTTGTCATTTTCGTTCGTTTTTTAGTTTACATTCTTTTCTCTTTTTGCAGAGATTATTCAGCAGTCAACTCTATTACGTGACTTCGAGTCGGCTGAAAGCCAAAGACATCCAGTCCCACCTTCATCAGATAATCGCCAGAGAAGACTTTTCCATGCTCCTTCAGTTCAGATTCTTCCGTCGGCATCAGATTGATTTCTTCCACCTTATACATTTTATTCGGATCCAGTCCCCGCACCTTCAGCTTCATCAGTTTTTCTTGGAAACGAGGGTAAATGTCATAGGTAAATACCACGCCCTTCGAACAATCCTGACTAACGTAATTCACGGCCATGTGATTGGATTCATACGGAGACACCAGACGATATTGTACACCGTCCAATATCACCGGCTGCAAACGTTTCCAGTTGGCCACAGCAAGCTGGCAATATTCCAGCTCCTCAGCTTTCAGGTCTTTCAATCCAATATCAAAACCCAATTTACACATGGAAGCCATATCCGTACGGAACTTAATAGAAGCATTCTTGTTCCAGCTAGTAACATGCGCACACATGGCCTTTGCCGGGAAGAACTGGGAGAATCCCCATTGAATATAGGCTCTTTCCACCGGATCAGTATTATCACTGCACCAGAACTCTGTGAAATATTTCAAGGCTTCGTAGTCACAGCGGGCACCGCCACCGGAACAAAGCATCATCGGCACATCCGGATAATTCTCCTTTACCCGTTTCATGACATTATAGACACCTCTCACATGATCTATATAAAGACGTCCCTGTTTTGTTTTCAGGTAAGAAGAATAAATATTTGTAATCGGGCTGTTGCAATCCCACTTAAAGTAAGCAATATCCGGATTCTCTTTCAACAGTTTGTCTACGACACCGTACACATAATCCTGCACCTGCGGATTGCTCAAGTCCAACACCAGCTGATTGCGGTAATAATACGTCTCACGGTTCGGATAATGGATTGCCCAATCGGGATGCTTTTCGAACAACTCGCTTTGAGGATTGACCATTTCCGGTTCAATCCAAAGGCCGAACTTCACTCCTTCTTTCTGAGCAGCCTGCACCAACGCGTTAATACCACCAGGAAGCTTGTCAGCCGTAGTTTCCCAGTCTCCCAGTCCGGCGGTATCCCCGCTACGCTTGTATTTGTTTCCAAACCATCCGTCATCCAGCAGAAACATATCTACACCGAGTTCCTTCGTTTCCCGAATCAAATCAACCAGAATCTCCTCATTGAAGTCAAATCCCGTATTTTCCCAGTTATTCAACAAACTCAAACGGGTACCTTTTCCATCTTTCAACTGATAGTTACGTGCCCATTCCTGGAAATTACGACTTCCTTCACCCGTACCGTTATGACTCAATGTAAAGATGAACTCTGGAGTTGTGAACACCTCTCCTTTCACCAGCTCATAATTTGAAGCATAAGAATTAATCGCTGGAATCACACGCAGGTTTCCCACGTTATCTACTTCAAATGTAAAGCTGAAATTACCCGTCCATCCCAATGTACCCATCAGGACTTCCCCCTGATTCTCTGAGGCAGGAGCATTCAGACCGACCATGAAAAAAGGTTGTGCATGCATGGCAGCACGGCTTCCCAACTTGGTATCGACCACTTTCTTTCCAAATTCCAGTTTCTGGGTGCTCATCTGTACTTCTTTCGCCCAGTCCCCACTGAATTCGGTCAGATAATAGGAAGGACAATTGAAATACAACATGGTTGAAGCATAACGGAACAACTGGACAGGTTTCTTTTCCTGATGTTTTATTTCACTCCAGGTTTTGATGATGTTTTCCTTCTCATAAGCTACATAATGCAATGTCACGTCTACCGGATATTTGTCGTCACGCAACAAGATATCGGTCTGCGTACCCCCTTCCACATTTTTTGAAGAAGAAGACACATAATATAGCCAAGTGGAAGCATTCCCGTCAGCATGAGTAATGCCCACTGCTGGTTCAAAAAAATCCTCATTACCCGAACCGGAATAGACCTCCCATCCACGAGCAGAAACACTCGCATCCGAAGCAGGATGTACTCTCCAGTCAAGATTCGCCAAGTCAGCCTCGTGCAACAATTTCTCTCCCAGATAACTCTGATAGAGTCGTCCGTTTTCAGCCACCTGGAGTACCAAGTCCGTCTTATCCGTAGAAATGCGGATAATTTTCTTCTCGGCAGCCCCCGCATACTGAAACCCCACTAGTGCACCCAAAGCCGTCACAATAAAGTTTTTCATGGTCATGTCTGTCTCTCTTAATCGTTTACAACCCCAATTTATATATGTTCATATTCTCTACCTTGTAGTCAGCACCTTCACCGTAGAAACGCAGTGTGTTGTATGGTTTGGTAGGGAATACCAAATTTGTCATGGCAATGCGTCCGCCGTCTACAAAGATTTCAACAGAACATTTATCTACAAAAATATTCAGATGATAAGTTTTACCTTCACACAATGAAAGCGGAGCCCATGTACCCAAAGCAAAGTCATTCTTATAATTGATTGACATGGTCTTGCGGTGATCATCTGTTTCTTTTTCATGTACGGTTACCTCTCCGTAGCGTGTCAAATCCACAATACCGCTTTCTGTACGATCGGCCACCAACTTGCCAGCCTTCATATCCAGGTAGATTTTCACCTTCTCACCTTTGTCATTCAGCAACTCAAAGCCTGCCACCTGTGCCTTACCCGGAGTCACGTCCATTTCCAGTTCGTAAGCCCCGTCTGTCTGCGGCACAATTTCGTCAATCTTATATTCACCTTTTACCGTGAAGTTGTCCACCTTGCGGGTATCCTTACGCAATGCTTCAGTTTCCTTCACCACATTGGCCGCCATATAAATCTGTCCGTTCTTTGTATAAAGCGATAGTTCACGAGGCAACGCATTGGCACCACGATACTGGCGGATAGGAGTGGCATTGGCATACTGCCAGTTGCTCATCCAAGGCACAGCAATCACCCGGTCGCCTGTATTTGAGAAACATACAGTTGCATAATGATCTTTTCCGTAGTCAAGCCATTTTGTCACTTCCGGTTTGGTATCACATTTAAATTCTTTACCATCAAAGTCACCGACGAAATATTCTGTAGCACTACCGCCGAACATACATCCCGGATTGATGTTGACAATCATCACCCACTTCATCTTGTTCTTGTCACCATCCACCGGCAACTGGATAAAGTCAGGACATTCAAACTGATTCGGCTGTACGCCATATCCTTTTCCAAAACCACTCTGATACTCCCAGTCCTTCAAATTAGAAGAAGAATAGAAACGCATCTCCTTGTCGGCAGAAACAATCATGTACCACTTCTGAGCCGGTTCATACCAGAACACCTTCGGATCACGGAAGTCTTTCAATCCGTCAAACGGAGTCAGAATCGGATTCTTCTCGTATTTTGTATAAGTGCGTCCATTATCATTGCTGTAAGCCATACACTGAATCTGTCCGTGTTCGTCACTGGCAGAAGTATAGAAAGCAATGATGGCATCTTTTCCGTAGCCTGCGCTATTATTCTTATCAACTACCGTACTTCCTGAGAAAATATGTCCCAGTGTGTCGCGTGCGATAGCCGGTTTCAGGTGATCCCAATGAACCAAATCCTTGCTGACAGAATGTCCCCAATGCATATTTCCCCATTTGGAACCATAAGGATTGTACTGGAAATACAAATGATACTCTCCATCTTTATAAACCAGACCGTTGGCATCGTTCATCCATCCGTAAAGCGGAGTATGATGATATACTGGACGGTAATAATCAGTATTTGCAGTATTAAAGGTATCCGAAAGCTGGATATGATCCCAGCAAACTGCATTAGCAGCTACCTTTCCAATTGTCACCGTAGCTTCCTTTGCGCCTGCAGGCAATTCGAACGGCACATAATATTCCACGCTGTCTACCGCCAGACGAACGTCCATCGGTGTATCAGCAGGACTACCTGTATCCAATTTCACCTTTCCTTCATTGGAAGATTCTTGAATAGGAAGCAATAAATATTTTGAAGGATTCTTTATATGTACAATAGTCAGAGTGTCTCCCTGATGCTCAAATACAAGGTCAGTCTTTTGTGATTGGCATGACCACATACCAGTCAAGAAAAACGCACCTAATGTGAGGTTAACAAAATTCTTTTTCATGATACGTTGTTTTTATTGGAATTAAAAATACGAAATATTCTTATTATTGAAATACCTAAACTGAAAACTTTTCAGACTCCGGCAGCCCGAAGGTCTGCCGGAGACATTTATAATTAGAAAAATGAATGTCAGAATTTTACCTGTGCGGAGAACTCTACCGTGAACGGGCGGATATAACTTCCGGCCATTACAGTATTCGCATATTTTCCAGCCTCATCTTTCGTTACCAGTTCGGCTCCGGCAATACTACCTTTGGCACCGGTCTGGTTCAGGAAGTTAACTACGGAGCAACCCAATGACAGTTTCTTGTTCACCTGCCAGTTCAAGCCTCCGAAAGTTTCCCAACGGCCGTTGAAATAGTAGGCATCGTTGATGTTGGCATAAGTCTTGCTGAAGTAACGGAAACTTGTCCAGATTTTCAAATCCTTTGTAATCATATAGCTCGGGTCGATTTCCACGATAACCTGTGGAATTTCCGCTACGATGTTGCCCGTAGCATTAATCTGACCTACATAATCGTCTGAGAATTTAACAGAAGTTTCATACTTCTTGTAAGTCGGTTTCTGGTAAGTGAAGAGGAAGTGCAAGTCAAATCCCTTGAACGGACGAGCTACCACGTCGGTGGTCCATCCCAGTGTCTTGATATCATAGTTCAACGGCGCTGCCAGGATTTCATTCACTCCATTCACACTGTGCTGCAAGTTCAATGTAGAGTTGTTGTTGGTCTTTGAAATGTAAGAGAACAAAGAAGTCAAGCTCAACCATTCATTGTTAAAATAGATACCTGCACGTCCCAGAGGAACAGAAATCTTGTCAGTATTCGGCAATACAGCTGGAGCAAAGTTTTCAATTCTCGGATGCTGAGTAATATAAGTAAAGTCACCAGTAAATCCGAATTCTTTCGTCAACTTATACGTAGCAGCCGCACTCAAGGCATAATTGAACCAGTCGTATTCCATCGGAGTAGGTTCAATCTTTGTTCCGTTAGATGCTGTAGCTCCCAAGTGATAATCGGCAAAACGTCCTACAAAATTACCGTCCGCATCTTTCACGGCTGCATTGTTTCCACGAAGTGCCTGATATTCCAGACGCGCACCATAGTAAAGGTTGAACTTGTCTGTCACATCCCAGTCATGAGTGAAATACACAGCCAGTTTGTTTTCATGACCTTTGTAATATTCCGATGCGTTCTTGTTAAAATCGTAATAATATCCATTGCCATCATACGAACGAGAAGTAGAAGTCGCATAATCCGGATTGTACAGACGAACCGGATAACTTCCATCGGTCGGTACAGACTGGTCATACATAGTGGTATTAGAAGCATAATCAATGTCGTAATACCATTCGTTCAATCCCAAACGCCAAGTTCCGTTCGACAACTTACGAGAAAGCTCTGTAGTAAACATAAACTCGTCAATGAATCCACGGTTCAGACAAGACATACGGCTTTGCACATATTCACCGTTGTAAGCCTGCATACGGCCATCTTCACCCTCATACTGGTAATTGATGGCGTTCGTACGCTGTGAGAGTTCCATCGGAGTCTGGTACACACAAGAACCAGTCGCATGGTCATATTTCATGATTACCTTCCACGACAATCCATTGTCCCAGTTATAGTTATTCATCAAAGCCACTTCGCTTCCCTTGTTCTGCACCGCATCATACAAATTGGTTTTCTTCAGTTCACCCGTCCGCATGTCACGGTATATCATCTCATTGTCAACCGGCAGGTAAGAAGTCGTACCCAAAGCGAAAGCGCCCAGTTCTTTCACGCTACCATCACCTACATAAACGAACGGAGCCGACTGAGTGGCATACATATATACCGGATGGCTGTTGCTGTAATGATACATCGCCGTAAACTCACCGCGGTTATTGTTATAACGCTTCGTCAAGGCAAACTTGTAAATCTGTGTACGGTCTTGGAAAGGAGTCGATTTGATTTTAAATGTTCCCGGATCGAAATCCTGATAAATACTTCCACTGTAGAACCAGTCCTTGGCAATCTCTCCATTCAGGTTCAACGAAATTTCCTGCATGCCAAAATGATTGGATTTATAATTCAGGGTTCCGTTAAAACCTTTTTCACCCAACTGGCTGAAAGAATTGACAGCATAGCCGATGTTTCCAGTCGTAATGGCTGTTTCTGAAATTTTCAACAATCCGACATGACTCAAACTGGCATCTGCACGCCACAAAGAATTTACACTGTGAGGATTGGTAGCATAAGTTACCGGAATCCCATTTTCCAGCACATTCACATCCGCAGAGGGAAGACCAATCTGAATTTCACGAGGTCCATTCGCACTAGCAGCATTCAACATGACATTACGGTTTCCTTCTTCCTTGGAACTACCGTCATTTGAAGATTTGTTCTCTTGTGCATATCCGTTCACACAAGCCAAAGCGAGCAGCAACACTGCAGCTCCCATACGATTAGAAAACTGTTTTTTTTCGGCCTTCATAGCATTTTAATTTAGCATGTTAGCATGAAAGTTGTTTTTATTTGTTTGCCACAAAAATAGGCAATTGACTCATAGTGAGAGATAAGGAATGTTACATCCTGTGACAATATTGTTTCATGAAACAATATTGAAACAGGATGAAACATTTTTACACATCAAGAAAATTCTCATCCAGAAGCTGTTTCTACACAGAAACAGAGCCTGTTACTTCAGTTTATATATCCGCAAGGCCTTCACATTATAGCCGTCCTTATCCGATTCAAACACCATCTTATGATAAGGTGCGGACGGGAACACCAGGTTTGTCATCGCAAACTTTCCTTCTTCCCCAAAGGCCTCGATGCTTGAACGGTCTACAAATAAACGCAATGTCATCTCTTTTTCTGCGGTTACAGGGGCCACTGTCACTGCCGGAAAGTCACTGCTAAAGTCTACTTTTCCACTCTGGCTGCGATCCATCACAAACTGCTTGCGCGGCACATCATAGTACATCGAAACCTTTTCACCCTTGTCGTTCAAGAGGCTGAAAGCAATCTTTGATGCACCGGCATTCTGAATCACCATTTCAATTTCATAGGCTCCTTCATTGTCTTTCAACAGGCTTGCCACTTCGTATTGTCCTGCCACCTTGAACGCAGGCACTGAAACCTTTTCGCCACGGGCCTTCTTTATCTCCGGTGAAGGAGTGCTTTTCAGATACAATTCTCCACCTTCACGATAAAGCGTCAAGTCGCGCGCAATGGTATTGGCACTGCGATATTGGCGGGTAGGCACATTGTTGGCATACTGCCAGTTGCTCATCCATCCCAATGCCACACAACGGCCGTCAGGTGCATTGTTCCAAGTGACAGTGGCATAATTGTCCTTGCCCCAATCCAACCATTTAGTCTGCGTTGGGAATTCATTCACAAACTTCTTTCCATCAAATGAACCGATAAAATACTGTGCGGCACTGCCTCCGAACGGACCACCCGGGTTCAGGTTGCAAATCAGCACCCATTTTTTCTCACGGGTACCTTCCACCGGAATCTCTACCATATCCGGACATTCCCATACGCCCCCATGCGCACCTTGCATGGCACCAAACTCACTCTCTTTCTTCCATTCCTTCAAGTTAGAAGAAGAATAGATTTCCATGTGCTGACCTACGGCCAGAATCATGCACCAGTGTTTGCCCGGTGCGTACCAGAACACTTTCGGGTCACGGAAGTCTTTCTCTGTAGAAGTCACAATCGGGTTACCTTCATATTTGGTAAAAGTCTTCCCATTATCCAGACTATATGCCATACTCTCGGCTTGTACATCGCCCCACGGAGTAGACTTGGCAGAAGTATAGAAAGCCACCACAGCTCCCTTTCCGAAACCAGCTGTATTCTCATGGTCTACCACACACGAGCCACTGAAAATAGCTCCCCATGCATCCGGCACGATGGCACAACCTTCATATTTCCAATGTGCCAAGTCGGTACTCGTGGAATGTCCCCAGTGCATGTTACCCCATACCGAACCATAAGGATTGTACTGGAAATACAAATGATAAACTCCATCTTTATAGAACATACCGTTCGGGTCGTTCATCCAGCCGTATGCCGGTGTATGATGATAAACCGGACGGAAGGTCTCTTTGTTTGTCATATCGAAAGAATCAGACATCTTCAGTTCTTTCCAACACAATGAAGAGGCCGGCATACCAGCTATATCAATTGATACATGCTGGCCTGCATAGGCAGACAAATCCACTGGTACGTATGAATCCACCTTTTCACGAGCCAAACGTACATTCATACTTTGAGCCCATTGAACCTCATTGTTTATCACAATATTTACTTTCCCTTCCGGAGCATTGTCTTGGATGGGAAGAAGCAAGAACTTCTTCACCGAATCCAATACCACAATATTTTGCTCATTAGCCAAGTGTTTTACCATCAGCTTACTTTCCATCCCTTGCGCAGAAAGAGAAAGTCCCAAAGCCATGGCACACCATACTTTTTTTGAAAACAAAAAATCTACATTCATCACTATCTAGTTTATTTAATTTAATAGTAATTTACTCTGACATTGCTTACCTCAACAGTCCCTGCGTAACTATTGATTGACCAGCAATTTTTTTGCAAGCCATAGATACGGTTCGTATAAACCACGTTATCATTGATATACACAACACAAACTGAATTATCTGTATAAATGGTTACATTATATTCATTGTTTGCCGGAGTGGGGAAATAGTACCCATCAATACCATTTACAAAACCAATACCCTCTTCACCATTTTCTTCGAAGTTCAATTTCTTATCATCACCTCCATTTTCTGGACTAACCACAATCGTATAATATTTCTTAGAATCAGTACCACGAACAAAAGAGAAGCCGAATTTATCTGTTTTACTGCTAGCCTTTACAGTAAAGGAAAGTTTATTGCTTACGTTTAAGCGGTTGAACAACACGTAAGCCTCTCCTGTCAATACATACTTATCTGCATTCTCAGTAACCCCCGTCTCACTCTTAGCCATTACTTTCAATGGTGATTCTGTGGCGTATTTCTTATCAATACCTTCTACACTACCCAATGACAATGTACCATCTTCATGCTGAATAACCCGGTGAGCTACCAGATTACCAGCCCATTCCGGTTCGTTAGGTGCAGCTCCAACAGCCGTATTGTCATTTCCGGCACGTGTCGGACACCAACCCCAGATATAACGGTTCGTTCCATCAGAAGCAGTCTTTCCAGCATAAAAAGCACGTGAATCCAAGACACCTTCATGGTTATCCGGCCACAATCCAGCGTCATTTGCCGTGCATGACTTCAATTCATCCAATGTACGCCCTTTGAAATATTGTACTTTACGTACTGAGGCTAGTTTCTCTGAATAAACCAAATACCACCAATCTCCCATCTTAAAGATATCTGGACATTCATAGAAACGGTCCCACATCATTGACATAAAAACTCCTTTGCTTTCCCAAGATTTCAAATTCGCAGAAGTAAATTCAGCTAAGACACCTTTTGTTCCTTGCTGAGTAGAAACAATCATGTGATATTGACCATCGTCTCCTTTAAAAACAAAAGGATCGCGAAAATCTTTTACACTATAACCATAGTCATCCCCTTGCAGGTAAAATGATTTACTCTTGGTCCACGTTTTGAAATCAGAAGATGTAGCCATCATCACAACTTCTTGCCGGGATGTATGTCCTGTATAAAAAGTATAATACAGCTTTTCAGCTTCATCATATATTGTACTTCCTGTACCCAGTGCCGCATCAGCCTCTGCCGCTGTTCCCGTAGGAATCAACTCTCCCAAAGACTGATAGGAAGACAAGTCCTTCGTACTCACCCCCCAAATAGGATGATAAGTGTCTGCTGGATTTGGTCGAAAATCCTGCAAATACAAGATTTTAAAACTCTGTTCTACTGGATCATAGAAAGGCATTGGGTCACCTACATATCCCACAGCCGGTCTATAGTAAGTAGTGAACTGTTCATCTGTTGAAGCAAAATAAGTGGCAGTGCCTTGCCAGTCTTTCTGCGTTAATACAGGATCGTCATTATTACAACTTGCTAATGACACAAATGCTGCTAAGGCTAAAGAATATATCATTGTTTTCATAAATTACATTGTTTAGTTAACGTTGTCCGATACAGGGAATTCCCCCACTCGGACAACTATTATTCAATTATTTTTTTGATTCGCCTATTAAATATTCAATGGCATTCTGAGTAAGTTTTTCTACATTCCCATGATACTGATCACTAGAAGCATCTGTTGAAGAATACCAGTCATAGCATCCTGAACCAATACAGAGCACTCTACCACTTGCGGCACTTGATGGATATTCCCATACTACTACAGCACCATCGCCTCCATATCCCAAACTGTTCGCACCATGGTTGGTTTCCCAAGTGTTCAAGTCTGCATAGTCTTCCCAACCAATATGCCATTGAGACGTACTGTTCGTGATGTTATAACCCGTGTCACATGTATAAATAGCTGGCTTTCCATCAATCGTTTCAGTAGTTATATCCTTATACAGCGGATGATCTGCATGATTTGTAATAAAGAAACTCCATGGACTCG
>ENA-OXXL01000193-OXXL01000193.1-human-gut-metagenome-genome-assembly--contig:-NODE-193-length-13901-cov-8.607973_pt1 | contig 13901 bp, 9 predicted proteins | sample MGYA00244697_ERZ652737 | MGnify/ENA primary metagenome ERZ652737 (study PRJEB26926, sample SAMN06164466) | human gut metagenome | biome: ENVO:00009003; feature: ENVO:2100002; material: ENVO:00002003... | reverse complement strand
TGTAAATGTCTAATACGATAAGCTTTGGATGCTGGTATTTCAAAGCCTCTTTGAGTGTATAATACGTATTCCAGACCGGCTGCATACTGGCACAGAGATCATATGCAGAAATGCCTTCCTCTTTTGAAAGAACCGCCGGATCTATATTGACATACGCATGAGAGGATCCCATGACCAGTACATCCACACTTCCCCGGGGTTGCTTGTAAAAGCCTTCCATCTGCCGGATACCATCCTCATAACGAAAAGCAAGCATACGATTCAGTTGTGACACAAGCACACCTGCAAGCAGAAAAAAAACAAGTATGCGGATCCCTTTTCTATTCATAAACCCATTCCTTAAAACTGAAAATAAATAAACTGCGTGGCATCATAAGCCGGTCCGTACATGCCATATACATATACGGCTGCCAGCAGGCATAAAGCCACTATATACCGCAGGATCAATGGTTTTTCCATTACCCGCTCTGTCAGTTCTTTTCCTCTGATTTTCAAGATATCCGCCAGAATCAGAACCAAAAGACCGATCAGCAATATGCCCCATTCATACAGATCCAGCCCCATTCCCAGAAGAGTACCATCATATAGCTGTGAAAAACCACCCGTTACTATCATTCTTTTGATATAAGCCAATGCCATCTGCAGAGAATCTGCCCGGAAAAAGATCCATGCAAAGCTTGTCAGCAGGAAGGTACGCATGATGCGAATCAGCTGCAATGCCGGATGTGACGATCGTGTCATTTTCTGTGGTAAGCACTGCTGCAGCAAATCTCCGGCAATCTGATAAACGCCATGCAGACCGCCCCAGAACACAAAATGCAGACCGACACCGTGCCACATACCACTCGCCAGAAATGTGAGTAACAGATTCAGATATTTCCTGAACTGTCCCTTTCTGTTACCTCCAAGCGGAATATATAGATAATCCCGCAAAAAGCTACTCAGGGAAATATGCCATCTGCGCCAGAAATCCTTAATCGATACCGCCAGGTAAGGTGCATCAAAATTCCGCACCAATGCAAAGCCCATGACAGTACCGGCTCCGATCGCTATGCAGGAATAGCCCGCGAAATCGCAGTAGATCTGAAAGGCATATAAAACTGCTGCAAGCACTAAAATACCGGAGCCAAAACCTTCATATCCCGCATATGCCGCATTCACAAAAACGGCAATCCGATCTGCCAGCACCAACTTCAGAAAATAGCCCCACAACATAAAAAACAATCCATTTGCGATCCGCTTCTCATCCCAAAGCTTCTTCTGCGCAAGCGTCTTAAGCTGTGGCAGGAAATCTGCTGCCCGCTGGATCGGGCCCGACAATATCGTCGGAAAAAACGATACATAAAGCGCATATCGGAAAAAGTTCTTTTCTGCATCCAGCTTTTTCCAATACACATCTATCGTATAAGAAAGCGCCTGAAAAGTATAAAAAGAAATCCCCACAGGCACAAGCAGGTGGAACGGTATATATTTACAGAAAAATAAAATCCCAAGATTTGCAAAAACGCTTCCAAATACCACCCACTTCTTCAGACGGTCTGATTTCGGCTTTCCTTTCCGGGAAAGCACAGAAAGCATAAGTCCACTGGCATAAGTGATCACAGTCGTCAAAAGCAGTAACAGAGCAAATCCGGGATTCTGACTCATATAAAAATAGTAACTGGCAAAAAGCAGCCAGAGATATCTTGCTTTTTTCGGAATCAGAAAATAGATGCCTACAACAACCGGAAAAAAGCACAAAAAAGAAATTGAGTTAAAAAGCATACCAAGCCCCCTGTTTCCTTCCATTGCATAATTTTAGTATAGCATATGCCTGTGAATGGAAACAAGAGGGCGTAACCGGCAGAAATGATCCTTTACTCCGCCAGATAGATCTTGACACCGTCCTGTATCTTACTGATCGTGTCGTCCAAAGACTGTCTGCCAAGCAGATAATCAGGCACTGCTTTTTTCAGTTCTTCCAAAACCTTGGCATCCTGCATAGTCTTTTGGGATAGTGACTCACATATCGTTTCCAGCCGATCCGCATCTGCAGCTTTGATCTGCTCGATATCCAGCCCGATCTCCTGTCCGTCTGCGCCTTCGATCGTTGTATAAGCGGCATAATTGGAACGATCCAGGTTTACCTGCATATGAAGGGATTCTTTATTGACCGGAAATCCGTCGTAAAAATCACCGTCCTGTACTTCTCTGCTCATCACAAAGGCTGCAAATTCTTTTGCCAGGTCAGCCTGCTTCGTATTTGCATTTACACCGATTTCCACAGTCGGTATATAAGCATTTTCAAAGCTTGTATAATCGCCCTTTACCAGATTGATGATCGCCAGATCAAACATGGCATCGTTAAAGCCGGAAATCTGACAGAGCGCAGCCTGCATGGCAGAGGGCAGATCCCATTCATTGCTTGCCCGCTCTCCCTTTTTATGCTTTTCAATCAGGTCAGAATGTGCAGCGATCGTCTGCAGCTCCTGAAGTACCGTGCGCAGCTTTTCTGTATCCAGCTGCTTATCCTTTATGATGTCCGGCATAAAATAAGGCGCAAAGGTCTCCACAAGATCTTCTCCGGTAAATGTACCCAAAAGGCTTCCGTCCGTCTGCTCTGCTGCCTTTGCAAGTGCTGCCAGATTTGTCATTTCAGACGCTCTCTTCTCTTTGGACAAAAGAAGCGGCAGTGCAAATCTGACCGGCAGGATCTGCTGCTTTCCGTCCGCAGCCTTTTCTCCGTCTACGATTGCCTGCAAAATTTCTCCGTTTTCTTCCATTGGCGTTACGATATCCGACAGATCCATCAGAACGCCCTTTTTGGCAAGTGCAATATCATCCAGACCACTCAGCACGATCACATCTTCCCCGTCTCCCGCAGCCAGCGAAGTCATCAGGCGGTTACGCTGCGTCTCCGCTTCCTTATCATCAGTGTCTGCACATGCAACATGTACGGAAACCATCGTATCCGGATGTTTTTTCCCGAAAAGCGTTGCAGCCTGATTGATCGTAGCCTGATCATACAAAGTATAAACCGTCAGTTCTTTTTCCGGTTTTAGGGAAAGTTCCGGGTTATAAGCATACTGATACAACTTCTGTCCCTGATCATTTTGAAACAGCGCATAATAGACTTCGTTTGTATCGTCAGACATATCGCTTGTCATGCCACGGCACCAGCTGTCTGACAGACCGAATGACATATAGCTGCCATCCAGCAGATCTTCAAACTGCCCGGCATCCTTTGCTTTCCGGTGCAAGCCGTCCGCATTTGCCACGATCAGATTGCCCGCAGTATCTGCATCCGCTGCGCAGCTTCCGCTCTTTTTGCTGGAAATATCCACCTGCGATATCACCTTGATACTGTCCTCCGGGCAGATCCCGATCCCCTGCATGGTTCCGCTGTCTCCATCTATGATCAGTGCATAGCTGTCACCCATTCCGATCAGTGCTTCATATCGTTCACCTTCCAATGGTCTTGATTCGGCTAGTGCCAGTGTCTGCCTGTCATACCGTTCTATTTTTGTATAAAAAAGTGCAATGACTGCATGATCTGTAACCGCAATATCTTCCGGAGTATCCACAAACCCATATTGCGGATCTTTCTCTGCCCAGCCTTCCGGCGTGACCTCTGCCATGCCTGTATCATCACAGGTATACAAAAATCCCTGCAGGTTTTCATCATCTATCTGCGCATCATAGTACACATAATAAACTGCATCTGCCTTTCTGATCTTCAGCGTATAAGCATCTGCCGGTAGCGTAAGCTGTGCCATCCCTGCGGGAGTATCCTCCGCGAAGGTCTTTGTCTGTGGATCCATCACAAAACGCTTCAGCGAAACATTGTCCCCATTTTCCTGTCTTTGATACAGAACTACCTTTTCATCTTCCCGGCAGATCTGTACAAACTCTCCCGCTACATCCGGGAGTGCGATCTCCGTCTCCTCATACCGTCCTTTTTCGTTCGCCGGGTCTTCTGCCTTTTTACCGCAACCTGCCAGCAACGACAGAGCAAGCAGAAAAAATACCGCAAACTTTCCGCATTTTCTCTTCATAACATTCTCTCCTTTTCTCTTATAGGATTTCCTATCTTGTCGTGCCCATCTTAGCACTTTAAAATCTGAAAAAGGAGAAATGCGTCAATTCTTAACGGCTTCTTCTGCAATTCTTAATATTCTTCCCTGTATCTGCTCCTGAGTATGCTATAATGTCAGACCCTCCATCCTTACACTGCCTTTCCATAATTACAATATAGTGAATTTAGAAGCGGTTTACAAGTTTCCTTCGCATGGATAATCTGTCCCTGACCGCATGTTTTCTACCCGGTTGTATTTCTTCTATAATGGGCATCTGCCAGAGTGCGCATTCTTTTCTTTCTTCCCATGTGGGCGGCGGATCAGAATTAACTTTTTCCTCTTCCCCCTGCTTCTCTTCCTCCTGCTTCTCTTCCTCCTGCTTCTCTTCCTGCCTGCTGCTTTCTGCCGCCGGTGGTTTTATCTGCACCAGCTTCTCCGACATCTGCACAGAGAGTACAAGCTGCTTTTGCAGGCTGCCATCTTCATAGGAAATCCAGTAAAAGCCACTGCCCACACCTTGATATCCCTTTTGTCCCCAGCTGTTTTTCACCAGCCAGGCACCATCTTTTTGGGGCTTCTTTACAAAATGCTCCGCTCCGTATGTATCATCCCAGCCCACCACCTCGACAGTATGGTTCAGACGCTTCGTCACATAGGGAAAATAATAAGAACTGTCTCCCGATCCGTCCGCTCGGTCTCGATAATAAAGTCCATAACTGTAATAACTGATCATCAGCCCTCCTGTCTGCAGGATCCGGCGCTTGCAGGCATCTGCATCTGCCAGCGGCTGCGTACTGACGGAAAGCACTTTATATTGCTGCCTGTAAAGCTCCTGCTCAGGCAGCATAAAATCATCCGTGATCTGCCGCATCGGTACTTCCGTTTCCGGTACAGGTCCCATTCCGGCAAGTGCAGCTTCAAACACTGCCGTTCTGGTATTTGTCCGTCTGCAGAACTGCGAAAAAGAACTGCCGTCTGCCTGCAGATGGTATGTGGCATATGCGCCGTGCAGCTCGGACAGATCCACGTCCGCTCCCCTGTATCCTTTTATCAGAAGTGCCGATTCCATCATCGCAATTCCCGCATAATCCCAGCATAGTGCCAGATCCCCCTGATCTCTGACAGGTGTTACCATCTGCTTCTGTCTCGGATCATAACTTTTCGGGATCTGTCCTGTCACGGTCTGTGTATGCTGCTCAGACATTATCTCATTACCTGCTTTTCTTCCAAGGCTTTCCAGTGCCTGCAGCTCCCTGTTCCACTCCATGACCGAAAAACTGTCTGCCGCCAGGACCGGATTTTTCAAAAATACCAGCAGGACACAGACTGACAGAAAACCTGCCAGCCCATGTCTGCAATAGAATAATTTTCTATTTTCCATATTTTCCCTTTAAAAGCTTTGCATATACAGTCTGCTTTCCCTTTGGAACCGCAAACTGTATCTTTGATGCACAGCCTTTGAATGCTTCTTTTCCGATTTTTCTAAGCTGCACGGTTCGTATTGTCACCTTTTTCAGTTTTTTGCATTGATAAAATGTCCGCTTCCCGATCGTCTGCACCTGCCCCGGCAGTATCAGTCTCTGCAGTTTTTTGCATCCCTGAAAAGCACTGTTTCCGATTTTTGTTACACTGCTGCCAATCTGACAGTTTTCCAGTTTCACGGCATTACGGAATGTATGATCCGGAATACTCCGCAATCTGCCCGGCAGTTTTATTTTGGAAAGAGATGATGCATTTTGCAGCATACCGTCTCCAATACGCATCAGAGAAGCATTTTGTGCAAATGAGAATTTGCCTATCTTCTTACAGTCTGCAAATGCATATTTCCCTATCTGCAATACGCTTCCCGGTATTTTCACATTTTTTAGAGCACTACACTTGTAAAACGCCTTATTTCCAATCTGCAGTAACCCTTCTTTCAAGACCAGACTTTTCAGTTTCTTACATCCTTCAAAAGCATGACTGCCAATCCGGAGCACCGCCTCCGATATCGTAATCCTTTCAAGTGCCGCACAGTTTTTAAACGCGCTCTCCTCTATCACGGTCACATTGTTCCCTATATTCACTTTCTTAAGCTTTCTACAATCTTCAAATGCGCTCTTTCCAATCTTTGTAATACCGCTTCCCATTACGACTTCTTTCAGTTCACCCTGTCCATAGAATGCTTTTTCCGCAATTTCCGTGATGGTCAAAGTTTTTCCCGCTACCTTGATCACATCCGGTATGACCAGTTTTTCCTGTCCTGTCGAACCGTTTAACCGAATTGTCAGCGTACCATCTTCGTTCTTATGCAGTGTATATATCACTTCTTCAATTGTATAGTTCGTGGAAGATCCCTGCTCTAACGCTTCCAGAATCTTTTTCTGCAGTTCCATGGAAAGCCCCTGATCATCATTTTCCTGTTCTTCAGCTGTTTTTTCTGTACCTGCAGCCAGCTTCCGATAATAAAATTTTACTACAGTGCTGCTGTCTGCCCTGACAGTTATAAGCCGGCTGTCCGGCTTTTCATAGCCATTTATGGTAATCGGAAAGACCCTGATCTGTGTATCTGCAAGCGCTTTTTTCTCCTGCCCCTCTTCCTGTGGATAATACGCCACATACTTTTGCAGATCTGTTTCTTTTTCATCCGGTTGCAGATAATATTGCACCTCATAAGTTACAAAGGTCGGGGCATATTCAGCCTGCAGTGTGATCACACCGTTTTCTCCCCCTGTCAGGTTTTCTGCGGATTCCGTCAGAAGCAGGCCTTCCTTTGTCCTCCATCCTTTAAACACATACCCTGTTTTGACCGGTAGCGGAAGGTCAATCTTCTCTTCATAGTCTGATACCCTTTCATATCCGGCTTCTTTTTTGACAAAATCCTTTATCTGATCCTCCAAAATATTACCGCCTGCCGGATCAATCCGCAGCAGATAGCGATCCGCTTCCCACTTCGCATACAATGTATGACTTTGCCCCGGGCTGTAATGCATACCGGGCTGATACAGTTTCTCCATATTATTTTCTTCTGCCCAGCCCAGCAGATGATATCCTTCTTTTTTTACATCCGGCAGCAGAACGGTTTCTCCCACTCCCCAGCCTGCATAAATGATACCATCACCTGCCACTGTTACTTTTTGCAGCGGATCTCCGATCTTTGTCTTTTTTTCTGCATCCGCATACCAGCCAAGAAAAGCTGCTCTCGAAACGCTCATAGCCTGTTCGCAATTTCCTCCGTCTGTATTGTAGGTAATTGTATATTCCCGATGCAGCTGCGCAGGCAGCGTATAAACTGCTGTCTTGCTCCAGTTCGCATATTTTGTAATAATTGCCCCATTTTTTGTTGTCAGATTACGGAATGCAGCCCCCGGAACTGCACCTGCATCTCCCCAGTTTAAGAAACTTCTGAATGCTGTAACGGGACTAACCATTCCTTCCGCCCCATTTGTGTTTACAGTGATCGTATATCCGGGAGAATTTCCCGGTGCTGCCGGGTATACGGCAGTTTCATCATACTTACAGTTCAAACCGGCAGGAACACTGCTGCCACCGTTACCATCGTAAACAACCTTATATTCCGCCGGAGAAACAGAAAAATGAAATGCCATGTGATGGATTTTTGTCGGATCAGTGATCGCTGTACTTCCCACTCCCGCATTTGTAGGAAGATATATATGCTGTTCAAAATTAACCGTATTTTCTTTTTCATACTCCCGATCTCCACTGTAAGAAGCGGATTTGATATAACGGACACCTTTATAGGCACTGTCTGCATGATCTGTTGCATTGATCGGATAGGTTAATCCACGACTGCTGCTGTCCTTGTCTGTAGCCGGTTCTACCGTCAGGGCATAACCTAACGGCTTCGTCATGGAAAACCGGATTATAGCATGCGGATAAGAAATCTTTCCGCCGCCCTTCAGCGTTTTCACATCCGCCAGAGCTTCCTCCTTTTGAGAAACGATATGATAAGTATGCGTTCCACCTCCGGTCACTTTCAGATTGTATTTTGCGCCAGAAACAGTAGTGCTCATAGATGTCTGCCTTTGGGAAATCTGCTTTGTCTTATCAATATTGCTGATCTTTACCGTAGCTTTACCAGCCTGCGCTCCGTCGAATACAATATAATAATAACCGCGTGTACTTGAAAAATTAGTAGCGCCTACCTTATCACAGGATGCGAGCGACCGATAGTACTGCATATTGTCAGTAAAATGGGCACCTGTAACCAGTCCACATTCCCTGCAGATATCTCCACCATAATAATCCAAGGTTTCTGAAAGACGAGCAGACTTTTCCAACAGCTGCTTCTGCTCATCCACGGTCAGACCGCTCAACCATACCGCCAGTTCTTCATCCCCATACGCGTTCAGACAATATTCCAGTTCTTCTTCTGTCAGGGCAAGCGGATTCTTTGCAAACAAGTCCTCCTCTGCTGACATATTTTCCTGCAATTCCATTTCCTCCTCTGATCCTGCCGTGTTACCTGACAAGGTCGCATTTTCCGATATCGTCTCTGTTTCTCCTGCTGCAGAAGCTGCCTGCAGCTGCAGCAGGCTTCCTGCAAACAGGGCAGTGCTGAGCGCGCAGCAGGTTACCCATTTACATACTTTTCTTTTCATGTTTCCTCCTTTTTACGAAAAAAAGGACACAAAAAGATACCGGTTCCTTTTTCCCGCTTTCTTGATTGATAGTTTGTAGTGTCGTGAAATCTTTGGCTGAAACGCCATGACCGACTGATCGTCGTAAGATATAAGAAGCGCTGCTCTTATATAAGATTCACTTTGTGGTTGTAAGTATAGCAAACGGATATCCTGTTAGTCAATGACAATTTTCAGGATATCCGTCTCATTTATTTCTTATTCTTGTAAAAGGATTGCACCCAGTACTTTTTCTTCATATACCGCTATATTTTCCAGAGTATGCTCCAATGCTCCGTATGTAATTTTTCCCTCCGGCAGGCAAAGCAAGATGGCATCTGCTTCTGCCAATTGCTGCATAGCCTGTTTTTCTTCATATACAGCAGCTTCCTGCACACTATATACTGTCAGTTTTGTTTCATCCGCCATTTTATGACACATAACTTCCAATGTTTCCGCCGGAACAACACCCGTCTCCAACAGACAAAGCGTTCCTCTCTCTTTCCCCGTCAGATTACGGAAATGGAAAAGCAGATGCATCTGTTTTTCTTCTTTTGGCATGTTCCACGCAAATGGGATATGAAAAGACTCTTTCAAATTCCTTGTAGTCCAGATATAACCGGTCCAGGCAAAACAGAGTGCCAAGCCGACCAGACCTGTCAGAATACCTGCCAAAAGTCCCATCAATGCCTGCTTCACCACAGTTTTATATCGGACTCCATCCGATACCGTTTCTATTGTAAGCGATTCTCCGATCTGCGGTCTTTGGGCCGCATCCAACTTACAATATTGCTTCACATATTTCTTTTCCGTCTTTCCGAGTGCCTCGTAATCAGTTTCTTTTTGCGTGGCATACGTGCTTTCCAGATTCACATTGGATGCCTGCGTATCCCTAAGTGCTGTATCTCTTGCAATGTATTGATAGGTCTGCAGTATATAACAGCGGAATTGCCCCCTTGCCTGCACTACAGCCGGATAAATATTCTGCATCAGATACTGGTCTGTTGCTTGCAGCAAAACATCAAGCGTCTCCTGATCAGGTGCTGTCACATAGATCACCAGCACCTGACCTGTGCTCGTATCAAAGGTAAGCAGATCTGAAACCCTGCATCCTTCCGTATCCATAGATAGCTGGTCGGCAAGCTGTTCCTCCAGATAAGAAACCGCATCTTCACTTCTGAAAAGATTCACAGTCTGTGTCACTGCTTCTCCATACCAGAAGCCTTCCGCTCCCTGATCGAAACCATATCGCAGCACACCAATATACTTTTGTTCCGGATCGATCTTCATATAAAGTGCCTTCTGGTTATAAGCACTCTGCTGTTCGTACAGATCCAGATCCGTCAGATACTTCTGTACCTGCGTTTTCTGTTCTTCTGATAACGTCAGTTCCGTTTCCGCCTGCTGTTTTGTCAGGCTGTCCTTCTGCCCCTTCCAGTTTTTTCCTGCAAAGATCAAGCAGAAAAGCACGGTGAAAAGAAGTATGATCCAGAATCGTTTTCGCAGATATCCCCCTAGTCCTTTACTATCCATATATTTTCTGTCATAACGATACATTCTCATATGCCTTCTCCTCTTTCTTCCCATTTAACAGATCACTTCGTACTCTTTTCACCGCTGTTCCTTCCACCGGAATGATATCCCGTACAAGCAAAAGCAAAAGCGGATTATAGGTCAGATACATTGACTGCGGATTTACCATGCCAAACACCAGACTGATAAGTACGCACACAAGTAAAAGTCTTTCATTTTGCATCGCAAGCCGATACAAAAGCCGGCTTACCAGAATACAATAGATCAGAATAAAAAGGTTCCCATACAACAACATCTGCATCAGATATGCATTATCCACATAATTATATACGGCATCAGGCTTATAATACAGCGTTGAAGCACCGATAAATCTGATCTTCTGACCAAACCATGTAAAGCCGTATTGTTTGATCGCATCATGTCCAAGCTGAAGGCGGCTGTTCAGTGCATAATTAAGCTTTCCCCAAAAAGGAACCCCTTCTCTGTATGCCATCGTCACGCCAATGCTCACACACAGACACATCCATGGTACTATTGTCACTGCGCATGCAAACCACTGCGGAAATTTTCTGCCGGCGCAGACTCTTTCACAAAGCAGGCAGCAGACAACCAACAGACTGCTTAATACAAGATCTGATCTGCCATTAGTCAGATAGTATAAAATACCGTTACTTACCAGTATGATAACAGCCTCTGTCTCCCGCAGCCTTTTTTTCATGGCGATCCATGCAATTGCTGTGAAAAGTCCGAAATGACTGGCAAGCATGCAGTGCGTAAATCCCAGACCATGTCTGTGACGCATTCCTTCCTCCCAGATCACATCCTCTAAAATTCCCGCCTTCATACCAAGTATCGTAGCCAGAAAAACGGTCAGTTGTATATAAAACACGATCCTGCAGAGTTTCCGAAAGGATACATTCCTGCCACTGTAAATAAGTGCAAACATTGCTGCAAACTGCAGCTTATCCGTCCTGTATGCAATCCATACAAATAGCAGCGCAAAACCTAAAAGCAAAAGCTCCCGTGGCGTTCTGTCCGTTTCCAGAATTATTTTCACAAGACAGCAGCTCAGTACCCCATACATGACAGGATCTGAAATCAACTTCATAGGCAGCATATCTTTAAAATACGTATATTTTATAAGCCCCACCAAAAGCCATGCGATCAGAGCCGTTATATATAAAGTTTCGCCCCACTGCTTTTCCTTCATATCGTTTCTCCGTTTTCCTGTCCCATTGCCTGTATAAACTGCAGATAGCCACTGTGTTTCGGATGTCGATCCTCTACAGACGGCAGGCTGTCATAATCGCCGTACAGTTGCTGCAGATAAGGCTGTATCTGATTCGGTACAGGAAGCATATGACCGCAAAATGGAACCCTTTGATAAGGCAGTAAAATATTCTTATCCATTACTTCCCGCTGATAGCCGGCAAGCCCAAACAGACTGCAGACCTTATCTGCATTCTCCGTTTTTTTTGCAGTTATAATCTTCTTGCTGACACGGGCATACCAGTTAAACAGCCTGTCCGGGGTTATTTTCACGATTATTCTCGATATTTCATGTGCTGCTTTTCCCTTATTTTTGGTTGGCAGTCTGTAAATCGAAAGGTAATGTACGATCACAAAAATACGCTGCAGTGTTCTGCCTGCTTTTCCATCCGGAACGCCATCGATTGGGTGGATATCCAGCTTCGGCGCTGCATTTTGCGGATAATCTCCCTGCGGCAGATATAACAGATGTCCGATTGGTGCATCCGGTATGATCTGTTTTTCAACCGGTGAATACCGATACTTCTCAAGCCGATTGTCGTGCTTAGCCAAAAGTTGCTCCAGTCTTTCAAAATCAGGGCGCATCATAGCAAGATCAATATCATCATCCCATGGAATAAATCCCTGATGCCTGTATGCACCAAGCGCAGATCCTCCCGCCAGAAAGTAGGGAAGTCCGTGTTCTTTGCAGAAAGCATCAAAAACAAGGAGCATCTTTAATAGATACTCCTGATATTCTTTCAATTCCTGTGGAATCCCTCCTGTACGCTCTTCCTGCATAATCCATCCTGCCTTCTATCTGTTATGCATCTTCATCCAGCATCGTTGCCAGCATTTTTTCTTCCTGCTTTTCTTTCTTTGTCTTCTTTTTGTTTGGTTCCAGTTCATCCATAAAGATCTGGTATTGCTCCAGCACTTCCTCTGTCGGTCCATCCATACGAATCAGTCCATCATGTAACCAGATTACCCTGCTGCAGAGCTTTCGTACTGTCTCCACACTGTGAGATACGATCATAACCGTACGCTCGTTATCTGAAATCAACTCCCGCATCTTTGCAAAGCTCTTCTTTTTAAATGCGATATCACCCACGCTCAAAACCTCATCGATCAGCATGATCTCAGTCTCTAAAACCGCCGTAATAGAAAACGCAAGCTTAGAATACATACCGCTGGAATATGTGCTGACAGGAGAATTGATAAATTTCCCCAGTCCCGAAAATTTAACAATCTCGTCATATTTTTCCTTAATCTGTGCTTCTGAGAAGCCCAGCAACAGGCCTGACAGATAAATGTTTTCTTTACCGGTCAGTTCCTTCTGAAATCCAACACCAATCGATAACAGCGAAATCGTATGATCTCCAATATCTATTGTTCCCTCATCCGGTGAAAAAATACCTGCTATGGAGCGCAGCATTGTAGATTTTCCACTACCGTTTCTGCCGATCAGCCCGACAATCTCACCCTTCTTCAAATTAAAACTGACACCTTTTACCGCCTCGAATTCCTCCATACGAGACTTTCGAAGGGAAAACAGACTTTTTTTGATGCTTTCTGCCTGTACCGTTTTATATCTAATATGCACATCTTTGACTTGTATTGTATATTCGTTTTCCATTAGCTCACCTTTACATATGAATTTTCATGTTTCACGATCAGTTGTACTCCCAGTACTGATAACAGGATACTGATAACAAACCAGATACCAGCCACCCCATACATTGGATGGGAATGGTATAGAATACAATTTCTGGCTCCCTGAATGATATTTGCAACAGGATTGATATCAAGCATCAAAAGGTTGTAAGGCTTTGGTACCCGCTTTTGCACATTATAAAAAATACCGGACATATAAAACATCAGTCTAAGTGCTACATTAACAATATTCGCAAGATCCATTAAATAAACACCAAAATGCAATACTATACAACTACAGCCGAAGGTAAACACTCCAAGTGCCAAAAAAAGCGGAATGATTTCCAAAATACGCCATGTGATCGGTACTCTGTAAAGTGGCACCATAATGATTACAAGCGTAAACGCTACACACATCTTAAAGAAATTTACCATCATTGTAATCAGTATCAAAATGTACTTCGGGATATATACCTTTGATATCATCCCCTTATTTTTATTTACCGTCCTTACACTTGTTAAAACAGTTTTACTGAAAAAGTTCCACAGATTCAGTCCGATAAAAACAAAAAGCGGAAAATATTTCTCTGATTTTCCAAATACAATCTCTGCCACAAAGGTATATACCAGCATAAACAGAAATGGATCCAGAATCCACCAAAGCCAGTTCAGTCTGGAACCGGCAACTTCACTCTTTAGAGTAGCTTTTGTTGCATACAGCATATAACCCTTGTACTTCTTGATATCTGTCTCTTATACACATCTCCGAGCCCACGAGACGGACTCCTATCTC
>ENA-OXXL01000173-OXXL01000173.1-human-gut-metagenome-genome-assembly--contig:-NODE-173-length-14285-cov-6.136121_pt1 | contig 14285 bp, 17 predicted proteins | sample MGYA00244697_ERZ652737 | MGnify/ENA primary metagenome ERZ652737 (study PRJEB26926, sample SAMN06164466) | human gut metagenome | biome: ENVO:00009003; feature: ENVO:2100002; material: ENVO:00002003... | reverse complement strand
ATGAGTATATTCACTATCTTATAGTTAAACGAGTAGAAATCAGAGAGAATAATATTGTAGATAAAAATGGAAATGAAAAAAGTACATATGGCAAGTGGGAAAACGGTCAATTTAAGTATACAGATGGTCGTGATACATCCTCGGAAGATAATTCAACCAATAGCAACGGATCATCTACCGCACCAGGTAGCAATGTAAGTAATGATGATTATACAGATGTATCTAATGCGCCAAGTTCTTCACATATTGATGCATCTGCTACCAGTTCGCTTATAAAAACTTTAGATACTATCGTGTCATCTGTAAGTAATGTACCTGCTTTACTTGCAAAAGTTTATGCATGGTTACCGTATCAAATTATTACTTTAATTGGAACAGCAATAGGATTGATTGTTGTTGTTGGTATTATCAAATGGGTTTTGTGAGGTAGTTTTTATGAAAGAAATTCTTTTTGCTTGTAATGATCTCTTAAATATTCCTTTTACGTTTTTGGGGTTTAAAGTTTCACTTATGGCTTTTTTGTTATTTGATATGGTTTCCTTTTTACTTATTTGGGTTGTTTTCAGAATTTTTAATAGTTAGTAATTTCTATTGTTACTTTTTGATTGTTGTTATTGTCCGGGTTGTCTTTTTTATATTCGTTTCCCAGTTTTAACATCCCTATGATAGCTATTATGGCAAAAGCTATGGATATAATGACAGCTAACGATAATATCATTTTTCCAAATAGTTCTAAAAATGCTTTTAAAATTTTCATTGTTTTATCTCCTTTCCTGTGAATTGATTCAATTATACAGGAAAGGATTGAAAAAATAAAGAGGTGTTTATATGTCTCTGTGGTCTCTACTGATCCCGGATAAATGGGATTTATATATTATATTGTTTCACTTGGTTGTTGCTATGCTATCAGCAGTGATTTTGTTATTGCTTGCTGGCATAGTGATCCTGATCGGAAAGGTTGGAAGATGTATATATGTTTTCATTACAAGATTTATGTAGAGAGCATCCGGTTATTTTTACTTTGTTGTTGATTGTTCTGTGTTTTGTTGATTGTCTGTTTTTGTTTAGCGTTGATTTTATTTCTTTTCATCAGGCTATATTTGAATTTGTGATCATTGGAATTTATATAGTTTTGATGATGATTATTACTCGTGATTGGTAGGTTTGTATATGGAAAAATTGAAAGATTTTTTATCAGAGTTTCATGATGATATGCCTTTGGGTTTTTGGTTTTGGCTTATTATACTTGGTATGTTTGGATTTTTTAGTTTTATTGGAATTTGTTGGAGGTAAATAAAATGAATGGTTTTGACTTGAACACTTTTGGATTTTTTACAAAGTCTATCCCTGCTGCTGATTTCACTTGGGATATGGTCTGTGATTTTGCTCTTAAATGTTACAACTTGTTTCTGCTGTATTTCTATTTCTGTGTTGCCAAGTTTGCAATTCAGACTGTACAGCGGTGTTGCCGTCGTTTTAGTAAGTTAGGAAAACTGTAGGGGGTGTGAAGATGGATGCAATCAGTCAGTTATTACAGAGTAGCGGCACTATGCAGCTTGATGCAGGCTTTATTTGTAATCTGCTTGCTTTCTGTGTGGTTTTTGAAGCCGTTTCCGTCGCTATTGGTCATTTTGCGAATCTTGGCAGATAAGGAGTTGATGCTATGCGTATTATTATTTTTTTGTGCCTGTTGGGCTTTATATTTTTTGCTTGTGTTTGTATTTCTTTCGGATATCGATTGTTAAACAAGCTGCAGGATATTCAGGATGATCTTGCCGCTTTGGAAGATCTGAATAATGAACAGCATTCTATACTGGAAGATAAAATTATATCGTCCGGGAAGAAGTCAGAAGAAACAGCACAGGCATATGATGATCTGACGCAGAATGTTGTAAAGCTTATGTTTGGACAAGGTAGGGAATAAAAAAAATGGATTCTGTTTGTGGTGCTTTGCTTATGGCGTATGCCGTGGAATTATTAAAAAGAGGTTATTCTTTAGAAGAATGTAAAATCGAACTTGAAAAGGTTTGTAAAGAGGTGTTTGGAAAATGACTGTTTTTGTAATATTGGTCTGCGTGATCCTGCTTTTTGTTAAGCTGACACGCTGCATAATTTTTAACTTGCATAACGTCGCGATCTATTCCGTTCGGGACTTGATCGAGTACATACGTAAAAAGAAGTGGAAATACTTTCAAGCGTTTGGAATTGATATGTTTGTTGGTATGTTTGGTAAGGGTAAAACCTTGTCTATGGTACATCGTGCAAGATCACTGTACAAGAAATATGGAGATACTCTGGTATTTTACAGTAACTTCAAGCTGGAAGATATCCCCTATATACCGCTTATCAATTTTAATCAGCTTGTAGATCTTGGGAATGAAATGCCGCAAGGGGTACAAGGTTACGTGGTTCTAATTGATGAAATTTCTTCTGTGCTCTCCCATCGGAATTATGCTTCGTTTCCCTTGGAACTTATTGGCTTACTCTGTCAGCAGAGAAAGAAACATGTGTATATCATGTGTACTGCACAACGTTTCTTTATGGTTGATAAAATTTGGCGCAGCATTACAACTAATGTAATTGACTGTAACAAATATTGGCGGTTCGCTCATGCATCTTATTATGATGCGTGGGATTATGAAAATGCTATGAATACCCAGCTAATCAAACGCTATTACCACAATTGGTGGTTTGTTAAAAACTCGGATTATAATGGCTATGATACAAGTGAAATGATTAGCAAGACATCTGCACATGATTTTATATCAAATGAAGAAGCTATCGTCAGAAAAGGACTGGATAGTCAGGTAAATGAACTGGCTGTAAAGAATCACGCACGCAGCAGGAAAAAAGCTTTGAAGAAAAAATAGAGGTGTTGGAAATGATAGATAGAATTTGTTTAACTTGTGATTGTTATGATCCTGATTATGAATGTACTATGTCAGGACTTGATAGGTCTTATGCCTGTCCTTTATGTTCGGATGCTGATGATGTTGATGAATCTGAGTAGCTCCGGCGCAGCGTTTAGGCTTGCCGTTAGGTGGTGCCGTGTTAGCCTGCCCTGTGGCGTGCGGCTGTTGCCGCCGCCCACGGCGCATGGCGCACAGGCACCCGGTGCATGATGGCAAGCCCGCCGGAAGTTCCTAGGGCTAGTATTACCCCTAGGAACTTCTGTATTCTGTAATAATAGGCTTTAAACCCTTATAAATACAGCATTTCTATTTGTAATAATTTTGTAATCTACTTTTGTAATTTGATAACTTTTGTAATATGTGGTGGGTGTTACGATATGGCAAAACAATGTAGAAAATGGCAGCTTACAATTAACAATCCTATAGATCATGGTTTATCGCACAAGGATATATTTGATAAGTTTTCCGAAATAAAAAAATTAAATTACTGGTGTTTATGTGATGAAATCGGTGAAAATGGTACATATCATACACACATTTTTATATATCGTGTCAATCCTGTTAGTTTTGATTATATAAAAAAATTATTTCCTGTAGCGCATATAGAAGCGGCAAAAGGTACTATCCAAGAAAACCGCGATTACATCCGCAAAGAAGGTAAGTATGCTGATTCTGTTAAAGCAGAAACCAATATAAAAGAGACATTTGAGGAAAGCGGAGAAGCCCCGGAAGAAAGACAGGGAAGCCGCACAGACTTACAGCAGCTTTATGGAATGATAAAAGACGGTATGTCAACTTATGAAATACTTGAGACAGATCCGTCATACATGAAAAGGATAGATCTGATAGATCGTACACGTCAGATAATCAGATATAAAGAATTTGAAGAACGTTGTCGATCAGAAATAGAGGTTACATATCGTTACGGAAAAACTGGGACAGGTAAATCACGTTCTATCATTGACAAATACGGATTTAAAAACGTCTATCGTGTAACAGACAATAAGCATCCTTTTGATAGTTATGAAGGTCAAGACGTGATTGTCTTTGAAGAATTCTACTCTTCTAACTGGCGGCTGTCTGATATGCTCAACCTGTTAGATATATACCCTCTGAAACTGCCTTGCCGATATAATAATAAACAGGCTTGTTACACAAAAGTTTTTATCAATAGTAACCTACCGCTAACTGCTCAATATATTAATCAACAAAAAGATAATGCAGGTGCATGGCAGGCTTTTTGCCGACGTATCCACAAGGTACAGATATATAAAGATAAAGACCAGATAGAAACCTATGATTCACAAGATTATTTTAATAATAGATGGGTATCTGTAGATGATCCTGAATACAAACAGATGGATTTATTATTTGATTAAAACAGCAGCTTTCAGTAATAATAGAAAATGTGTGTAATGGTGGTAAAGTACCATTTTAAATAAATGTGGTAAACCCTGTTTATAAATTGTTTATAACTGCTTTTTAGTTATGAATAATTTATGAATGGGGTTTTCCATGTTTATTTGGTACTTTTCCACGATTTCCACATTTTAACTATTAAAGTACAAGTTTGAGAAAGAGAACATATAGAAAAAGAGTATGCCCCACTTGCTTTATGGGTACAACCGGGAAAGAAAATTGTAAAGGATTCCAACGGAACTTGCGCAGTCCTTTATAATTTTCTTTTTTCGGTTGTACCCTTTTTTATAAGCTTTAGAAAAGAAAAAAGGGGTACAGACATATGACAAAAGGCAAAAAGCAGATAACAGAAAAACAGAGATATCAGATTGAAGCATATAAAAAGTCAGGGAAAACCGTAAAAGAGATAGCAGCTCTAACAGGAAAATGTGAAAGAACGATATACTATGAATTAAAAAGAGGAAAAACAGAGTTATTAAACTCCGACCTTACCACACGTATAGAATACTGTGCAGATGTTGCCCAGAAGAAAATAGAATATAATGTCACTGCAAAAGGTTATGATCTTAAGATATCTAATGATTATGATTTTCTGAATTTTATCCAGGATAAAATAGTAAAGGAAAAGTGTTCTCCTTATGCAGCCCTGCAGCTTGCCAAAAAGGAAAACTTTAAAACTGATATCTGCCTTACCACATTGTATAAATATATTAAAATCGGCTTGTTTACAAATATCATTCAGGGAAATATGCCATACCGCAAAAGGAAAAAGAAATACCACAAGGTGCAAAAGGTCTGTGCCCGGAATGCGCAAAAGCCATCTATTGAGGATAGGGATAAAAGTATAAAGAAACGTGAAGATTTTGGAAACTGGGAAATGGATACCGTATACAGTGGAAAGAACAGAAGCAAAGCAAGTCTGTTGGTACTGACAGAGAGAAAATACAGACAGGAAATAGTGATAAAGATGCCTGATCGGAAAGCTGTATCAGTAGTAAAAGCTTTAGATCGGCTTGAAAGGGTATATGGTAAAAGAAAATTTAAAGAGATTTTTAAAACGATAACTGTAGATAACGGTGTAGAATTTGCTGACTATGAAAACCTTATCAAATATAATCGGACAAAAATTTACTATTGCCACCCTTACTGCTCCGGGGAGCGTGGAAGTAATGAAAACCAAAATAAGCTTGTAAGAAGATGGATAAAAAAGGGAGAAGATATTGGAAAATATACAAGGCAGGATATCAGAAAAATAAATGACTGGATAAACCAGTACCCAAGGAAAATGTTTAATGGTTTATCCAGTCAGGAAATGCTTGTGCAATGTGAACAAAAAATAGCAGCGGATCTGATTGCCGGTATTGGTAAAATCTAACAAAGTTAAAATTTTACTGCAATTTTCCCTTGAAATTTACAAACTTTCCATTGTTTTTTACAATGCTCTGTTTTCTGTTTGCATCTGCTGTTTCCATTTTACATTTTACGATCAGTCCTGCAGAATTCTTGTCACCGCTACCGGTGTTCTGTAATAAGCACTTGCAATACGGATTCCGGTCTTCGGTGAGCTGGCACTGATCACCTGACCACCACCGATATAGATCGCTACGTGGTTGATCCTGCCGCCCTTTGCGTAAAAGACAAGATCGCCCGGCTTTGCCTCCGACATTTTGATCCTTGTACCGCTGTTTGCCTGCGCTCTTGAGGAGTGTGGTAGGGAAATACCATATTTTGCAAATACGCTCAGAACAAAGCCAGAACAGTCCGCACCCTTTGTCAGACTTGTTCCGCCCCAGACATACGGATTGCCGACAAACTGCTTTGCATATTCACAAAGCTCCACTCTGACATCCGATACACCTGCGCCATATAAAAACTCGGTCATGTTCAAGGCTGTTTTCAGCTTTGTATCAACCGTTACATAATCTGAGGATACATATAATTTGTTTCCGTCAAAATCAACACCGACCCAGTCGCTGCCACTGCCATTGTCCAGTACTTCCAGCTCTTCTCCGTAGGCAACCATATCGTAAACAGGCGCATCTAAAGAAGGTGCCTCTCTTAACTTCAGTCCGTCCGCATTTACTGTGGCAAGCTCTTTTACCACACTGTCTGCCTGTGCTACCGCATCTTTTCCGGTCAGGATATAGTCAAGACTCACATAGCCTTCCACACTGCCCGATGTGATATGTGCTTTATCGCCTTCGATCCCAAGGATCTCACAGCCGGTATCATTTTCCATCTTTCCGACGATCTTGCTGCCATCTTCCGCCGTCTCTCTGACATTCAGGTGATCTGCCACCTGCGCGATACCGAGATTGGTATAGCCGTAAGCCGCTCCGGCAGTTTCTTCCTCATCGTATTCCTGCTCGTCCATATCTTCCGGTGCTACATAGATTGGAGAGGAAACCATGACTCCTGCTCCCGCTGTCAAAGCCACATCGGAATTATCCGCTTTAGCTTCTGTCTCTGCCTGCTGCATGCCATCTACGGAAATCGTCTGTACTTCTTCTGTTTCCGCCATCTGTAAAGACGGTGCGGCCAATGCATTCTGTGCACCTGCCTGCAGGGATACGGCCGATGCTGATACTGCCTGCGTCTGGCAGACCATAGCAGCTGCTATGACAAGTGCAAATATCTGTTTTTTCAGTTCTTTTTTATGAAACATGTAAAGCCTTCCTAAACTAATTGTATTTCTCAACCCTTGCCATTTGTTACATAATTGTTACAAATGTTACAGACATTATAACAATTTGATAGCATTGTGTCAAGTAGGAGGCTTACCTGCCGCTGAATCCCCACATGTGCGCTCTTTAATTATTTAAAATAGTTACAATACCTTTTGTTCCATCTAACATAACCATATCTCCGTCCTGCAACCTTTTCGTTGCATTACCGGTAGCAAGTATTGCCGGTATATGATACTCTCTTGCTACAATGGCTGCATGACTCAAACTGCCGCCGGTATCCACTACAACACCTGCTGCCAGCGTAAATAACGGTGTCCACTCAGGATCTGTATAACTGCAGACAAGAATTTCACCTTCTTCTAATTTATCAAACTCGTCCGTTCCTTTGATAACACATACCTTACCGGTTGCCTTACCAACACTTCCGCTGATTCCCTTAATCGTCTCCTCATCCGTTGCAAGAATTTCCGAAATACTTTTATCCCAATATGCTTCTGCCAGCGGGCGCTTTGCTTTCCTTCTTTCGATCAGTTTTTGATCCTGCTTTGTAAGTACACCTCTTTTACACACATCAAAAAATTCATCCGAAAACAGATATAACAGATCATCATACCCTATACCCAACTGTTCAGATGCCAACTTTAAAAGTTTGCGGCAATAGGCAAATTCCGACTCCCACAAATATTGTGTCGCTTCCCTTATGTAATGATAGTGCCGCACAGCCTGTACTTTTTTCTCAAAGGAAACAAACTTCTTCTCTCCGATACTTTCTTTGATCCGCTGCATTAATGCCCGGAATTTCTTCTCGCTTTCTTCCTTTGTCAGTATACCGGTATCTTTGGTACGAAGCATGGTTCTTAAGGTTCGTAAGAAACGCTCCGGTTCTTCCTTCCAGGACTTTGCTGCAAAGCAGTAACAATTAAAATCGGAGCGATCTCCATATTTTTCCATAAATTGCTCAAATTTAGCTGCCAGTTCAGGATACTCACCGCCTATTTCCTCATATGTCCCCTTAGCAACTGCACATTCCATCTCTTTATGCGCTTTGATATATTCCACAAGTTCATTCATACTCCGGTTCACATCTGTTGTTACGTAGGACAAGCCTTCCAACAGATCATATGCATTTAACTGAGGATCTACCTTTTCCAGTGTTTTGTTTAACGTTCTGTTTTTCAAAACCTGTGGAAAAATTGCATACCGAAATCTTGCATAAGCGGTATCACAAATTAGTTGTTTCATTCGAGCAAGACTTTCTCCTGTCTGCATAATGGCAGCAGGATGTTGTAATCTCTCCTGTTTCAGGCGTCTTTCACATTCTGCATATTTTTCCGTTGACATCTGCACATTATATGTATCATCCATCATCTGTTTCAACAGTTTAAAAATATGCACTATATTTTTGTTCATCTTCATTCCGCCCGCAGAAAACGAAGTGATCCCATCCGCATTGATCGGACACATTTCTCCCATATCCAATCCCGCCTCTGAAAACAAAACCTCTTTTTGCTTTCCTACCGCATCTCCGAAATCATGATCTAATGGGTAATAGGACCTAGGAAGTTTTTCCAGGTTAAACAGCACACTTTCTCTCATACTTTCTTTTGCAGATTTTACTTTGGGTAATCCCGCAAAATCTTTCTCCGTAAATTCCCATTTTCCATCCTCTACATGTGTTGTGATGCTTCGTGCCTGTAGAATATAAATCTCATTATCCCTTACTGCCCATTCAATATCCATAGGATGTCCATAATGAGCTTCCACTTCCATTGCCTTTAAAACAAGCGAACGGATGAGGGATGGCTGAAGCACCTGCTCCGTCTGCTGCTTTGCAGAGACCGGTATTGCTTTTGTTCCAACCTGATCATATAAGATCTGTTTTTCTTTCTTCCCGATCGTAACGGATTTTAATGCCCCATTTTTTTCACAGTGATATTCATCCGGACTCACCATACCGGAAACCACAGCTTCTCCCAGTCCATAAGATGCATTGATCAGCACCTCCTGCTTTGCCGTGGCAGGATTTTGTGTAAAAAGGACACCTGCATATTCACTTTCTATCATCTGCTGGATCACCACTGCCAGAGCCACCGTCTGCTTGTCGTATCCCTGCCTCTTACGATAACTGACTGCCCTGTTCCCCCATAACGATGCATAACATTCCTTTATTTTTGTAAACAATGCAGTTTCTCCCACGACATTTAAGTACGTTTCCTGTTGTCCCGCAAAGCTGGCATCCTCCAAATCTTCCGCAGTAGCTGAAGAACGTACCGCCACACGGACGTTTTCCCCCAGGGAACGATAAAAAGAAACAATCTGTTTTTTTATTTCCTCCTCAAACGCTCCATTCAGGATTTTATCCCGGATCATTTGTGCTGCTTTTTCCACATCTGCTTCTTTCTCCATAATTTCTTTTACGGTAATATTATTTTGCTCCATATATCTATCATAAGCGGCTGCACACAATACACCGCCGGCAGGGACAGGTATCCCGCAATTTACCATTTCGCCAAGATTCGCGCCTTTACCTCCGGCTATGGCAATATCCTGTTTTCCAATTTCTTCAAATGTTAAAACATACTTTTCCATCTCAAACTCCTTTCAGACGACATCTTTTTCAGAGATCATACCTTTTAACACCTGCTCACCCAACACAAGTGAAAACAAAAAGGCTGCTATACCAGCAATGCTTTTACACCACACAAACCCGTTATATCCCAATAATGCAGGCATCAAAAATGTAGCCGGGATCAAAAATAATCCGTCCTCTGCCACTGTTACCAGTGTAGCCAGCCCAAATCTGCCCGTATTCTGTAAAAACATGCCAATTAAAATGTAGTACCCCATAAAAGGAAAGATCAAACATTGCGCCTTCAATATATCGATAGCCACCCTGATCGCTTCCTCATCCTGCGTTAATAACTGCACGACATTTTCCACGCGCCAAAAAAGAATGACCACCGCAGCACCTAAAAAAACTGTCATGGTCAGAAGTGCCTTGTAAAAGCCTTCTTTTACCCGTTCCACCTTTCCTGCCCCATAATTGATCAGGCAGATCGGTTGATAGCCCTGTCCAAATCCAATTACCAATGCATATACCAGAGAGATCACACGCAGCGCCACCGTAGTACCTGCTACACCACATTCTCCATATCGTCCGGCCGCTTGATTTAACAGGACCATTGCCACACTACTGATCCCCTGCCGTGCAAAATTCGGCGCACCACCAATCAGTATTTCTCTTACATAAACAGCTTTGAAAGCCATAGCTTTCAGATTCCCGGAAACATTACCGTTTCGCCCTGCACATACGATCAAAAATATAAGCCCGCCAATTTGTCCGAACAGGCTGGCTATCGCTGCACCGCTGACGCCCATATGGAATCCCAGGATCAAAATCGGGTCCAATATGATATTCAGCACCATTCCCGTCAACATCCCCAGCATGCTGTCTCTTGCGCTTCCCTGTAAGCGCAGTACATTGTATAAAACGTTGGCAGCCAGCATAACAGGAACAGAAATCAGTGTGATCCGCAGGTAAGGAATTGTTGCGCCCATTAGTTCTACCGACACATCTGCGCCCAGCAATTCAGCCAGTGGTGCTAAAAAAAGCAGACCTATGCACATAATTCCTACTCCCACAATGATTGTCAGCAAAATTGCCACCGAAATAACACTTTCGGCCTCTTTGCTGTTTCCACTACCGATTTTTCTTGCAGCACCGTTACCGGAACCATATCCAAACCAAAATCCGATTGCCTGTATGAGAGATGTGAAAGAATACACAATCCCGACTGCCGCTACCAGTTCCGTTTTCTGCAAAAGCCCTACGAAAAAAACATCCGTCATGTTATAAACACTATTTACCATCATGCCGATCATTGCCGGAATTGCCATTTTCCACAACAGTGGATACATCTTATCTTCTGTTAGCTTTTTATATCTTTCTGTTTGTTTTTTACTGTTCTGCATCACGATTACTTTTCTCTACTTTTAAAAAGGTTGACACTACCCCATCGCAAAAGCTTCTATATATTTTATCAAACTGATCCTCTTCGATCAGAGAAGCATTCGAGATCATAACGCCGGTGATGCGGATTGCTGCTGTAAACATCGTGTCACTCATTTCCACCTGATAACCATTCTCCCGCCACAGATGGATCATGAAACTCATGTACTCCAGATAATACTTTCCCAGATGTTCCTGTACAGAAAACTCTGTATTGAAAAACAATTCCACACTTCCGCTCAGCATATTATCAAATGCTTTATTTTTCGTTAAGTGCACACCCTGCTTAAAAAAGGTATCTGCCATATACTGCATTGGATCCTCCAGAGAATCTCCCGCCTGTTCTTTCAGGATTTCCAGCTTTTCCTTGATCCGAACCTCCATAAGATCTATTAAAAAATCTGTTTTGTCTTTATAAAAAGTGTAAAAACCACCTTGCGCAATTTCTGCTGCTTTCGTCACTTCCCGGATGGAAACCCCTTTAATTCCTTTGTCTGCAAATAGCCTAAGTCCTATTTTTCTGAGTTTTTGTTGTACCTGTATTCGTTCTTCCTCTGAAAATGCTTTTCCCATATGCCATACCTCATTACGCATTATCTATGAACATTTATATTTAATGTTCATAGATAACATAGCAGATAATTTTACTTGTGTCAAGTAGGAGGCTTACCAGCCGCAAATCTTGCCAATTATGTCGTTTCTTTTACCTACTTTGTATAAATTCGAAAATATAAATTGCAAGTTATCTTCCTCTGACTTATGATATACAGGAAGCGATTCTATCTTTATGCAAATATTATACATTTGGAGGTAACTATATTGATCTTTGAAGGTTTTCAAAACGGAATCAACTTAGGCGGCTGGATCTCCCAGTTCGACAAATATGATAAAGCGCATTTTGACAGCTTTATTACAGAAAAGGATATTGCGTATATCGCATCTCTCGGATACGATCATGTGCGTGTCCCTGTAGACTACAATGTACTGGAGGATGAAGATGGCAACATCATTCCTTCCGGCTTCGGTTATCTGGAAAATTGCCGCAGCTGGTGTGAAAAGCATCATCTGAACATGCTGATCGATCTGCATGAATGCTACGGTTACTCTTTCGATCCTCTCAAAAAAGATATGGACAGGAAAAAATTCTTCTATGATGACGCGCTGCAGGAACGCTTCCTGCATCTCTGGTCCGAGATTGCGGTCAGATTTAAAGACTATCCGGATCAGGTTGCCTTTGAGCCACTGAACGAGGTTGTTCTGGAAGAGGTTGCAGACGCATGGAATGTCGTCATCGCAAAATATGTAACGCTGATGCGTTCTATCGTACCGGAAGCCTATCTGGTCATTGGCGGCGTTTGTTATAACAACGTGCTCTCTGTACCGCTCATCAAAGTACCGGATACTTACAAGATCGTATTTAATTTCCACTGCTATGAACCAATGGTATTTACGCATCAGGGAGCCTACTGGGTAGAGGATATGCCACTTGATTTCCGTATTGGCTATCCAAAGTCGCTTGATGAGTACCGTAAAACAAGTACAGAGCTTTCCAAAGCACTTGCAGGTGCAGTATTTAAAGAGGGCATCAGCGATATAGGTCCTGCCTTCTTTGCCGATATCTTTGCTCCCGCCGTGGAAGCTGCAAAAAAAGCCGGCGTTCCTCTTTACTGCGGTGAATATGGTGTGATAGAGCTTGCCTCCCAGGAGGACAAAGACCGCTGGCTTGCTGATATTTCCAAGGCATTCGATACATTTGGTGTCGGCCGCGCGCTCTGGAACTACAAAGAAAAAGATTTTGGTATTGTAACAAAAGACTTTCCAAATGTCTAAATTTCCGTATGGCAGGGAATTCCTATCCTATGAAAAAATCCCGGAAGATGATCAGATCTGGTCACTTCCGGGATTTCTGTATTTCTTTACTTTCTATGCCCAGCCCATTTCTGCGCTGTCTAAGATGATCGTAAACGGACCTTCATTTAAAAGCTCCACATGCATCATGGCACCAAATTCGCCGCGTTCCACATCCCTTACTTCTTCTTTGCATTTCCTGATGATGTATTCATACAGATCATTTGCCATATGCGGCTCTCCGGCTTTAAAGAAGGAAGGACGTTTTCCTTTTTTGCAGTCTGCATATAAGGTAAACTGCGAGATCAGCAGCAGGGCTCCATCTACGTCCCGCAGGGACAGATTGCTCTTTCCGTCCGCATCTTCAAAAATACGAAGATCCAACATTTTGGCGATCATACGGTCTGCAAGTGCCTCTGTATCCTCCTGTCCGATCCCGATCAGTACCATATACCCTTTTTGGATACTGCCGCGTACCTGACCGTCTATGGTTACCTGTGCATGACTGACTCTTTGAATGACAAATCTCATATGTTAAAATACCTCTTTCCGTCCGCTACGTTTTTCGCGATCGCCTCTTTCAGTTCTGCAAGCCCCGCAAATTTCTGTTCCGGTCTTTCAAAATGAAACAGATGTACCGTGATATCTTTCTCGTAAATATCTTCATCAAAATCGTAAATATACGTTTCTACCCCCATGCGGTGCGTATCTTCCACTGTCGGCTTATAACCGATGTTCGTGACACCGTAAAATGTCTGTTGCCCATAGGTAACTGTTGAAAAATAAACACCATTGGGCGGCAGCAGCTTTCCTTCCTGTGGATGCAGGTTGACTGTTGGCATACCAAGTGTTCTGCCGATCCTGTTACCATGTGCTACCCTGCCACAGATAAAATAGGGCTCTGACAGCAGTGCATTCACAAGCTCCATGTCACCTTCCGTGAGTGCTTCCCGGACAAACGTGGAGCTGATCTCCCGTCCGCCGTGACAGATCTTTTGAATGATCCGTACCTGTACACCGTTTTCTTCCGCAATCTTTTGCAAAAGTGCTGCATTTCCCGCGCCTTTATCCCCGAAGGACACATCTTCTCCCGCAGCAATAAAGCCCGCATGCATCTTTTTCAGCAAAAATTCCCTGACATATGCCTCCGGCGAAACAGCCGCGGTTTCCTTACTGAACGGATACTCAACCAGATAATCCACACCCATCTTTTCAAAGGCCGCACGTTTTTCCTCTCTTGTCATCAGTTCTCCCGCCTGATTGCCTTTAAAAAAGACGGCAGGTGACGGATCAAAAGTAAAAACGGCTGTTTTCAGTCCCAGATTCCTTGCTTTGAATATCTCATCCAGCAGTCTCTTATGTCCCTTGTGGATTCCATCGAATTTGCCGATGGCAACTGCTGTCATTTCT
>ENA-OXXL01000138-OXXL01000138.1-human-gut-metagenome-genome-assembly--contig:-NODE-138-length-15344-cov-7.821440_pt1 | contig 15344 bp, 7 predicted proteins | sample MGYA00244697_ERZ652737 | MGnify/ENA primary metagenome ERZ652737 (study PRJEB26926, sample SAMN06164466) | human gut metagenome | biome: ENVO:00009003; feature: ENVO:2100002; material: ENVO:00002003... | reverse complement strand
TCTACGGTGTCACAGCAGACGGCGAGGAGAAATGGATCATCAAAGACGGCAGATTTGTACTGCCGGGCACGGAAGAGCTGAACAAGCCGCTCGAAGGAATGTGACATTTCGTATTGACGATAGAGAAAGAACCTTTTAAAATATTATATGATTGCAAAAAAGCAATATGAGAGTGTTAAATGATGTAATAGTAAAGATGAATGGAGGATACAGCATGGCACAGGTAGGAATTGTAATGGGCTCTGATTCAGATATGCCTATTATGAGTAAAGCAGCAGATATTCTGGAGGAACTTGGTATTTCATATGAAATGACGATCATTTCCGCCCATAGAGAACCGGACGTATTTTTTGAGTATGCCAAAGGAGCAGAGGCAAAGGGATTCAAGGTGATCATCGCGGGCGCAGGTATGGCAGCACATCTGCCGGGTATGTGTGCGGCAATCTTTCCGATGCCCGTCATCGGTATCCCAATGCATACAACAAGTCTTGGAGGCAGAGATTCCCTGTATTCCATCGTGCAGATGCCATCCGGTATTCCGGTTGCGACTGTTGCGATCAACGGCGGGGCCAATGCGGGACTTCTCGCAGCAAAGATCCTGGCAACAAGTGATGCAGCACTTCTTGACAGACTGAAAGCATATTCCCAGAGCTTAAAGGAATCTGTACAGAAGAAGGATGCCCATTTACAGGAAGTAGGCTATAAAAATTACAATAAATAAAGAGGAGAACAAAAATGGATTACAAGAAAGCAGGAGTAGACATCGAAGCCGGTTACAAATCAGTGGAGCTGATGAAAAAGCATGTACAGGCTACTATGAGACCGGAAGTGCTTGGCGGCATCGGCGGATTTGCAGGTGCGTTTGACTTAAGTGCCATCAAAAACATGGAGGAGCCGATCCTTCTTTCCGGAACAGACGGCTGCGGAACAAAAGTAAAGCTGGCATTCGTGATGGACAAGCATGATACGATCGGTATTGATGCGGTGGCTATGTGTGTAAATGATATTGCATGCTCCGGTGGAGAGCCATTGTTCTTCCTTGATTATATTGCATGTGGTAAAAATTATCCGGAAAAGATCGCTACGATCGTTAAAGGTGTGGCAGAAGGCTGTATCCAGTCTGAATGTGCACTGGTAGGCGGTGAGACAGCAGAGCATCCGGGACTGATGGAAGAGGATGAATACGATCTGGCAGGATTTGCTGTCGGCGTAGTGGATAAAAAGGATCTGATCAACGGATCTGATATGAAGCCGGGTGACGTTCTGATCGGTATGGCAAGCTCAGGTGTACATAGCAACGGATTCTCTTTAGTCCGTAAAGTATTTGAAATGACAAAGGAAAGCCTTGATACATATTATGATGAACTGGGCAAGACACTTGGCGAAGCCCTTTTGGCACCGACCAGAATTTATGTAAAAGCACTGAAAGCGGTAAAAAATGCCGGTGTTAAGGTAAAAGGCTGCAGCCACATCACAGGCGGCGGTTTCTATGAAAATATTCCGAGAATGCTTCCGGACGGCGTACGTGCGGTTGTCAAGAAAGACAGCTATGAAGTACCGGCTATTTTCAAACTTATGCAGAAAACAGGCGATATTGAGGAACAGATGATGTACAACACCTACAACATGGGTATCGGTATGGTTGTTGCGGTAGATCCTGCTGATGTGGAGAAAACAATGGCAGCAATGAAAGAAGCCGGCGATACACCATATATCATCGGTCAGATCGAAGCGGGAGAAAAAGGAGTTACCTTATGTTAAACGTAGTAGTCTGTGTATCGGGCGGCGGTACGAACCTGCAGGCAATCTTAGATGCAGTGGAAAGCGGTAAGATCACCAACACACGTATTGCGGGTGTGATCAGTAATAATGCAGGTGCTTATGCGCTGGAGCGTGCAAAAGCAAAAAATGTACCGGCTGTCTGCATTTCTCCAAAGGAGTATGAAACAAGAGAAGCATTTAACCGGGCACTGCTGCAGGGCGTGGATGAGCTGAAGCCGGATTTGATCGTTTTAGCGGGATTCCTTGTAAATATCCCGGCTGAAATGGTGCAGGCTTACCGGGGCAGGATCATCAATATCCATCCGTCTCTGATCCCTTCTTTTTGCGGCAAAGGCTATTATGGGCTGAAGGTGCATGAAGGCGTGCTTGCGCGTGGTGTCAAGGTGACGGGTGCGACCGTGCATTTTGTGGATGAAGGGACGGATACAGGTCCGATCATCTGTCAGAAGGCGGTCTGTGTAAAGCAGGATGATACGCCGAAAGTATTGCAGCAGCGTGTCATGGAAGAAGCGGAATGGCAGCTTCTGCCACAGGCGATCGACTGGATCGCAAACGGCAGAGTACAGATACAGGACGGAAAAGTGTTTATAAAATAATGGGAGGCAGCAATGAAAGTTTTGATTGTTGGAAGCGGCGGCAGAGAGCATGCGATCGCAGCAAGCGTCGCAAAAAGTGATAAAGTGGATAAGATCTATTGTGCACCGGGCAATGCAGGAATCGCACAGCTTGCAGAGTGTGTAGCGATCGGGGCAATGGAGTTTGATAAACTGGTTGCATTTGCAAAAGAAAAAGAGATCGATCTTGTGATCGTCGGTATGGATGATCCGCTGGTAGGCGGCCTTGTGGATGAGATGGAAAAGGCAGGCATCCGCACATTCGGTCCTCGTAAAAATGCAGCGATCCTGGAAGGAAGCAAGGCATTCTCCAAGGATCTGATGAAAAAATACGATATCCCGACAGCAGCGTACGAAACCTTCGATGATCCGAAGGCAGCACTTGCTTATCTGGAGACGGCTGAGTATCCGATCGTCTTAAAGGCAGACGGCCTGGCACTCGGTAAGGGTGTTCTGATCTGTAATACAAAGCAGGAAGCCATAGACGGTGTGAAAGAGATCATGGAGGATAAGAAATTTGGTTCTGCCGGCAATCGCATGGTAGTAGAGGAATTTATGACAGGACGTGAGGTATCTGTTCTTTCCTTCGTAGACGGTAATACGATCCAGATCATGTCAAGCGCGCAGGATCACAAGCGTGCCAAGGACGGTGATCAGGGCTTAAATACAGGCGGTATGGGAACCTTCTCCCCGAGCCCGTTCTATACAGAGGAAGTGGATGAGTTCTGCCACAAATATATCTTCCAGAAGACGGTAGATGCTATGAAGGCAGAAGGCAGAGAATTCAAGGGCGTTATCTTCTTCGGTCTGATGCTGACAGAAAAAGGCCCGAAGGTGCTGGAATACAATGCGAGATTTGGAGATCCGGAAGCACAGGTCGTTCTGCCTCGTATGAAGAACGATATCATTGATGTATGCAATGCCTGCATCGACGGTACACTGGATCAGATCAAGGTAGAATTTGAAGACAATGCAGCGGTCTGTGTGGTACTGGCATCCGATGGGTATCCGGTTTCTTACGAAAAGGGACTTCCGATCGAAGGACTGGAGGCATTTGACGGAAAGGACGATTATTTCTGCTTCCACGCAGGCACAAAGCTTGCAGATGGCAGGATCGTGACAAACGGCGGACGTGTACTTGGCATCACGGCTAAGGGCAATGACTTGAAAGAGGCAAGAAAGAAAGCATATGAAGCGACCGAATGGGTTTCATTTGCTAATAAATATATGCGGCATGACATCGGAAAGGCAATCGATGAAGCATAACAAAAAGAAGCAGGATTTCCTGCTTCTTTTCATAGGGATCATCTGCCTGATCGTGTTTGTAATATGCGCCGTTTCCCTGTTGCGCTATTACAGGGATTACAGGCAGGAAAAAAGCATGGATGAAGAACTGCGTGAGCTTGGCAGACAGGTGCAGACGGAAGCGGCAGAGAATAATCAGGGGAATGCAAAAGATGAGGATCAGGATGAGCAGGAATTTCCGCAGATCAATGCATCTGTCTACCGGGAGAAAAACGAAGATTATGTGGCTTATCTGTATATCCCGGATACAGAGATTGAATATCCTGTTGTGCAGCGGAATAACAGCTATTATCTGAATCATAATTTTTATGGGGAGAAGAATGCACATGGAACGATCTTTTTAGATGAAAACTGCAGCACGGAAGATCCGGTACTGCTGTTGCACGGACATCATATGAAGGATGGTACGATGTTTGGCAGCCTGAAACAGTATAGGGATAAGGAGTTCAGACAGGCGCACACGGAAATCCTGCTGGATATGGGGGAAGGCTTTGACACATACGAAGTATTTGCCATTTTGCAGATCGATCTGACAAAAGAAGATTACTTTGCTTATGAGAAAATCCCAAAGGATGCGGACAGCCTGACTGCATATCTGAAACAGATCCGCAAACATGCGACATGGTATGAACAGCCGGAACAGGAAGACAGGCTGCTTTTGTTATCCACCTGTGCCTATGGATCGGAGGACGAACGGATGGTAGTAGCGGCTTATAAAAAGTAAGAAAATATGGAACCGGAATGGAGCGGTGGACTTATAGAAAATGTCTGCCGCTTTTTTGTTATGGCGACGAGGAAAATGCACGCATTTATGCGGTGCATTTGACGACCGCTGATCAGAGCGAGATTCGCAGAGCATATCTCGTCTCTGTATACAATTCACAAAATAAAGCTGCAAATACGTAAAAGAAAGATGAAAACGCGGAAAATGTTTGCCGGACAAAAAGAAAGGATGTTGCAAGAACCTATAAAATATTATATTATGTAAAGTAACAATGGGTGGATTATATCTGCGTGTAAAAACAGGCGGATATCGACCCGGATCAGAAATAAAAAAACAGGGATAAAACAGGAGTTATGCGGGATATGAAGAGAAATGAATATTTCACAGAGGAAGAGATCAGAGAACAGAAAAAGAGGAGAAAAATAGGCAGACGGGCCATGGCACTTCTGTTGGCAGGCATGATGTTGTTTTCCAATATACCGTCCAATGTAAGTGCGGTATCGGACAATGATATCAGTATGCTGCCCGATGCGATGGTGCAGACGGAAGATGTGGATACAACTGCAGATGCTACAGAGGGGAAGACTGTAACTATGACAGGCGCAGCAGAGCAGCCGGCAGCTGCTGCAGAAGACCGGAATGCAGGAGAGGAAAGCGAACCGATTGCGGTGGATGCGGCAGCGGATATTGATGCAGACAAGGCAGGCAGTGCAGATATTTTTGAAAATACAACGATCACACTGGATAAGCTGACACTGAAGGCGACCTATTCAGATGGAAAAGGCGGTAGTGTTGTAGAAGAATTGACAGAAAACGGTACATTTGATCTGCCATACAATGCGGATATCAATATGCGACTGGATTTCAAGCTGGGAAGCGGAACAGCGGTCAATAAGGATACTGCTTATATTTATAAGCTCCCTGATACGATCCGCGTTGATGTAGAGGCCGATCATAAGCTGGCTGATCATAACGGCAAGTCCATTGGTACTGTTCATATTGCAAAGGACGGAACATTGTCCTTCCGGTTTGACACGGATGCGATCGGCTCCAATACCAATGTTAACTTTTATGTGCAGTTTGAAGGCGGCTTTTCGGAATCACTGCAGGAAGAGGGAAAGACAGAGAATATTGCGTTTCCAACTGCTACAGGTGATTTTAAATTCACGGTAAATACAACAGACAAAACGGATGATGATAAAAAACCGGATCCAAAGGATGTCAGCATCAGCAAATATGGCAGCAAGATCGTTAATATCAACGGACAAAATTATATTGAATGGACGGTAGAGCTCGGTCAGGAAGGCAGAACATCACTGGATGGTGTGATCACGGATAATCTGCCGACAGGACTTACTTATGCGGAGATTTCAGGGTATCCCCAGCTGACAGACAGTACAGGTGGAACGATTACAACGACAGCGAAAAACGGAGACAGCAGTATTGATATTAAGGTAGCGGGCGTTACCTCCCATTATCATGCAAAGGTAAAATTCTGTACCTATTATGATAAGAGTATTTTTGGTGGTACGATCAATGACAGTACAACAGCGCTGGTGGACAATACGGCGGCATTTAACCCGGATGATGATACGGATAAGGGTGTCAGCAACAAAGGAACCGTATCCATTAAACCGGATATGCTGAAAAAGACGGGAAGCAGCATTGCAGCAGATGGTACGATCGAGTGGACTGTAACTATAAATGCAGAGAATCTGGATATTCAGGGAAGTTCTTATCTGGATATTGTGGAAACCGGACAGGAGCTTGTTGAGGATTCCATCCAGATCACACCGGGGGGACTCAGTACGACTGGAAAGAGCAAAAGTGGCTTTGAAGTGGCAATTCCTGCAGGAACTGCTTATACAGATACCGTTACGATCAAATATAAAACGAAGGTAACTGATTTTTCAAAGGACAGCTACAAAAATACCGGTAAACTGAAGGGTGGCGTATACGATGTAACAACAAACGCCACCGTACAGGGCTACAATCTGTTGAAAAAGAGTTTTAAGGATTTTAATAAGATCACCAATACCTTTACATGGGAGATCGTGGTTAACGAGGAAGGCAAGACACTGGAAAATGTTACCGTGACAGATACATTCCGGGCAGGTAACGGCACGAACAATGTTTCCGGTTCAGATCATGAAATGACATTTGTGAGCGCATCCGAGGCACTGGATGCTTCTTCTGATGCGGAAAACGGTAAGCTTGTCTTTAAATTTGACAAACTGGATGCAAAAAAGGTCATCACGATCGTGACGAAGGTGAAGGATCCGACTGCATTTGATGCAAGCAGCTGGCCGTTATTTGAAAATAAAGCATCCATGACCAGTGATATGAATACAACTCCAATTGATTCGACTGCACAGACATGGCAGCAGATCAAAAAGCCGGATATCCTGGCGAAAGACGGTAAGATGAACGGAGACGGTACGATCACATGGACGCTTCAGGTAACAAATCCGAAGCTGACGGTGAAAGGTGCGGAAATCACGGATGTATTGCCGGCCGGACAGGAATATGTGGATGGCAGTATGCGTCTGCAGAACCCATACTATGATGCAAATCCGGTATCTGTGACACCGACGGTCACAGTGGATCCGACAACGGGAATCCAGAGCCTGAAATACGTCTTTGATCTGACGGATACGGTGCAGGCAGGATTTTTCCGGAAAGATTTCTGGATCTGCTATGAAACGAAGACGACAAGCTCTGATGATGCGACAGCTTCCAGGTCCTATGAAAATGACGCAAAGATCAGGCTGGATTTTGAAGGAGATATTTCTGTTACAGATGATGCCAGGAAAAAACTGACCGGTGAGACCGGCGGTGTGCTGGAAAAGGTATATGACTATAAAGCGGGTAACCAGTATGTAGACTGGAGCGTTAAGATCAATGAAGGCCATTATGATATGTCGGCAGTGGCTGATCCGGTCATTACCGATCAGCTTCCTTCATATTTTGATTATGTCAGCGGTAAATTATATAAAGTAACAAAGGTAAAGAATGGAAATGACACGCAGGTAACAGAGACAGAGGTCTCAGCAGTCATTGCGGTTATGAACGGCAAGATCACCGTACAACTGCCAAATATCGGTTCGGATGAATATGTCTTTAAATTCCGCACTCAGTTTAACTGTCTGGCTGCAGAGCTGAGCGGTAAGACGATTGCCAATACGGTAAACTTTACCGGAACCGGAAAGAATGTGACAGATACGAGTGATACGATCAAAAATGTATCCTTCAGTTCTTCTTCCGCAGGTGCGGTAACCAAGCATGAGATCCGTGTCAGAAAGATCGATGCGGTAACAAAACAGCCGCTGGCAGGTGCGATCTTCAAGCTGTATCTGGATGGTAGTGATATCTGTATCGGTGAAGCAACCTCCGGCGCAGACGGTTACGCGGTATTTGAAGATCTGAATACACTGACCGGTTATGATCTGAAGCTGGTAGAGTACCAGACACCGGACGGTTATACGTATATCAGACCGGGAAGCGGAATCGGATCGGCAGAAACTGTCATTAAAGATTATGATGATGCCAATCTGAAGACAGATGCGTCAAACGGTACAAAATATTATGAGATTACAATTCCAAACTACACACCGGAAGTATTAAGGGGAAGCGCGCTGATCCAGAAAAAGGATGCAGCGTCTGCTGCAGTACTTGCAGGTGTGGGATTTGGGCTGTATACAAGTTCACTTTGCACGGAAGATACACTGGTAGCAAGACGTACAACATCAGATACCGGAATTGTGACCTTCTCAGGTCTGGAGATAGGAGAGACCTATTTCTTACGGGAAATCACACCGCTTCCGGGTTATAAGGCAAACAATACGATCTACAAGATCGATGTAAAGACTGCAACAGAAACAGAGTACTGTGTATTGGGCGGTACGCCGGGCACGCCACAGAGCAGTGCTTATGAGATCACCAATGAGAAGGCAAAAGCAAGCCTGACACTGACAAAGACAGAAAAGGATTCCGATCCAATCACCTATCTGCAAAATGCAGAGTTCAGTATTTATCGTGATGCAGCCTGCTCTGACCGTGTGGATACACAGACGACAGATGCAAACGGCAAGCTGACTTTTACGGATCTGGAGCTTGGAAAGACCTATTATTACAGAGAAACAAAAGCACCTGACGGATATGTGCTAGATACGACCGTACATCAGATCACGATCGGAACCGGAACGGAAAATGCCGATGTGACAGAGACGGTAACAGTTACCAACGAAAAAGCGATCGGAGATATCGTGATCAAGAAAGTAGATGATTCTACGGTAGCGGTTCCGCTGGACGGTGTTGTATTCCGTCTGTTAAACGAGGACGGTACCGAGTATCTGAAGAACGGCGCTGCCTATGAAGTGACCAGTGATGAAAACGGTATTGCCAGATTTGAGGATATTCCGTTTGGAAAATATCTGATCAAAGAAGTGACCGGAAAGACCGGCTATCAGGTAAATACAACAAATGCGGCGATCACAGTGGATATTGTCGGGGACAATGCTCTGACGATCGTAAACAAACGGTATCAGTGTGATATCCGCCTGACGAAAACAGGAGACGGCGGCGCTTTCCTGGCAGGTGCTGAGATCGGACTCTTTACAAAGGATGGCGCGAGAGTCAAGGTTGGCACTACCGGAAGCGACGGTACAGTTACCTTTACGGATATTGCGTATGGAGACTATTATCTGCAGGAGTTGAAAGCACCGGCAGGTTATAAGCTGTCAACAACCAAAGTGGATATCACAGCAAGTGAGATCCAGAACAGCTTTACAGCGGGAATCACGCTGGATAAGACTTTAACCAATGAAAAACAAAAAGGACAGATTCGTCTGGCTAAGACAGATGCGGCATCTGCTGCACTTTCCGGCGCAGAATTTACCTTATATGATGAAAACATGGTGGCATTGAAGACCGGTCTGACCATGACGGCTGCGGAAGCTGCAGCGATCACAGGCGCAGCAGAAGGACAGTTGTATTTTACCGATCTTGCTTATGGTACTTACTATGTACAGGAAACAAAAGCACCGGACGGTTATCAGAGAGATAATACGGTATACAAGGTGATCGTATCATCGGATACACTTGTGACAAAATATACGGATGCAGATGACAATCTGCAGGATCTGACGATCGTGAACAAGAAGCTGGTTACAACACCGCCGCTTGTCAGCTTTAAGATCAAGAAGACAGATGCGGAGTCCGGGGCAGCACTTGCGGATGCAGTGTTTGAACTGTACAAAAACGGTGTGGCAACAGGCATCACCGCAGTAACAAACAGCGAAGGTATTGCATATTTTAAGCGGATCAGTGCGGAGGCAGATGCAGAAGATACCAGTTATTCGATCGTAGAAAAGACAGCACCGGCGGGCTATAAAGCACCGACCGCAGCAGATCAGATCCTGATTGCAAAAAGCAAGAGTGATCTGACCAGATATGAAGATGCCAATGCGACGCCTAAGACAGAAGATAAAATTGCCTGGGCGGGAGATTATAAACTGACTGCAACAAGTGAGGCAAGCGCTACGATCAAAAATACCCCGATAAAGGGTAAGATCTGGGTAACCAAGACAGGTGCGAGTGCTGCAACGCTTCTGAAAGATGCTGAATTTACATTATATAAAGCGGATCAGACAACAAAGGTAGTGATCACGGGACTGACCAATCCGGCAAAGACGAACGAGAAGGGAATTGCCGTGTTTGAGAATCTGCCTTGTGGTACATATTATCTGAAAGAAACGGGAGCGCCGGATGGCTACAGTGTGGATACGACTATGCAGAAGATCGTCATCAGTGACGAGACGCTGCACAGTATAACAGTGAAGGATACAAAGCTCAGTCTGACAATCAGCAAAAAGGCAGTTGGCGGAGCGACGGAAGTACCGGGCGCTTCCTTTACGATCACAGAAAAGGATGATCCGACCGTTGTGCTGGACAGCTGGGTAAGTACAGACCGTGCTCATATTGTGACGACAGAGAAAATGACGACAGGAAAGCATTATATACTGTCCGAAACAAAAGCACCTGCAGGCTATACGTATACAAATGATATTGAGTTTACATTTGCGGCAGATGGCAGTCTCCGGTTGATCACGACGGCCGAGAAAAACGGACAGACGATCACAGTCAGAGATACACCGCTGATGCTCAGGATCAGTAAGCAGGATAGTGTGACAAATAAAAATCTGGCAGGTGCGCTTCTTGGCATTTATGATGAAAATGATGCACTTGTGACCAGCTTTACAACAAACACGAGTGTTTACCAATTACCTGCAGGTATTCTGGAGGCTCCGAAAACAGGCTACAAGGAATATACCTTAAAAGAAATCTCAGCACCGGACGGCTACGAAATCGCAGCGGGTATCCGTTTTGCGGTAGCTGCGGACGGAAAGATCTATACGGTTACAAAGGATGCGGCAAATCAGGATGTGTTTACCGTACAGGCAAACAATACACTGACGATGCTGGACGTGAAAAAGAAAGACATTTACGTCAGAAAATTAGATGCAGAGACAGGAAAAGACATTGCAGGCGCTGCTTTTGCGATTTATAAGAATGCGATAGCTGATCCAAACAGGATTGCGGAATGGACATCAGACGGAACGCCGCATAAGCTGGATGCAGGATTATTCTCAGCAGGTACGGATTATTATCTGAAGGAAGTAGGTGCACCGAACGGATATCGCAGTGCCATGGTGATCAAGTTCCGTGTGGACAGTACAAAGAAGATCGTGATTCTGGAAGGAAATTCCAATAATATCAATGGTGACAGGGATACATTACTGGTGCGTGATGAACCGATCAAATTATATCTGCGCAAGCAGAATGCGTTTGGTACACTTCTGCCCGGTGCAGTGCTGAAGCTGGCAGAATATGACACATCACAGCCGGATCAGATGGGGACTGTCATTCTGGATGCTTATAAAACAGATGGCAGCGTGTACAGTGTGCCTTCTGCACAGCTGAAACTGGGAATGACCTATATTTTAAGGGAGATTTCCGCACCGGATGGCTTCAAGAAGGCAGATGACATTATCTTTACGATTAATGATAATAACGGCAGTATTACAAGAGCCGATGGTGTTAATGTGGTAAACAACACGATCATCATGGAAGACGATGAAGCAGGTCTTGGTATCGGTAAAAAGGATCTGGGATCCGATATCGGACTGGCGGGCTCCAGACTGCAGCTTACAAGCAGTGACGATCCGCATTTTACACCGATCACCTGGGTTAGTGACGGAATGGTAAAAACATGGGATATTCTTTCCTTTACACCGGGCTGTACCTACACGCTGACAGAGCTTTCCGCACCGCAGGGCTATGCGTATGCAGATCCGATCACCTTTACGATCGGGGCAGCGGATCATAAGATCTATATTGACGGACAGGAGGCAGCCAACCGGACTGTTTATATCAAAGATGGAAAGCTGGCGCTGACAGTCAGTAAGCAGGCAACAGGCGGCAGCAGTGAGCTGGCAGGCGCGAAATTTGAAATTTTAGACGAAAGCGGTACTGTTGTTACTACATTTACTACAGAGGAAGCAGCAACAAGCGTGGATACTTCCGCGCTGACAGCACCGGCTGCGGGATATCTGGAGTATATACTGCATGAAGTGACAGCACCGGATGGTTATGAGCTGGCGGATGATATCCGATTCGCATATGACAGGGACGGTAAGCTTTATCTGGTGACAGAAGAAAACGGTACAAAGATCTATACAGAGAAAAAGGATCTGAAACTGACAGTTTATGATATGCCGAAGTTCTGTGTGCAGAAGGTAGATGCAGAGGGCAATGCACTGGAAGGCGCTGTATTAGAGATCGCAACGCAGGAGGATGACAGCTTTACACCGATCCGCTTTACAACAACGAAAGAGAAGTACTATCCACAGGGATTGAAAGCAGATGTGACTTATGTATTGTCAGAGATCACACCGCCACAGGGCTACAGCGTGGCAGAGCCGGTCAGCTTTGTACTCAAAGCGGATGGCAGTGTCTGCATAGACGGTGTTACGGCAACGGATGGCAGGCAGGTGACTATGGTAGATAAGGCAGTTACGGTTTATGTGGCAAAGAAAGACCTGAGTACCAGGAAAGCACTCAAAGGTGCAAAACTGGCGATCAAAAATGAAGCAGGAGAAACGCTGTACAGCTTTGTATCAGAAACGGAGAAAACGACAATACCGAGCAGTATCTTTACGGCTTCGGCGGATCAGAACTATGCATATTACAGCTTATGTGAGCTGGAAGCACCGGAAGGCTATGGACTGGCAGAATCGGTTGATTTTGCGATCAAACGAAGCGGACAGTTATATCTGGTAGAGACAGATGGTGCAGACAAAAAATATACGGAATTGACCGATCATGTACTGACAATGTACGATATGGCGCAGCTTTCTGTCAGCAAAAAGACAGAAAACGGCAAGTATCTGAAAGGCGCAACACTGAAGATCACAGCGGAGGAGGATACATCCTTTGAAGCGATCACGATCAAGACAGACGGGAAACCGGCATATTTTGACTGCAGTAGATTTACAGCAGGAACGACCTATGTGGTTTCCGAAACAAAAGCACCAAAGGGATACAGTTATGCCACAGATGTGAAGTTCAAACTGGATCAGGATGGCAATGTATATGTGAACGGTAAGAAGAGCAAAGATAAGTCAATTATTATGACCGATGAAAAGATTCAGGTCAAGGTGGCAAAGAAGGACGAAAATTCTCATAAGTATCTGGAAAATGCAGAGCTTGCAGTGAAGGATGCGGATGGAAAGGTTCTGTACACCTTTACTTCCAAGAGTAAAGATGTGACACTGCCTGCCAAGATCTTTACAGCGCCGCAGGATGAAAAATATACCTATTATATATTGACAGAGGTAAAAGCGCCGGAAGGCTATGAACTGGCAAAGGATATCCGGTTTGCAGTTGACAAAAACGGTACGTTGTATATCAGAAATGCAAAGGGTAACTATAAGAAGGCAAAGAAGGGACTACTGACCATGTATGACAGCCCGACCTTTACTTCATCAACGAGCATAACAACGACCGGAAGCGGCAATAAAGTGCCGAAAACCGGAGATCAGACGCCGCTTGGACTGCTCCTTGCACTTTGCGGCCTGTCATTAGCGGGCATGATCAGTGTGTTCTCAGCATTGCTTTGCAGAAGACGCCGGGTGAACCGGATCGAAAAGAGATAGCGGGATATAGGGGAAGAATAAAAGCATAATGACCCGGAAAACCGGATAATGGAAGCGCAGGATCAGACAGATCCTGCGCTTCCTGTTTTCTGACTGTTTATTGTCTGTCAATCACAAGATGTGGCATAATTAAGCAAAAATTCAGAATCTGTCTACTATATTTTGGTTGACGATTATAGAGGCGGATAGTATGATAAAAAAGAGATATTTTGCAAATTTTACATGCTTTTTGACGGATAAAGGAATGAGACGATGATACGATACAGTGTAAAGGGTAAAAAGGGCAGAAAAGTGGCTGCTTTTCTGGGTGTGACGGCACTTTCCGTGGCACTTCTGGCAATGCCTGTCATGGCAAAAGGAACAGGAACCGTAACAGGAACGGGTGTGAATGTGAGAAAAAGTGCAGGCACAGCTGCCGAAAAAGTTACGACTGTTACAACGGGAGATCAGCTCCGTGTGACCGGATCAAAAAAGGACAGCACAGGAAAAAAGTGGTATAAGGTTACATTTACACAAAACGGAACGAAATATACCGGATACATAATATCGGGTTATGTAAACTATAAAAAGGATGCGGCAACACCGGATCAGACAACGGCAAACCAGGCTGCAGCAGCGCAGACGGACGGTTCCACGACTGTATTGGATGTGTCCGGTATTGCAAAGGATATAAAGCAGAATACAACGAATCAGACAAATACGGGAAATACACAGAATAACAACGCAGGCACAACAAATCAGACGACAGCAGCAAAGAAAACCGGTGCGATCCAGGGGGATTATGTCAGAATCCGTAAAAAACCGGTAGCCGGAACTGTAGTCTGCCAGCTGATGAAAAATACGGATGTAACGGTAAAAAGCAGTAAAAAGGGATCAGATGGCTACATATGGTATAAGATTTCTTTTAAATACGGCGGAAAGAAAAAAACAGGTTATGTCAGAAGTGATCTGTTGAAGATCAATGAGACAAAGCAGGAGAAGGCGGCGGATCCTGCGCAGTCCGGGGCAGAGCCGGCGAATACAAACGGTACGGATCAGTCAACGGTTACATCACTGACGGATGAGGAATTTGAAAGCTATCTGACCGCGCAGGGATTTCCGGAAAGCTACAAGCAGCCGCTCAGACAACTGCATACAGCACATCCGGAGTGGACATTTAAAGCTGTCCAGACAAATCTGGCATGGAATGATGTTGTGGCAGCGGAAAGTGCGGTCGGCAAAAATCTGGTCAGCAAAAATGCGATCGTTTCCTGGAAATCTTTGGAAAATACCGCATATAATCGAAAGAAGAATACATGGTACGGCTTTGATGGCGGCAGCTGGGTGGCAGCATCCACTGCACTTGTACAGTATTATCTGGATCCGAGAAATTTTCTGGGCGAAACATCTGTATTCCAGTTTGAATCACTGGAATATGAGGACTATCAGAATGTAGAAGGGCTTAAAGCTCTGCTGGCAGGTTCTTTTATGAACGGCGACTATACAGAACCGGATGGTTCTGTACGGAACTATGCAGATACATTTTTTGAGATTGGCCGGCAGGTGGGGGTCAGCCCGTATCATTTGGCAGCCAGATGCTATCAGGAGCAGGGAAAAGGCAAGAGTGACAGTATTAAAGGAACCGTTGAGGGATTTGAAAATGTATTTAACTATTATAATATCGGTGCCTATGCATCCGGCGGAAATTCGCCGACCAGACAGGGA
>ENA-OXXL01000125-OXXL01000125.1-human-gut-metagenome-genome-assembly--contig:-NODE-125-length-15871-cov-3.839972_pt1 | contig 15871 bp, 17 predicted proteins | sample MGYA00244697_ERZ652737 | MGnify/ENA primary metagenome ERZ652737 (study PRJEB26926, sample SAMN06164466) | human gut metagenome | biome: ENVO:00009003; feature: ENVO:2100002; material: ENVO:00002003... | reverse complement strand
TCGGAGATGTGTATAAGAGACAGACCTCTAATCCTGTCCGCAAGCTCTGCCTTTCCGTACCCTTCTCCCAGCTTATTACCTCGGATTCCTTTCTTCATATCCGGCATGGCAAAAGTCACAGTTTTATTCGTAACTCTAATCGTCCAGTGGTAAATTGCACGCAGATACTCTATCAGCTGTTCAAATGAATTTACCGTCGGCAGAATCTTGTCAATGGTATTTCTTATAAGTTCCCGGTCGGAAGTAACTCCCACACCGTCTGATGCATTCTTATCCATAAGGCGTTTTTCCACCCAGTAATTATCCTTATGCTTTCTGGCAAGTAAATCCGCCTGCCCCAATCCCAGACGGATACACTTATCCATTACCCACTTTTTTGCATGATACATCATCTTACCAGTGCTTTTATGCTTACAGCACTGCTTCCACTCGCATGGTTTATCGTGCCATATGCTTTTCCTGCCGGGGAATTTCCGCACGGAATTAATAACCATGTGAATGTGCATATTCCGGCTGTTATTATGACCGTCTGGATGCACTGCAACTACTGCCTGATGCCCCGGAGCAAACTCTGCAAGCCACTTCTTTCCAAACTCCATTGCCTGTTCCATTGTAATATCATCCTCCGGTTCAAAGCTGATAATATAATGATGTGCCTTTACATCATTCACAGAATTGTTCTTTCCATAAAATCTGTTGGTTTCAATACACTCTGCACCAAAACTGTCCACATCACAATTCACGCCATCAATCAGATAGTTTTCACGCTCCATAATCCTGCCCTTTCCATCCAGAATGGGCTTATTAGTATATTCATCAAACTGACAGGTCAGATACTCCACTGCATCAGAATAAAATCTGTTCTTTACTGAAATATGCTTCAATATCGCCATTAGCTCTCACCATCCTTTCCGCTTTTACGCCTGCGTTTTTTACCACAAGCCACATCTTCCAATGCCGGCAGAATCTTAAACTTCAAATCAAGCAGCTCCCTTACGGCTTCCTTTACTTCATAATAAACGCTGCAAAAATCGCCACCACCATTCAAATGCTTTGCTATCTGATTCAGATTCGAGCCAATCTTTCCAAGCTGCATGGAATACTCCCTTAAAAGACCGGTATCTCCATAGCAAGGCAGTTTCCTGCCCAAAGCACATCGTCTCATATATTCTGAAGTGGTAAGCCCGGTTTTTCTCGCTTTTTCCTCAATCAGTTCCTTATCCTCTGCGGAAATACGCATCCTTTTTAATACGCTCAATGGTGGTAATCAGTCCCAGCTCATAGGTGTAAGCGTCCTTATCCATAGGAATTTTATCTCTGACACTAAGCACATCCAGTGTCCAAGAACCCAAATCCACACATCTGAGTCTGTCCATATCTCCCATACGGTTTGCAATAGCCGCATAACACTGGGCATAAATCTTAACCTTATCCATATAAAAAGAATAATGCACTCCCTCAAAGTTAAAAGAAATGCGTTCCTTATGCCATAGATAATCACGAAACTCCTTACGCTCCGCACCAAACAGGGTAAGTGGCACACCTGCATACAGTTCCACATGCTCTGCCTGTGCCTTACCCTGATACTTAAGCTCCTTGGCAATCCCTGCCAAGGTCAGCAAAAAGTAATTCTCATTCTCGGTCTTAGTTGCCTGCTTTCCAAGTCTGCCCTGACCCACAATATACTTCTTACCCTTATATTCCAAAAGTCCGTGATTGGTCAGTGGCGTATATTCTACAGGCACCACCGAAGTTTCCATAAAAGTATGCTCGCCCTTAATGGAACTCCAGCCGTGATCCAGTGCAATCCTAACAGGTGCCTCAAATGTTTCAGTCATAAATAAATTCTCTCTCATAAAATCCTCTCTTTCTCCCGTTCTTCCGGTCTGCAAATAATTGTTGTTCTGTTCCTTGTTAGTGATACTGGTATACAATCTCTCCATAAATAACCTCCTCCGCAAGCTGTTTAGCCTGCTCTCTTAATTTCCACATTTCCATTGTGGAGTTAGTGTCTTTCGGTTTATGTGATGCCAAATACCTATTCATAATTGAATCCAACATCTCATAAACCTGCTCATTTACTTCCTGTGCCTTACGATGAAGCTGCCCCATACGGATATGGTGGCGGTATCGGTCTATATGATTTTCTTTCATATAAGAAATCCAAATCAGACCATATTTTCCCACATCAGTGATTGTGACGGATAAAGTATTATCCGAACACTCACTAATATTGGGATACAAAATGCCATCCACCGTTCTGTTTGTTCCGCCCATAGCTTCAAATATAGATAATTCATTGCTCATCTTAACGACCTCCTATCTTACTTTACCCCGGCTGGTACCAATACCCTTTGTTTTATCAAGTTGCTGTTTTTCATGCCATTCCTTTAAAAGCTGTTCAATCAACGCTGTTTTCTGCTTATGTGTATATCCTTCCGGAAAATACTTCTCCACAGCATCTGCACGCAATTTAATCTGTTCTCTCTGGTTTGGCTTTTCCTGCTCTAATATGAGAAACATTACATCCATATCCAGCTCTCCATACTGACTCATTCGCTTTATACGATTAGCCTGAGATAATGACGGTGTGCATTGCTCCATATCCATAACTTCATAAAGTTCATACTGCTGTTCCTCTGTCAGATAGGAAAGTTCCACCGCAATGGTAAAAGCAATCTTTCCATCATCTACCATATCAAGAAGCTTAGGGATGAGATTGGTAAGACGAATATAACGTGATATTTGCCTTTGACTTTCTCCTGTCTGCATTGCCAATGATTGATTACTTCTTATAATTGCATCTTCGACGCTTTTATCTTGCAACAACATCCATTTTCCATCAGCATCATATCCACCAGCCAATGAATGCGTTTGTAATGTAGGATTTTCTAACTTTTCGCCAACTTGGCAAAAAGTTAAATCAGTCCTCGCCCCCTGCCTCTTCATCGCATCAAGCTTCATCTTATAAGCAAATGCCTTTTCACTTGGTTTCAAATGTTCTCTTTGCAGGTTACTGTCTACCATAGCTATAACTGCCTGATTATCATCAAGTTCTCTGATTACCACAGGCATTACATCAAGACCTGCCCATTTACTGGCAGCCTTTCTTCTATGCCCGGCAATCAGCTCATAGCCGCCTTCTGCTCTCGGTCTTGCCAATGCTGGAACAATGACACCCTCTTTTTCAATACTCTGCATCAGCTCAAAAAGTGCCATATCATTTTCTACCTTAAAGGGATGCCCCTCAAAGTCGTGTAAATCCGCAATGGGAACCATCTTTATATCCGTTTCAGCCATTGCATTGTGGTCTTGTTGCGAACAAGAATACAATTCTTCCTTTTTCTTCATAAATTCAATTACCTCCTAAAAAATACTGTTTGCCAGATAATCTCTGTCAAAACAAAACGAGCCGCTTATTTTCAAAATCACTTGAAAATAAGCGGCTCAAACCTCTTTGTTACCTTATTGAATTGTTAGTTATTATTGATGAAATATGAACGATAGATTTTTGTGTTTCCAAACTACACCTTCACAACCACTTGGACATTTACTCCGTTGGAAATTGCCTTTTTCTTCTCTTTTCGGTCACTTTGTGAAAACAGGACATGTCGCTCAAAGTGCCTAAATTCAAGGAGTTTCAGGTATTTTTCCTTTGGAGCAATGTCACGCACTCAACGGTATTACCTCTTTCCCACAAAACTTTCCTTACTTCCTTACCGTCACGATATATCGGAAAATTGAACTCTATTGATTTCAAAGGCATTTCCGACTCTCCGTTTGGGTATATCTGAATTTCTTTTATGAGATAAGAAATAACGCTTTTCTTTTCTTCATCACTCATTATAGCATAGAGCTTTCCAAAATTCTTCATTATTTTGTAAACATTCTCCAGAGTAATGGCTTCCATCTCAATAGAACTTCTTCGTAATTTTGCATCTTCAATTCGTTCCTCCAACTCAACAATCGTATCGTACAGTCCATCAAGCCTTAATGTCATATCGTGGATTTTTCTTTCACGATAACGGGCATCCGCAGGAAGATTATCTATTTCTCGTTCCAGACGAGCCTTATTCAAATCGACCTCCTTCAACTTACTTTCATAATTAGCAATTTCCTTATCAACATTACCTGTATCTGTCTGTATTCCAATTCTGCTTTTTATCTCTCTGGCAAAGTATTTGTCACTTACCAATTCTTTGACCGCTTCGATAACAAGCGGTTCAATATCCGTTTTTCTCAAAGAAGCCTTATAATCACAATGATGTCCTCGCTCCTGCTTATTTCTTCCACATATATAATAGTAAACTTCCTTATATGTGCCGTCTTTATTTGTCCAAGCGTGTTTGTTAGTATACATTGAACTTCCACACATAGGACATTTCAATACACCTGTCAAAAGATGCGACCTGTCTTTACCAACCTTTGATGGCTGTTTAATTCCTGTGGCGATACGTTTTGCACGAACCTTTTCCCATAATTCCGCACTTACAATACCCTCGTGCTGTCCGTCCTCTAAAATATAATCATCAGTGTGAACCTGCTTATACTCGTTTTTAGTTCCTTTTACTTTCTCTCTTGTTCTTCTTCCATAAGCAATTTTACCGCAATAAACAGGGTTATCTAATATCTGTCGTATAAAATGGCTGCTCCAAGTTTCCAATTTTCCATTCTGGCGTGGTATCTTTTTAATGCCTTGAAGATTAAGATATTTCGCCACTCCACCAAGTCCAATATCAGAATTACCAAACTTCTCAAAGATAATGCGAATAGCTTTCGCTTCCGTTTCTTCTATCAAAAGCTGATTATTCTCAAGATAATATCCATACGGGGCAAATCCACCATTCCAACCGCCCTGTCTGGCTTTTTCCCTGCGTCCATTCATTGTCTGCTCAATAATATTTTCTCTCTCAATTTCTGCAACAGCAGAAAGGACAGATATTAAGAGCTTTCCGCTTGTCTGTGATGAATCAATTCCTTCTTCAATACAAATAAGGTTTATGCCATAAGACTGAACGAACTCCAATGAATTCAAGATGTCTGCTGCATTTCTTCCGAAGCGTGACAACTTATATACTAAAATATAATCTATCTCTAATCCGTTTTTTATATCAGACAGCATTTTCTTAAATGCAGGTCGCCCCTCAATAGATTTTCCTGACTTTCCTGCGTCCTCATATACACCTACAATCTCCATTTCCTCTCTGTCTGCAAATCGTTTCAAACTATTTTTCTGACCTTCAAGGCTATATCCATCAACCTGCATTTCTGTACTTACTCTTGGATATAAAACACATTTCTTTCCCTCTCTGTTCATTCTGTCACCTCCGATAGTTTAGAAAAATGTGATATGTAAGGTTGCGTAAGATTACGCAACACAATCTAAGTCTTGCAGAACTGATTTTCCGTATTTTTCAACTATCTGCACCATGGCACTGATAAAAGCGTCAAAGTTTTCCTTTTCATCAGCTACGATGTCAGGCTGCTGTTCTGCATTCTCTATTATTTTTACATTTTCCATCTGAATACCTCCGCAAGAGCAAAGCGGCTGTACACTCTAAATTATAGAGATACAGCCGCCCTTTGGCGAATGTGCAAATCCACCCACACATTCACATTTACACATTTTTATCAATTCTTTTTTCAAGCGAAACGCTGATAGCCAGAGCTCTATCAACAGCAACAAGAAAACGCCCATCAAGAGTTCCTAAATATTCTTGCAGGCGTTGTTTATCAATGGTACGAATTTGCTCCAATAAGATAATGGAATCTTTATCAAGTCCATTGACATTGTGTACGATAGTGTGTGTCGGTAGTTTTTTCTTTGTTCCAATCTGTCCTGTAATCGCCGCTACAATGACCGTAGGGCTGTGCTTATTCCCTGTATCATTAGAAATGATAAGTACAGGTCGTGTACCGCCTTGCTCCGAGCCGATGACGGGGTTTAAGTTTGCGTAGTAGATGTCGCCACGCTTAATGATTCTATCCATAGTGTTTGACCTCCCATTTGGATTTAGGCAGGAGCATCCTGCCTATGTAACAGCCAAACACAAGGAAGTATTTAAGGTCGGAAGCATATAAACAAAACTCTGTTCTTATGACCGCCCTGTGTCTGGCATTATGATAGGAAGCATTTCAATTTGTCCTCGACACCCCGAAATGCTATGGGAAGTCGCCAAACGGTCAGCAGCGAACTGACACCACGGGAGTTTCACCCCAACTGTCGGTCTGACAGAGCCGCCCTCATTGCCTGCGGTGGAATGGATACCACTCGGACTGTGACTGGACGGGAGTACCATTATTCTCTTTGTGGGTTATGGCGAAATCGGGAGCTGCCCGATATTTTGAGTCGGTAACGAATGGCTCACCACCTTTCATCGCTCGCTACATCTTAGCAGGTCTTGGCGTACCGCTGCACACGCTTATGCTCATCACAATCACAAAGAGGAAGTATTTGGCGAATGGGTATTCAGTTGTCAAGGAACAGCCCAATCTTCGCCACACAAAGGAAAACTGGGTAAGAGTTTTTGTCCTCTCACCCAGTAGCCCGTGGGAAACCTCAAATTTCCCCTCTATTCAAAAAACTTTTTTATTTTTTCTTTGAGCCTGTCCATTCGCCTGTAAACAGCTTTTTCCGTGATACCGAGCTTCGATGCAATTTCTTGGGTAGAATAACCCTACACTTTGAGCAACAACGCCTGTAAAGTCTGCTTGTCCACTTTAATCAAAACGGCATAGAGCTTTTCGTTTTCAATGTCGGCAAGTAAATCCTCAACCGTTTTTGCTTCTATCGGTTGGTCTTGTTCTGCAATCTCCTCAAGGTATGTACCTGCGTCTTGCAAACGCTGATAATACCTCCTGTCGGAATTGAAAACCGCCCAATCATGGATATGGAGCTGTTCAATAGCATCCTCACTGACGCCTAAACTCCGCAGTTTCTTTTCTTCGACTTCTTTCCAGAGCCGCCATTTCCGTTCTTCTTTGGCTTTGTTGTAAGCCATAATCTGTTACCTCCAATCTGAATTTTTTTGTAAATCCAGATTGAAAGGCGGAGAACGGCATCCCACGGCAAAAATAGCCCTGCGGCGTATTTCTGCAAAAAACGACAAAAGAAAAACCGCAAAGGCTGTCAAGCCAATGCGGATATAGGCGTTATTATTTCTATTATATAGATATTTGGCATCTACTTTGAGGGTATAAGAGTGCCACGCAGAAGCAAGAATTTTTTTAACAGGTTATCCTCGCTAATCCGTGTTATGTAGATAACTGCTGCTTCTGATAAGCAGCGAAGTAGCGGTACTTGACCAGCACATAAGAAATCCCTCCAAACTCAAACGGGTCTGGAGGGAAAACTGTTAATCTGGGCGTGAAGAAACAGCCCACCAAAAACACCGTTTTTTTTATTCGGTGGGCTTGCTTCATATTGATTTTAAAACTTATCTTACTTGATGTTTTGAAAATGCCTTATGGGAAATGACTGAACCTATTACTACTAAAGCAATAGCAACAGGAATAGACCATATAGCATAAAGCATACCATTGTGCATTTGTTCAACAGACATTATGGAGATATACTGTGAATAGAAAAGGGGCATCAGCACAATAATTCGATATAATGCACTTGTTTCAGAGATAGGAAGCATTATCGGTATCACATGAATAGCTGCTGAAATTACAAACGCTATCATTTGACTTTTACAAACAGCAGACAGAATTAAAACTATTCCTGTTACACTGATTGCACTCATAAACGCCAACAGGATTTGATACTTTAATACTGTTCCGCAAGTAATATTAAACGGAATATACCCTTCTAAAAAATCTATTGGAGCAAAAAGGATAGAGCAGTCCAGCCCCTCTGTTCCATAAATAGCAACCGCAATAAGCAAATTGAAAATAACAACCAAAGTCGTTATGAAAACGGCTGAAAGTAAACTTGCTAATACTTTTGCCGTGGCACATTTTGTCTTTCCGTATTTACTTGTCAAAATAATGTTATCCACTCCACCATACTCGCCAGAGAAAACAGGAGCAATTAGCAAAATAATTACTAATGAAAGGACAATAAAAATCTTCGCCATATTTTGGCTTGTACTAAGCCAACCGTTTACATACCCAACTTTTATTTCTTTATCGCCAAATACATCAGCTACGCTTAACCCGTTCCAATTTCCATCTATATCAGCAAAATGGGAGAATACAGAAGACTGCAAAGCATTTTGATAAATGTATTTTGCGTTCATTCCATGTAAATCTTGAGTAGGCTTAAACTCAGACATCATCTGCTGTACTTTATTGTCAGTTAACTTTCCCTCATACTTCAATGCAATTTGCTTATCAATTTCAACCGCAGCTTTTCCAGTTTCCTCTGCACCGTTTCCGTCAAATGCGTACATACTGTGAAGCGTGGAAAAAGACAGTATCAAGGACAATAGTAATACGGCAGCAACAGAAATAACCGCAAAGCGTTTTGTCAATATTTTTCGTAATTCAAACTTAATTAGATTTTTCATTATTCGTTCACTCCTTTAAAATAGAATAGATACAAATCCTCTAATGTAGGTTCTACCTTTACCGCATTTTCCATAGGCGGCTGTTCAGAAATCACACGCAGCACCGTACAATTATTTTCAATGTTTCGCAAATTGCTTACATTCAGAGTTTCAGAATATTCTTCCACACAACTGGTCGGAACGGTACATTCCCATACCTGTCCGTCAATTTCCGTAGTAATTTCCTGCGGTTTTCCAAAATGAAGAACCCGACCGTCTTTCATCATAATAATTTCCTCGGCGATGAACTCAACATCAGAAACAATGTGCGTAGATAGAATTACAATTCTATCTTTGGAAAATGCACTAATCAGATTACGAAAACGGACACGCTCTTTTGGGTCAAGACCTGCTGTAGGCTCGTCTAAAATCAAAATGTGCGGATTATTCAACATTGCTTGTGCAATACCTAAACGCTGTTTCATACCGCCAGAAAAAGTTTTGATTTTATGCTTTCGTTCCGCTGTTAAGTCAACAGCTTCCAATAATTCTGTGGCTTTCTTATTTGCTTGTTTCTCGTTCAATCCTTTTAATGCCGCAACATACATAAGAAAGTCCCAAGCTGTAAAGTCGGGATAGTACCCAAAATGTTGCGGTAAATATCCCAATAAGTTACGGTATTTCTCCCCGAGTACAGATATGTTTTTTCCGTCCAAAGTAATTTTTCCAGAGGTTGGTGTCTGAATATCGCAAAGTAACCGCATAAGGGTAGTTTTTCCTGCACCGTTTGCACCAAGCAAACCGTAAACGCCATTTGATAATGAGAGGTTCAAATGGTTTACGGCTATTTTGGAGCCATATTGTTTTGTTAGTTGAATTGTTTTAAGTTCCATATCAAAAACTCCTTTCGTCATAGGGAGCAAAAAAATAACTCTCCATGTGTTTACATAGAGAGTATATAGTGCAAATTTCTACTTTTTATCTACTAATCGAGCGATTTAAAAAAAGCGGTTACTTTTGCTCCGTTTGAGCAATTTTCAATTTTTAGATAACCGTTATGATGTTCACAAAGGATTTTACAGATGTACAGCCCAAGTCCAAAATGCTCGGTATGATTTTCTTCTTCCGTGAAATATGGACTTGCAGCTTTGCGTAAAATGTCCTTTGAAAAGCCACGCCCATCGTCTGAAACAGAGAGGTAAAAGCCGTCATTATTATTTGCATAAGTGATGTGCACCTTTGACTTTGCATATCGAAGTGCATTTGAAATCAAATTATTATTTACTTGCGAAATAAAAGTGTAGTCAAGGCAAATTGGGCTATCAGAAATGTTATTTTGAATTGAAAGAATTTTCCCATTTTGCTTACACAAAATCTTTGCACTATCAGCTATGGCTGCTACATAACGGCTTAAATTAGACTTATCACTTTTGGGTTGTGCATCTTCCAAACGACGCAAATGACTCATACTATCAACATATCTTTCCAAACGGAAAATATGTTTTCCCATTGTTACGGCGGTTTCTTTGATTATTGGGTCACTGTTCGACTGTAAAATTTCATTATAGCCTTTTAACACGGTAAGAGGAGTACGCAAATCGTGAGCGAAAGCAGCATTAAGTTGTTTTCGTTCTTCCATTTGCCGCCACATTTCAGAGAAGTTGCTTTCAATCGTGGAACGCATCATCTCAAAGGAAGCACAAAGCTGTCCTAATTCATCTTTGGAAGAATAGTCAACTTGAAAATTTAAATCGTTATTTGATATTTTTTCCGAAGCAACTCGGAGCTTTGCAAGCGGTACTTTTAATTTATTGTGATAGAATAACAATGCTGCCGCAATGACACATAATGCGGAGTAGATTGGTGTAGCTACAATCGGTATAACTTCTAAAATAGATGTCAGTCGTTCATCTTCTTTGCTCAATGGTGCTTCCTCATTGGATATATAGGTACCATCGCCCAATCTTTCTCCATTTTCATTCGTCAAATAATATTTTTCTCCTACTGTCGGATAATCATCTTTAATTTTATTTAATGTGTCATTACATAGTGCGGAAGTTCCTGCACTTAGCAAAATGGCGATTATCGCAAATACTGTTATATATAAGACGATGCTTTTTTTCAAAGACAAGTTCTTTTCTAACTGCTTTATTTTATCCATTTATATCCACACCCCCAAACCGTTTCAATATAAGATTTATCGGTATATGCTGCAATTTTCGTTCGTATTCTGCGAATATGCTCGGCAACAACGCTGCTATCACCTTCACCGTCATATCCCCAAACGCTTTCATAAATTCTCTCTTTATCAAAGACTTGCCCTGCATTTTGAGATAACAACTCAACAATATCAAATTCTTTTTTTACAAGACCTATAGGCTTGCTCTGTATATAGACAATTCTTTCAGAGTAGTCAATGATAAGCTCTCCTGTAAACTTAACTTTTGTATTCGTTTGATGTCTTTCTTCTCTTCTTAAATGTGCTTGCACTCTGGCTTCAAGCTCAACAAGAGAAAACGGCTTAACAATATAATCATCGCCGCCTACGGAAAATCCTTGTACCTTATCGTTTTCCTCAATACGGGCAGTCAAAAAGAGTATAGGACAAGAAACATAGTCCCTAATTTTCTTGCAGACTTCAAGTCCATCAAGTTTCGGCATATTTATATCTAATAAGATTATATCAGGTTGTAATTCTGCTAATTTAAGGGTTTCTGCTCCATTGTAAGCAGTAAAGACCTCATATCCCTTGCTTCTAAAAAATCCTGCAAGCATTTCTACTATATCAACTTCATCATCGGAAATTAAAATTCTGTACTTCACATATAACACCTCCATAATAAACACTATAAAAGAATTCTCAACTTTTTATCAACTTTCTTCGGGCATCGGCAGGCTTTTCAGCATTTTGGGGAATAAGCCACACACGGTTAATATTCATAACCCCTTCAATGCGGTTTCCTTTACAAAGTCGTTGTACCCATCTTAACGATACATTCCACTTTTCAGCGGCTTCCTGTGCAGTCATATATTCAAACATATTCGTCCTCCAAAATATAATGTGTATATTATAGCCGTTTGAACGAACAATATCAAGCATACAAATATGAACTTTCCTCTCTTGCAATAAGAGCTTAAATATCTATATAGTGGAGATTTCACAGCGTTCAATAAGAACTCACATTTCTGTAAAATATAATAGTAAATTTTACAGATACAAGGTGGTGAGTTTATGGACGCAAGAAACAATGATTTTGACTTCGATTTTACACCAATAGGGCAGGCAATCAAGAAAGCCAGAACCTCAAGAGGCATGACCAGAGATGAGCTTTCCCGTATTGTAGATTATGACCCAAGACATCTGCAAGCCATTGAAAATGAAGGACAAAAGCCAAGTCTGGAGCTGTTCATTCAGCTTGTGACAATGTTTGGTATATCTGTTGACGAATACATATTCCCAGATACAGAGGTCAAGAAAAGTTCCGTCCGCAGACGCTTAGACGCAGAACTCGACAAACTAAACGATAAAGAGCTGTCCGTTATAGAAGCAACTGTCAGCGGATTATGTAAGGCAAAAGAGCCAGAGGAATAAAAGCCCTCTGGTTTTTCTTTTGCCCTTTTCTTAATAGGCAGGGATACCATAACCGTAAATTACGCTGCTGCCGATAGAGTAGCTGTTCTGTCGGCAGGCATCGCCAGAGTTGCCCTCGACGGTGTAAACTGTTCCGTTTTCGCATTTCTCCACAATGCCTGTATGGTCGATTGTACCATCATTATCCCAATCAAAAAAGATAATACTTCCTGCCGTTGGCTCATAATCCCGACCTTGCCATTGACCATTGCTCCGAAACCAATCTACACCGTCCGAACAAAGGGCATACTTCGGTATGATTCCGTTTTCCAGATAACCGCATTGGTCAGCACACCAAGATACAAAACAGGCACACCATTCCACACGCCCGTCAAAGCCGTACCAGCTCCAATAAGGCTGACCGCCCTCGTTACCAAGCTGCGTTAAAGCAACCTCCACAATGGCTTGATTGCCGCCGCCTGTAAATGCCCGCCCGTATGGATAGTACCGCAGTACATGGGAAACATACTGTGTGTCGCCATAGCTGTCCCAACCTAGCCTTTCTGCCTGCGTAGTTGAAAATTCAACTGCATTTGCATAAGAGTATCCTCCATAGTTGGTTTTCGCCCACGAAATATAGCCGTTGCCGAAATTGTAGCCCTGCAAAGCAAGCTTGATACGCTCCATATCAATCGGGTTTTCCACCTCCGCATCACTTAGGCAGGCGGCTAAATTCTGGATACCTACATTGATGGAATACTCTGGGTCGGTAATGCCGTTTGGCGTATTCGGATAACGGGTATTGTATCCGCACTCGGAAGCCTGCATCGGGTCATTTCCACGCCCTCCAGATTCCTGCATCATCACCGCCTTAATCAGCTCCGTATATTCAGAAATGCCGTGCTGCCTTGCATACTGCTGTATCAAAGGCTCATAGGCTTCCACCTCGGCACTGACTGGCGTATAGGAATTGCTGTTACCACCACCGCCAAATAAAGATACCGCACAACCAAACAACACGATGATAAGGATAATCAAAACCGCAACCCAACCGCCTGCAATAATGGCAGAAATCAGAGCCTTTGTGCCTGCGATGATTGCCTTGACAGCGGCGATAGTCGCTCTGACTGCCGCCTTTGTCGCTTGGGCAGTAGCCTTTGCCGTTGCTTTCGCTGCCTGTGCCGCCTTTTGTGTCGCCTTGACCGAAGCCTGTGCGGTTTTCTGTGCCGCTTTTGCCGAAGCTTGCGTGGTCTTAATCGCCGCCTTTGAGGTGGAATGAGCCGTTTTGACACCTTTTTCGGCTGACTTTATCGTACCTTTGGCGGCAGTCTTGACCGTTTTCCCTGTGCTTCTGGCAGACTGTTTTATCGTCTTTTCCACCTGCCGCTTTGTCTTTATGGTCGGGGCAGGGGTATCGGGAACAGCGGCACGGTTAGCAGCACTTTGACGGACGGCGGAGCCGCTTCGTATAGAAGCCGCCTGTGCCTGTTTCTGCTCGGCAGCTTTCATCGCCCGTTTGGTCTTAAAGTCCGCAATCTTATCCTTTGCCTTGACGACATTTTCCTTTGTGGTCTGCACACTTTTCTGACCCTGCTTATTGAATTGGTGGATACCCTCATCCTTGATACGGTCAGCCGCATAGGACACCTTATCGGAAGCATACTCAGTAGCAGAGCTTTCCTCAGAATAATAGCCCTGTTCCGCCTTATCCTTTGTCTTGGCATAGGCAGATTTCATACGCTCGCCTGCAATAGCCGCCTTGTCAATGGTCTTAATCGTACCCTTGACCGCATCTCTGGTCTTTATATTCGCCATACAAAACCTCCTTTCCCAGAAGTTTTGCGGTCATATCAAGATACCTTTTTTGCCACCACCACAAGCCTGCCGTTCTGAGCAGAGTATTCACAGGTGGAAAGGGTAATCAGCCTGTCGCCGTATTCTGCGTTTACACCTGTGTCATACAGGGCAAGCTCCTTACACTTAGCGATATACGCATCAAAGGCTTCTTCATTTTCTGCATCCACAAAATCATAGTAGCGAAAACCCTCCGAACTGTACGCAACAGTCTTGAACACAGCCACGATTTCATATTCTGCCTGCTCGGTCAGCGTATCAAACTGAATGGTCTTGTGCTTTTCATAAAAGCTCTTTGCCTTGTAGTCCTCCAACGCTCCGAACATCTTGCCGCCCTTGATGTGATGACCGTAAATCACAAGGTTGTCGCTCTCCAAAAAGTTGCAGTTTTCTTGGATATAAGGCGTTCCCAAATCACTGTACGCCTTTTCAAAGTTGTGCTTCAGATAGAAATTCGGATTGTTCCTACTCTGCATCACAGGATAATTGATTGTCGTGCCGGCAATGGAAATCCAACCGACCATATCCTCATTTTGCAGATACAGCTCCCTGTATTTCGCAAGGACATCTTCGCCCTCGCTGACGGGCGTATCTTCCTTTGGTGCTTCTTCGGGAGCTTTCTCTACAAGCTCCGCCATCTGTTCAAAGGCTTCGGTCTGTTCCTCCACCTGTGCATAGTGGTAGTAAATCTGAAAGCCGCAAAAAACCGCCGCACCCAACAGGGCAACAGCGGCAGCGATACAAATCTGCATTTTATATTTTTTCATAAGCTCATCCTTTCTCATCTTGAATGTTCCGTCTGCTGTTTCGGTGCAGGGAGTTCCCTGCAATACTCTGGATACCTTACCTTAATGCCCTCCATAAAGTAGGGAGCGAACTCACAGCAGAATAAGTCCTCTGGCGTGAAGTCCTGTGGACGCTCCTTATCGGTGTAACCGTTCCAAAGGTTAAAGGCAAGGTGGCAGACCTTGACCGTGCCGCTTGTCTGCCAGCCGCCGTGCATCCCCTCTGGCTCAATGCAGTCTGTCTTAAAGTCAAACATCTGGTTGATGTTTGCCCTCGTTTCTGCGGCAATGCCCATCACATAGAAAAAGGCTCTGTGATAGCAGTCATTGACTCTGCTTTTGTTCATCATTTCCAGAAAGAAATCACGATGAGCCGCAGAGCGAAATCGGATATTAGACATTGAAATTCCTCCTTTCTTAAACCTCACCAAATTTGGTTGTCATCAATTTATAAAGCTCTGTGTTTCTTGGGAACTTATTGACAAACGGCACAAGGGAACTGCCGACCTTGAGTAAGCCCTGTCCTGCACCGACATTCGTGATATAGCTCATCTGAAGGTCAGAGATGTTAAGGAGCTTGGCAAGCTCAATCCTGTCGGTGGACGCTTGGTTGAGCATAATAATAAATTCGGAGTTTGCAAGCATTGTCCTTGCCGTGTGGCTCTGCAATAGGTCGTCCACATTCTGGGTAATACCCGTACAATACGCACCGTACTTACGCACACGCTTCCAGAGGGTAAAAAGGAAGTTTGCAGAGTATTCGTGTTGGAACAGCAGATAAATCTCATCAATGAAGATAAAGGTATTTCTGCCTTTCGCTCTGTTCTGTGTGATACGATTGAGAATACTATCGAGGACAACAAGCATACCGATAGGCTGTAACTGCTTACCCAAATCTAAAATATCATAGCAGATAAGGCGACTGTGGGTGTCCACATTGGTGTGTTTTGCAAAGGTATTGAGAGAGCCGTCCGTAAACAGCTCAATGGCAAGGGCGATTTCCTGTGCTTCTGGCTCGTTCTGCTTAAGAAGTTCCTCACGGAAGTCCTGTAAGGTGGGCGGCGTTCCCTGATAATTGCCCTGCTGATAGTAGCGGTACACGCTCGCCGTACAGCGGTCTATGATCTGTCTCTTATACACATCTCCGAGCCCACGAGACGGACTCCTAT
>ENA-OXXL01000123-OXXL01000123.1-human-gut-metagenome-genome-assembly--contig:-NODE-123-length-15902-cov-4.448287_pt1 | contig 15902 bp, 9 predicted proteins | sample MGYA00244697_ERZ652737 | MGnify/ENA primary metagenome ERZ652737 (study PRJEB26926, sample SAMN06164466) | human gut metagenome | biome: ENVO:00009003; feature: ENVO:2100002; material: ENVO:00002003... | reverse complement strand
TACGAGATAGGAGTCCGTCTCGTGGGCTCGGAGATGTGTATAAGAGACAGCAAATTTTGGCAGATGCGGCGGGCGAAACTGCTTTATTTCCATAAACTTTAGTGTTATACTCAACTTGGCCTTTTGTCCGTTCCGGCTGTTCCATTTGGGGGAATAGCCGGGCAAATCGATCAACAAAGGAGAGGATATCATGAAAAAACGCATCGTGAGCATGATACTGGCGCTCAGTATGGTGCTCTCCATCCTCCCGGTATCTGCATTTGCAGATGCTGGGACGTCTGCTGCGGCAGCAGAGACGACAGCTGCCGGTACGAACGAGGAAACAACAAATCCCGTCGTTACGATCAAGATCGGCGCGGACGGTCTGCCCGAAGAGCAGTCCGGCACCGGCTGGAGCTACGACAGCTCCAACAACTGGCTGGCCATTGCCGGCGTTGCAAATGCAAAGACAGAGTATATTCTGGATGGCGATGCCAGCTGCAATGTGGCCATCTCGACTTCCAGCTATGAAGTATATCTGCTGAACGGCGTGGTCAAGGGCCAGCTTTGGATCAAGAACCCGAATGCCTGTGTTCTGGGCGGCAGATACGCCGAAGCAGTGCTGGAAAACGGCACCATTGACGGCGGCACCTACGGTAAGCTGACCGAGAACGGCGGCAGCGTTAAGGGCGGCTACTTCAAGGATATTTCCGGCCTGCAGTCCACTACGCAGCAGCAGGCACACAAGCTGATCCTGCCGGAGGGCTGCACCCTGAACGGCCAGTCGGTGACCGGGGATGTGTATATGCTCAAGCGGTACAGCGATCACAACCTGAAGCTGGAGGTGCAGTACGCCCCCGGCTGCGTTAAATGGGCGGCAGCAATCGGTGGTATGTCCGACATCCGCTCCCTGCCTGTAGGTATCAGCAACGTCTCCTTGAACGGCTATGCCACGGTTTCCACAGACGGTACAACGATCTCTGCCGAGGTCAGTATGTTCCCGCCGCTTTCAGAGAGCAACGCACCCATAGCACTGACCCCGATCCCGTCTACGGATAAGGAACTGAGCTTTACCGATAAGGGTACGCCCGATGTGAACGGTGTGCCCCGTGTGTACAATCTGGACGAGGGCATGGATCAGGTCTGCGTATACTTTGGCAAGGGCTGGACTTATACCTGCTACCCCAATATCGCCAGTATGACCGGAGAACTGGAGCTCGGGGATCAGGGCGGTGAGGTGATCAATTTCAGCCAGCTGAGCGCAGTGCCCATCAACTGCGCTGTCGAGCTTTCGAATGCTACCGTGACCGGCGGCATCATCCGTCAGGCAGATTTCACAGATGTCACGATCAAGGACAGCACCTTTGATTACCTCACCTGCGCGGGCATTTGCACCATTTCCAATGTAGTGGCCCAGAGCTTCGAGTGGCATGGCGGCGTCCTTGCCATTTCCGACACCGTTCTGTGCAAGCTGTCTGGCAACGGCATAGAGAATGCGCTTGCCGATGGCCAGAAGCTCAGCAAGCTGACCGTGCGCAACGGCGGTGTGACTGCGGTCAACGGCAGAGACCTGCCCAGTTCTGTCAATACCATCTATCTGGTGGGCAATGCCAGCGCAGAGCTTACCCTGAACACCGATGTATACAGCATCAACGGTGCAAATGAACAGACCTATGCCGAGGGTAATATACTGCATATTTACGGCAACAACGATGGCAAGGAGATTCTGGTAAACAAGCCTGACGATCCCAGCAACCTCAAGCCCCTGCGCATTACCGAAGAAGGTAAGCCCGACACGGACGGTGTGACCCCGCATTCCGTGAGCGAGGGTGGTGTGACCGGCAAGGTCTATGAGGGTCTTGGCTGGCAATACCTTGTGGTCGAGGATGGTTATAGAACGATGTCGGTGCTTATCCTCACCAGCCCCGATGGCAGCAGCCCGGTGAATCTGACCTCGGATACCATCAACCCCTATCATAAGGCCATTGCTTCCGATCAGATCATACTGACGGATGTGACGGTTACGGACATTCAGGCAGGCGCGCCTATTACCGCCCAGAACGCCATTATTGAGGGCGGCACTTTCCAGAAGGCTGTCCACGCGGATGAAAACAGCAGCATCACCGGCGGCACCTTCAAGGAGAGCGTCGAAGCTAATGGAACCATCGCCAACGGCATCTTCAAGAAGAGCGTCCAAGCTTACGGCAAGATCACCGATGGTCAGTTCGACGCGGATGTCACTTTGGGCTATAGCGGCACCATCACCGGCGGCACCTTCCAGAAGAGCGTCGAAGCTTACGGCGAGATCACCGATGGTCAGTTCGGCGCGGATGTCACTTTGGGCAATAACGGCACCATCACCGGCGGCACCTTCCAGCAGAATGTTAAGGCTGAGGGCACCATCACCGGCGGTCAGTTCAACGCAGCTGTCCAGTTGAATAGTAGTAACGCCCAGATCCTTGGCGGCGTGTTCAACAATATCAAGCTGTCCGACTATTATACATCGGAAGGAACGGTCATCCGAGATGCCGTGATCACCGGCAGCCTGATGGCGGATACTTCCAGCAACGCCGCTGTTTCCGATACGGTGAGCTTTAGCCCCATCGAAAGCCGACACCTTGCTAATGGTCAGCATCTGAGCAAGCTGATCGTTGCAGACAGAGACGGCAAGGTGGAAAGCGTAAAAGGCGTGACGAAGGAAGCCACGGAGCTTTACCTTGTCGGCAATGTCAACGTGGATATCACCTTCAGCACGCCGGTCGAGAACATCAACGGTGCTGCGGTCAGCGCTTATAACGGCGCACAGCTTTCCGGCAAGACCCTGACCCTGACCGCCCTGAATGACGGCAATCCCATTGTGGTGAACCAGAGCAAAGGAAAGCTGCCCTTCTCTGTCCTGAGCGAGCATGACTTTACCTTTGAAGAAACGCCGGAGGGTACAAAGGTTACCTGCTATCAGGAGGGCGTGGGCAAGCTGAGACTTGTCTATGTGCGCACCTACGATGATAAGGAGTTTGACAGCATCCCCTATGGCGAGCCGGACAACTATGGCATCTATAAAAAGCGCGTTGTAGCTGAAGAGGGCGTGAACTACACGAGCGGTTCGGTCGATATCGGCGAAGAAGTGATCAAGTATACCCCGGCTCTCACTGACTTCGAATGGGATGTCAAGACCGGCACGGTGACCTATAGAGATACCAGCAAGCGGTATTTCGGCGAGGAAGTCCCGCAGGCTGAACTTCGGTACTACGACGAACCAAACTCTTACTTCTCCTCTGTGCCTACCGAGGTGGGTACCTACGAAGTTCGCCTTGCGGTGAACGGTAACAACTACTATAATGGCAATCAGGATAACGATTACCAGTATCCGTTAGTCGGGCAGTACACCGTGAAGCTGCCCTTTAAGAACTTTAAAGCAAGGGACTTTAAGGCTGAACCCAACGGGGACGGCACCTACACGCTGACCTGCAGAACAGCAGAAGGCGTTGGTGAGCTCACGTTTGAGTATAAGTGCATTACCGGCGTAAATGCAGGCAAGTCACTGCCCGTTAATACGTACCCCGTGGAGGGTACTCCCTATGGCCGCTATCAGGTGGTCATCACTGCAGAGGAGGGCGAAAAATATCAGGCTGGCTTTATTATTGCAGGTGAGGACGCCATCCGCTACACGCCCGTAGCTGCGGACTTTACCTACGATGCTGCCAAGAACAAGGCGGCCTACACAGGCACGAACTATTACGATGCCGACCCGACGCAGATCACCCTGCTGTACGGCACAGACCGCAGCGAGACTGTCCCCACCGCCCCCGGCAGCTACGATGTGTACGTTAAGGTGGCCGAGGATGCGAACTATTACGCTACTACTACCGAAAAGGTGGGCACTTACGTTGTGAAGGGGACCACTACTCCCGACCCGGTACCCACGACCTTTGCACTGACGGTCAAAAACGCACAGGTCACCATGAAGAACGGTGATGAAGTCGACCTGACGGCTGTGCCTGCGGGTACAGAGCTCAAGGCTACCGCAAACCCGGACACCGAGACCAGCGTGTTCAAGAACTGGACTGGTCTGGAACTGACCGAGGAGCAGAGCACCAAGCGTGTGCTGGAGTTCACCATGCCTGACCACGATGTGGAACTGACGGCTAACTTTGGCACACCTTCTACGACCGATCCTGAGCCGACCCCGACTCCCACTCCCGCACCCGCACCCAGCGATGACGGCGGCGGCGCTATCGTGATGGTAGCCGCTGTGGGCGGCGCAGCCGTTGGCGTAGGCGCTTACATTGCAGGCACCGCCGCCTACCTGAAGAGCGTTCTGCCCGAGGGTGTGGCGATCCCCGCTAACCGTCAGCAGCTGGCTGTTGCACTGTGGACTGCCGCAGGCAAGCCCGCTACCCAGAGCACGGCACTGTTCAACGATGTGGCAGCTGATGCCGCAGAGCTGCAGGCCATCCGCTGGGCAGTGGATACCGGCCTGATGTCTGCACAGGACGGCAGCTTCAAGCCCGGCAGCCGCGTAAGCCGCTTGGAGGTCATCCGCACTTGGAAGACCTATCAGCAGCGTGGCTGAGCCCGCTGACCCGTAACCCCTTATAACCCCGCAGGGACTGCTGCACAGCGCTGTGCAGCAGTCCCTTTTTGTGTTGGCGGGCGTTTTGCGCCGCGATGCCGCCCGGTAAAAGGCATTTCGAGCCATTATTGGGGATTTCGTGCAAAAGCACTCCACTTTTTCCGCCGCCGGTGGTATAATGCAGGGACAGAGATGTACTCTGAAAGCACGTCATTCCCATATTTTCCTATAGAGACAGAAAACCGTCCGGTAACCGCAAGCCGGGCGGTTTTCTGCTTTTTGCGGGTGCGTCCGGCTGCTTTTGCGCCGCCGGGTCGTTTCAACGCATTTGCGGGTCGATTCGTGCCGAAAATCGTCCAAAACGGGCAAATCGTGGTACACTAAGCATGACACAGAACCTCCCTTCCTGATAGGGGCTAAAGGCATCATTACGCCCCGTCAAGCGTGTGACCGGAGCATCGGTCATCCGCGTCCGTGCCCGGCTGAAAAAGCCGCGCCCGGCAAAACATAACAATTGCCATCTCCCGATCGATCCTTTCCAATAAGCACAGCAGAGCCGCCCGGCAACTACCGGACGGCTCTGCTGCGTTATAGGGGAACGCCCTCAGTCAAAGCCTGACGGCTTTGCCAGCTCTCCCCGCAAGCGTCCTCGCCCTCTCAGGCGCTAACGCGCCAGCTCTCCCAAAGGGAGAGCCTCTGGCGAAACCGTATACTTCGCAATTTAACCGGCAACTTTGCCGCCATGCCAAGGCCTCTCCCTTTGGGAGAGGTGGCTGCGAACGCAGTGAGCAGACGGAGAGGGCGAGGACGCTAACCGCAAGTGCCGCCCAAGGCACGATGCGGATGCTGGGTGCCGCAACCCGATAGCGGAGGGTATTCCAAATCGTCCCGTCTGCCGCCGCAAGTAAAAATTGCATCCGGCGGCAAAAAGGATTATACTATAAAAAATGTCTGCGGTGCACAGGCCGCAGGGGCAGAGGAGATGAAGCATGAAACGACGGGACTTTTGTAAGGGTCTTGCGGTGACCCTTGCGGCGGGGGCACTGGCTCCCGGAGCGGCGCTGCCGCAGGCCGGGGCGGCTACGGCGCTGGTCGGCCGCGCCGTGCCGGACGACTACTATACCCTGTGGTACCGCAGCGACCGCTGCAGCGCTGACCTGCGGCACGATTACTATTACAGCGACAGCCTGTTCGACCACGCCGCCACAGAGTACGACGATAAGCTGGCACTGGCCACCTTGGGCATGGCTGCGGCTGCGGACAGCTCGTGGGAGAGCGACCAGCGCTATTGGATGGAGGGCGAGGTCGGCCGTGCCGACCATATCCGGGATGCCTTTGCAAAGCTGGGCTTTGCCGAGGTGCAGCTGTTCAACTATACCCACAGCCTGAACGATGCCCCGGATACGGCGGCCTGTGCCGCTGCCCGCAAAACACTGGTGCGCGGCGGCAGACAGGTGACCATTATCGGGGCGTTCGTGCGCGGCTCCGGTTATGGAGCCGAGTGGTCTGGCAACCTTCATGCAGGCTCCGGCAGCGCCCACACGGGTTTTGTAGCAGCGGCGCGGCAGCTGACTGAAAAAATACGCGGATATGTTCAGGCATCGGCCAAGCGCCAGCCGCTGGGTACCCTGAAGCTCTGGATGGGCGGCTACAGCCGTGCCGGCGGCGTAACGAATTTAGTGGCGGCGCGTCTGCCCGCCGTGCTGCCGCAGCTGGAAAAGAAAAACACCTTCATCTATACCTTTGCCGCCCCGGCTGCGCTGGCGGCGGCAGACTGCCCCGAGCTGCAGCAGGACTTTGACAACAACCATACGGCAAGCGGCAGTCTGAAAAAGAACTGGGGCGCCAGCAACATTTTCAACATCATCTCCAGCGGAGATGTGGTCCCCCGGGTGCTGCCCGCAGAGTGGGGCTTCTACCGCAACGGCAACGACCGTTTTCTGCCCGCTACAGTTGTCCCGGAGGAACTGCAGGCGCTGAACGACCGCAGCGCAGGGATGGAGGGCGCACCGCTGGATTTCGGGCGGCTGGCCGTCACCGAGGAGACCGATGCCGTGCTGCAGTCCATGATGACCCTGTTCGGCAGCCGTCAGACCTATCACGAGGACTACGAGGATGCCATGCGCTGTATACTGCAATGCGTGACCACCCGCTCGGAAGCAGAGGTGACCCGGGGCGTCATTCTGGACGATGCTGCCGTGGTGGCGCAGCTGCGCAGTATGGAGCCCATGCAGCAGTTCCCGCAGGAAAAGGTGGAGCGCTGTGTGCAGGCGGCCTCCGCCCTGAGCCGCCCGCTGCTGGAAAAGCTGGGCAATGCAGTGCCGCTGCAGGCACAGCAGATCGTGATCCCCATGCTGGCAGTCGGTCTGTGCTTTGAATTGGACCCGGAGACGCTGCAGCTGGTGTCAGACTTTGTATTGTCCACCATCACGGTAAAGGGGCAGCTGAGCGGCATCCTGAAAACAGTGCTGTGTCACTTTTTGGAAACCTACATTACCCTGCTGGAATACTATGACCCTGCCGACCACGGCATGGAGCCCTATACCCGGCAGGAAGAGCTATAAGCAAAAGGCCGCTGCGCAGACATCGCGCAGCGGCCTTGGCTTTTTACAGATAAGATCAGAACTTGAACAGGTTCAGCCCGGTAACGGGGTCGTACTGGCGGTCTACTGTGCCGTCCAGAACATCCACCACCATCTCACAGGTGGCGCTGACCACCGCCCGGTTCAGATGTCCGCCGAACACCTCGCCCTTGTCGTTGCCGGCGCTCATGTGCAGGTGGGTGTAGAATGCGCCGTTCATGGTGTTGATGGTGCCGGTCAGGGACACGATCTCAAAACTGCCGCTGAAGGTGTTAGCGTAGTATTTCTTCTCCGCTACATTGTATACGCCCACCGTAAAGCTGTTGGTGGCACCCAGCGCCTGCACGGCGGCAAGGCGGATGTTTTCCTTCAGGGCAAGCTCTTTGACCTGTTCAAGGATCTCTTCGTCCTTGTCGATGCGTACAATGATCTTATTGCCAAAACGTTTGTATTCCATGGAAAAGCATCTCCTTTATGTGGTTTTTTGTGCGCTGCCCTTTGCTTGGAACAGGTGCGGATTTATTGATCTTCTGGACCCGATCCGAGCTCTTCCAGCTCTTTTTCGTTTTGGAGATCTTCATTGGTTTTCTCTCCGGTGATAGCACGGTAAGCTTCTTTGATGCCGTTTTTCACTGCCCATTTGATAACGTAATACAGCGCGATCAAAATAAGGATGGCGGTCCCTCCGCTGATGCCTAATTCGTTCCACATGATCCGATCCCTCCAAATTTCAATTTGTTGAACTAAATCGAGTATACCACACCCGCCAAGGAAAGAACACCCCGATAGCGTAAAATTTGCAGGTGGAAACTTGTCGGGGCGGGGACTTGGCAAACCCAACGTGATTGCGCTATAATAGAGCCATAACAGTTCCACAAAGGTGTGGTAAGGGAGGTGCGGTCATGATCCGGGTGGCAGTCGTAGAGGATGACGCGGAGGTGCAGGGGGTATTGCAGGAGTACATCCGGCGGTATACCCGGCAGTACGGGACAGAATTTGAGGTATCGGTCTTTGCGGACGGGGTGGATATTCTGGAGGATTACCGCGCCGTCTACGATGTTATTTTTCTGGATGTGGAGATGAAGCATCTGGACGGCATGGCCACGGCAGAGCGCATCCGGCAGATGGATGCAGACGTCATCCTGATCTTCATTACCAATATGGCGCAGTATGCCATCCGGGGCTACTCGGTGGGAGCGCTGGACTATGTGCTGAAGCCGGTGCCGTATTTTGCATTTTCCGAGCAGCTGAAAAAGGCCGAGAAAAATTTGGCCCGCCGCGCCAGCCACTATCTCATGGTCCCGGTGGAGAGCGGCCTGCGGCGGCTGGACAGCTCCCGGCTGTATTATCTGGAAAGCGAAGGCCACCGGGTGCATTACTACACCGAGGACGGCGATTTTTCGGCACCGGGCACCCTCAAGGCAGTGGAGGAAAAGTTGGCGGGCCGCCCCTTTGCCCGCTGCAACAGCGGCTATCTGGTAAATCTGGCGCAGGTGCAGGCGGTGCAGCAGAACACGGTGCAGGTGGGACCCTATGAGCTGCAGATCAGCCGCCCCAAGCGCAAGGCCTTTCTTGCCGCACTGACCGACTACATCGGAGGTGAGGGCTCATGACCATGCTGCCGAGCATCCCCCGCCTGTACACGGCGCTGGCAGAGGTGTTGGCGGTGCTGCTCTACGCCCGCCGCCTGCCGCGGCGGTTCCACCGGCAGACCGCGGTCACGGTGGTGTGGGCACTGGTGCTGGGAATCTTTTTGCACAAGACCGGCTATGTGCCGCTGGCGTGGTGGGTGCCCTGCATGCTCTGTGCGGTGCTGCTGCTCTACGGGTACCTGTGGGGCAGCCGGGAGGTCAACTGGCTGGAGGCACTGTACATCACCGCCCGGGCGTTTCTGCTGGCAGAGTTTGCTGCCAGCGCAGAATGGCAGCTGCACTGCTGGCTGTTCCCGCGCCGGAGCGGCTTTGACCCGCTGGCGCTGGCACTGCTGGCGGCGGTCTACGGCGCGGTCTACGGCCTGATGTTCTGGCTGGAGCGCAGCCGTCCGCTGCCCGAAAAGCATCTGGACATCAGCAACAAGGCTGCGCTGGCGGCATTTGTCATGGCGGGCACGGTGTTCGTGGTCAGCAACCTTCTGTTTCTGGGGGAGAGCCCGGCGACCATGAACGTGTTCTGCATCCGCACGCTGGTGGATTTCTGCGGGGTGCTGATCCTGACACTGCAGCACGAGCAACTGCGGGAGAGCGCGCTGCATCAGGAGCTTTCTGCCATGGACAATGTGCTGCACCGGCAGTATGAACAGTACAAGCGCAGCAAGGAGGGCATCGAGCTCATCAACAGCCGCTACCATGAATTGAAGGTCCAGATCGCTGATATCCGTGCCCAGCGGGACCGCGCCAAGCAGGACGCGGCGCTGGCAAAGATGGAGAACAGCATTCTGCAGTATGAGGCGGAGAACAAGACCGGAAACCCGGTGCTGGACATCCTGCTCACCGCCAAGAGCATGGAATGTCAGGAAAAGCAGATCCGCATGACCAGCGTGGCAGACGGGCATCTGCTGGACCATCTGTCCACCCGGGAGATCTGCACGCTGGTGGGCACCGCGCTGGACAACGCCATTGAAAGCTGCGCCGCCGAGCAGGACCCGGAAAAGCGGTTGATCCGCACGGCGGTGTATGCCCAGAACGGCTTTGTGCTGTTCCGGGTGGAGAACTACTGCAAAAAGCCGGTGGAGCTGGGTGCAGACGGTCTGCCGCTGCGCAGTGCCCACGGCGGTTACGACCTGCGCAGCCTGCGGGCGGCTGCGCAGCAGCACAGCGGCAGCATGACCGTGCACTGGGAGGACGGCTGGTTCACCCTGCGGGTGCTTCTGCCGCAGGCGGGGATTCAACAGACCGAGGGCGGGGAGTGATCCCCGCCCTTTTTGCAATATGCACAAAATCAGGGGCAGTGGAATTGTGAATAAGCACAATAAAAAAAGAAACCAATTTGAAACTTTTTTCAAATTATGCATCCCAAACGACAGATTGTGCAAAGAACGGTTCGTTTTGCGGTTTATATGATAAAATGACATCAAGCAAAGGAGTGGACGCACTCCGGAGAACAGCCATGAACCGGGTCGTGTACCCAAAAGAGAAGGAGTTAACAGTTATGGCACAGAAAAAGAAGGACGGTAAGATGATGGGCAAGATCATCAAAACTGCCGTTTCGGGTGTGTTGTGTGTCGCATTGGCGGGCGGTATAGTTGCGGCCAATGTGCTGATCCCGCCCAACGCCAGCAGCGTGCAGAGCATTTTGGGCCTGAAGAGCGGCGGCATCGACAACAGCAAGGCAAAGACCGAAGGCATTAATATGGAATACGGCAAGCCCGGCTTTGACACAGAGGATGCGCTGGTTGAGGATGAGATCGCCCTGAACAAGCAGATTGCAGCAGAGGGCATCGTCCTGCTGAAGAACGATGAAGGCAGAATGCCGTACAGCACGGATACCACCTTCAGTTTTGTCAGCCATTCGGCAGTCAGCTACATCGGCGGCAACAAAGTCGATATGAAAACGGCCTTTGAAGATGCCGGGTTCGGTGTCAACGAGGACCTCTGGAAATTCTATTCCGAAGGCAACGGCAAGGATTACGGTCTGGGCGTTGGTTCCGTTTCCTACGGTGATGACGAGGACTTTTCCATCAACGAATGCCCCTTGTCTGTTATGAAAGCAGAGCCGGGTCTGACCGATTCCATGAAGAATACGGTTCCTGTTTTTGTGTTCAGCCGTGTGGCGGGCGAAGGCCGTGATATGCCCCGCTCCATGTACAACCACACCGATGTGGAAGAGGACAAGACCAAGACTTATCTGGAGCCGGATTCTACGGAACTGGAGATCCTGCAGTATCTGAACGACAACTTTGACGATGTGGTGCTGCTGCTCAACTCCAGTGCAGCGGTCGATCTGAGCTGGGTGGAGGATTATCCCAGCATCCACACGGTCATCTCGGCTCCTGCCATGGGCGACTACGGCCTGTGCTCTCTGGCTGAGATCTTCTCCGGCAAGGTCAATCCTTCCGGCCGCACCGTGGATACCTATGAAGTGGATGCCATGAACAGCCCGGCGGCGCAGAACTTCGGCGACTTTGCCTACTACGATGAGAATGGCAACCTCACCAAGTACAACTACGTCAGCTACAAAGAGGGCATCTATGTTGGCTACCGCTACTACGAGACCCGTTACGAGGATAAAGTCCTCGGTCAGGGCAATGCGGGCGATTACAACTACGACGATGCTGTGATGTACCCCTTCGGCTACGGCCTGTCCTACACCACCTTTGACTGGTCGGATTACAACACCAGCTGGGATGGCGATACCTGCACCGTGACGGTCAAGGTCACCAACACCGGTTCTGTTGCAGGCAAGGACGTTGTGGAAGTCTACGCACAGAGCCCTTACACCGATTATGACAAGGCCAACAAGGTGGAAAAGGCTGCCGTTGAACTGGTCGGTTACGCCAAGACCTCGGAGCTGGCTCCCGGTGCAAGCGAGACCGTGACGGTCACCTTCGACCAGGAACAGCTGAAGTCCTACGACTACGTCAATGCCAAGACCTACATTCTGGACGCAGGTGATTACTATATCACTGCGGCTAAAAACGCACACGAAGCGGTCAACAACATCCTCTCTGCCAAGGGAAAGAGCGTGGCAGACGGTATGACCGCGGATGGCAACACTGCTTTTGTTGAAATCTACACCCCGGCAAACGGCACCGTGGATACCACGACCTACAAGCTTGACACCACGACCGGTGTGGAGATCACCAATCAGCTCGACCATGCAAACGGCGGGCTGCAGTATCTCTCCCGCAGTGACTGGACTGGCACCTGGCCGACCGTTGACGGCGAGGTCAGCGACCAGATCAGCACCTGGGGCAACCCCATCAATGGTACCGATGCCAGCGGCAAGGCTGCATCCTATACCTACCGCAAGACGATCAGCAAGGAGGACCTTGCAAAGCTGGATTCTTTTGATTCCCTGAACCCCACCGACTTCTCCACCCTGACCGATGAGATCGTTTACGGCAAGGACAACGGTCTGGGTCTGATCGATATGCGCGGTCTGGATTACGATGATGAAAAGTGGGACGCACTGCTCGACCAGCTGACCCCCAGCGATTATCAGACCCTGATCACGCAGTCCGGCTATGGCACGGCTGCCATCAAGTCGGTGGATAAGCCCTCCACGACCGACCGCGACACTGCCACCGGCCTGGTCAACTACGGCTTTGATGCAAGCGGCAACCTCTACTTCAAGGGCAACATCACGCACTGCGGCGTGATCGTTCTGGCACAGACCTACAACGATGATCTGGCCACTCACTACGGCGAGAACATTGGCGACGAGTCCTACTATCTGGGCGTTGATGGCTGGTATGCACCTGCTGTCAATATGCACCGCACGGCATTCTCCGGCCGCAACAGCGAGTATTACTCCGAGGATCCGTTCATCGGCGGTCACATTGCTTCCCTCGAGTGTGAGGGTGTCGCCTCCCGCGGTATGTATGTCTTTGTCAAGCATTACGCCATCAACGATCAGGAGGACCACCGCGGCGACCGTGAAGGCCAGTACAGCATTGCGACCTTCCTGAACGAGCAGGCGGCCCGCGAGATCTACCTCAAGCCCTTTGAGATGTGCGTCAAGTCTGATAAGGTCGAGATGAACTATGCAAAGGACAACGGCGACGGCACTTACAGCAATGCCACCACCGAGATCCCGTCCGTCACCGGCATCATGACCTCCTTCAACCGCGTTGGCTATACCTGGGCCGGCGGCAACTACAACATGATCACCGGCCTGCTGCGCAACGAGTGGGGCTTCCACGGCTTTATCATCACCGACAACGCAAACACCGGTGTCTTTATGGACGCTGGCCAGATGATCCAGGCCGGTGCAGACGGCAAGCTGACGAACCTGCCCACCGGCGCACGGTACACCTTTAACAAGGATGACGTTGCAGATTACCACTACGGTCGTGAAGCAATCCATAACATCCTGTACACCATTGCAAACTCCAAGGCAATGAACGGCGGTATGCCGGGCAGCCGTTATCTGGCAAAGGTCGAGCCTTACCAGAAGGTCATCTACGCAGTGGATGGTGTCTGCGGCGGTCTGATCGCAGTTCTGGTCGTTCTGACGATCCTCCGCTTCCGTAAAAAGAAAGAGGACGTAAAAACCGTCTGATCAACACATAGGAACAGAAGGGGCGGCGGGCAAACGCCCGCCCCCTTTTTTTGATTGTCAGGAGAGACCCATGAAACACACAGATATCATCAAGAGCTTGTCTCTGGAACAAAAATGCGCCCTGCTGAGCGGCGGCACGGTGTTCACCACCCGGGCGCTGCCGGGCAAGGGCATCCCGGCCATTACCCTGTCGGACGGCCCCAACGGCGTGCGCAAGCAGGCGGGCGCGGCTGACCATCTGGGCCTGAACCCCAGTGTGCCCGCCACCTGCTTCCCCACCTCGGCTACCGTGGCCAACAGCTGGGACCCGGAGCTTGGCGAGGCTGTGGGCGCAGCCATGGGCGAGGAAGCAGCGGCACAGGGCGTGTCGGTGCTGCTGGGCCCCGGCCTGAACATCAAGCGCAGCCCCCTGTGCGGCCGCAACTTCGAGTATTTCTCGGAGGACCCCTACCTTGCCGGTAAGATGGCTGCGGCCTACGTCCGCGGCATCCAGAAAAACGGCATCGCCGCCTGCCCCAAGCACTTTGCCGTGAACAGTCAGGAGCTGCGCCGCATGGCCTCGGATTCCATCGTGGACGAGCGCACCCTGCGGGAAATCTACCTGACCGGCTTCGAGATGGTGGTCAAGGAAGCACAGCCCAAGACCATCATGTCTGCTTACAACCTCATCAACGGCACCTACGCCAACGAGAACACCCACCTGCTCATGGATATCCTGCGCAGAGACTGGGGCTTTGACGGCGCGGTGGTCACCGACTGGGGCGGCAGCAACGACCACGCCTTGGGTGTAAAGAACGGCTCTACGCTGGAAATGCCCGCCCCCGGCGGGGACGCCGTCCGGGAGCTGATGAAAGCGGTGCAGACCGGCAAGATCACCGAAGCGGACGTGGACGCCCGGCTGGAGGAACTGCTGGAGCTGGTGTTCACCACCAAGGCGGCGGTGGACGCCGCACCCGGCAAGTTCGATGCCGACGCCCACCACGCACTGGCACGCCGGGCTGCTGCCCAGAGCATCGTGCTGCTGAAGAACGAAAACGGCCTGCTGCCCCTTGCAAAGGGGGAGAAGGTGGCGGTCATCGGCGACTTTGCCCAGACGCCCCGTTATCAGGGTGCAGGCTCCAGCGCCGTCAACTCCATCAAGGTGGATTCCTTTCTGGAATGCCTTGCCGAGAGCGGCCTGAACAGCATCGGCTACGCCAAGGGCTTTGACCGGCAGGGCAAGCCCGATGAGACGCTGAAGGCCGAGGCGGTGCAGCTGGCAAAGAACGCCAATGTGGTGCTGCTGTGCATGGGTCTGGACGAGATCAAAGAAAGCGAGGGCATCGACCGCGCCGACATGAAGCTGGCAGAGAACCAGCTGGAACTGCTGGCGGCTGTGGCGGCGGCAAACCCCAATGTGGTTGTGCTGCTGAGTGCAGGCTCCTCGCTGGAAAGCGATTGGGTCAAGGACTGCAAGGCGCTGGTCTACGGCTGTCTGGGCGGTCAGGCCGGTGCGGGCGCACTGGTCGAGGTGCTCACCGGCGCGCAGAACCCCTGCGGCAAGCTGGCGGAGACTTGGGCGCGCAGCTACGCCGATACCCCCGCAAAGGCGCATTTCGGCGGCGATGGTCCCACTGTGGAGTACCGCGAGGGGCTGTATGTGGGCTACCGCTACTACGACACCGCCGGTGTGCCCACCGCCTTCCCCTTCGGCTACGGCCTGAGCTACACCAGCTTTGCGTACAGTGACCTGAAAGCAGACGAAAAGGGCGTGACCCTGACTGTCACCAACACCGGCAGCTGTGCAGGTGCCGAGGTGGTGCAGCTGTATGTGGCAAAGCCGGATGCAAAGGTTTTCCGCCCCGTCAAGGAGCTGAAGGGCTTTACCAAGGTGCAGCTGGAAGCCGGAGAGAGCAAGACCGTCACCATCCCGCTGGATGATAAGGCGTTCCGCTACTGGAACGTCAAGACCGACCGCTGGGAGGTGGAGGGCGGCAGCTATCAGCTGCTGGTGGGCGCTTCCAGCGCCGATATCCGTCTGACTGCCGCCGTCACGGTGGCGGGCACCGGCGCACCCGACCCCTACGCGGGCAAAGACCTTGCCCATTACCGCACCGCACAGGTGCAGAATGTGCCGGACGCGGAGTTTGAAGCGCTGCTGGGCCGTCCCATCCCGGAGAACAAGGTGCACATCGACCGCAACATGACGCTGGGCGAGATGGGACACGGACGCAGCCCCATCGGCTGGCTGGCAGCTGCCGTGCTGGGCACCCTGCTGCGACGCAGCATCAAAAAGGGCAAGCCCGACCTGAACATCCTGTTCCAGTACAATATGCCTCTGCGTGCGCTGGCCAAAATGACCAACGGCGCTATCAGCATGGGCATGGTGGACGGCATCGTGATGGAGCTGCAGGGCTTCTGGATCATCGGCCTTGTGCGGGTGATCGTGGAGGCCGTGAAGAACCTCGTGCTGAACAGCCGCATGGAAGAGCGCTTGAAAAACAGCTGAAAGGAAGCAGGCTATGAATTTCTGGAATAACTTTGCGGCAAAGCACCCCGCCGCTGCCAAG
>ENA-OXXL01000121-OXXL01000121.1-human-gut-metagenome-genome-assembly--contig:-NODE-121-length-16035-cov-8.754881_pt1 | contig 16035 bp, 13 predicted proteins | sample MGYA00244697_ERZ652737 | MGnify/ENA primary metagenome ERZ652737 (study PRJEB26926, sample SAMN06164466) | human gut metagenome | biome: ENVO:00009003; feature: ENVO:2100002; material: ENVO:00002003... | reverse complement strand
AATATGCTATCCTAAAGATTGGAAATATTGTCAAAATATCTGGTCAGATCTTTGATTAGCTTCAGGATCAACTGCTTTTCCTGTTCATTGCGGTTAATGACCTGAGCCAGGATCTGCGTTGTACATGGATCATAACCATAGTTTAGTTTATTGACATGGAAAGTTCAAATTGCTATAGTTATTATGTGTATAAATAACTATAGTTTATGCACTTTCGATGGGAAAAGGAGGGAAACAATGCAATATAGCAGACAAGTCAGGAATCGTTGTACCTGCATAAGGAAGAATATACAGGGAAAGGACATGTTCTAACGGATTATGAGGAGATATGCTGCATAGGAGCTTTTGCGATATGGCAGTATGAAAGGGAGAAAAACAGGAGCCGTAGCTTATGGATAGATAAGTTACGGCTCCTCTTTTTTATGTTATGGCAACGAGGAAAATGCACGCATTTATGCGGTGCATTTGACGACCGCTAATCAGAGCGAGATTCGCGAGGATGTGCACTGCATATTCGTCTCTGTAATTATGAAAAAAGTAAATTTATTTACTAATTTGTACGTTCCTGTCCCCAGAAGAAAAGGGCAACAGTACCAGGACCGGTATGACTGCCGATCGTTGTACCGATAGAGTTGATCTCCACCTTGCCGTTCAGATGCGGGAATGCAGCTTCTACGAGATCTGCAACCGCTCTGGCGTCTTCATAGCAGGCTGACTGGGAAATGTAGCATTTGCCGTTGTAATCGGTTCCGTTTTCAGCGAGCTCTTTCATCTTTTCTGCGATGGCAGCAATGACTTTTTTCTTGGTGCGGATCTTCTGTCTGGGAATCAAACGTCCTTCCAGATCTACATTTAACAGTGGACAGATATTCAGCATGCCACCAATTGCGCCTGCAGCTTTGGAAATACGTCCGCCCTTTACATAAAAGGTAAGGTCGGTGGAAAAGAACCAGTGGTTCAATTTCAGACGGTTATCTTCAGCCCATTTTGCGAGCGTATCAATGTCCATTCCTTCGTCACGCAGATCGGCCAGCTTGTCCATCAGGAGTCCGTAACCGGAAGATGCGGCAAGTGAATCAATGATATAGATCTTGCGGTCAGGATACTTTTCGGCAAGCTCCTCTTTTGCGAGCATGGCTGAATTGTATACACCGGAAATACCGGAAGAAAGTGTCAGATGGATGATATCCTTCCCTTCCTGTAAAAACGGCTCAAAATACTCCGCAAATTCTTCCATATTGATCTGGGATGTCTTGGTATCCGCACCGTTAGCCATTGCTTCATAAAATTTGTCAAATGGCATGGATTGTCCCAGATCATCGGCATAAGGCTTGCCGTCCAGAAAATAGTGGAAGCAGATATAATGGATATTTCTATTTGTAAAATGTTCTTTGGAAAGATCTGCTGTGGAACAGCAGCTGATAATATATTCGTTCATTGTGATACCTCCTTGATTCTTCTACATATTACGATAGAATTTTATCCCAGTCAATGCATTGGTGGCTCCGGCTCCAAAATCCCGGACAAGACAATGTACCTGATTATCCCGTATTTACAAAACAATACATAGCTGTAGTTGCAGACAGAAAAAAAGCATGATAAACTGTAAATGATTTGGGGTTTTGACGGATCAAACTGACTAACAGGAGGATAACACATGATCAAATTGCATGATGGCGGCGCCTATCTGGTAAACGGAACAGAAATCATACTGGATAATGCAGAGGCACAGGCGGCGGTAACAGCCAAAACAGGAAAAACAGTCACAAAGCAGGAAGCTGCACAGCAGACGATCGCATATGGTATTTTGAAGGATCATAATACATCGGGAAATATGGATAAGCTGAAGATCAAGTTCGATAAGCTGACAAGCCATGACATTACATTTGTCGGCATTATCCAGACAGCGAGAGCTTCAGGACTGGAAAAGTTTCCGATCCCATATGTCCTGACAAACTGCCATAACTCTCTTTGTGCGGTAGGCGGAACGATCAATGAAGATGACCACATGTTTGGCCTGACCTGCGCAAAAAAATACGGCGGTGTTTATGTACCACCGCATCAGGCAGTTATCCATCAGTTTGCAAGAGAAATGCTTGCAGGCGGCGGCAGAATGATCCTGGGATCCGATTCTCATACAAGATATGGTGCACTTGGAACGATGGCAATGGGCGAAGGCGGTCCTGAGCTTGTAAAGCAGCTCCTCTGTCAGACATATGATATCAATATGCCGGGTGTTGTCGGCGTTTATCTGACCGGTGAGCCGGTCAAAGGTGTTGGCCCGCAGGATGTTGCTCTTGCGATCATCGGAGCGGTATTCGGAAACGGCTATGTGAAAAATAAAGTCATGGAATTTGTAGGACCGGGTATTTCTTCTCTTTCAGCTGATTTCAGAATCGGAATTGATGTCATGACAACAGAAACAACATGTCTGTCCTCTATCTGGCGTACAGATGAGCAGATCAAAGAGTTTTATGAGATCCATGGCAGAAGCGAAGACTATAAGGAACTGAATCCGGGAGAGGTAACCTATTATGATGGCATGATTGAGATCGATCTTTCAACGATCCGTCCTATGATCGCCATGCCATTCCACCCGAGTAATACATATACGATCGAGGAAGTCAATGCAAACCTTGCTGATGTGCTGCATGATGTAGAAGAAAGAGCAAAGGTTTCGCTGGATGGTGCTGTTCCTTATTCGTTAAAGGATAAGATCGTAAATGGAAAATTTATGGTAGACCAGGGAATTATTGCAGGCTGTGCGGGCGGTGGATTTGAAAATATCTGTGCGGCTGCTGATATCTTAAAGGGCAGATATATCGGTTCTGATGAATTTACCTTAAGTGTATATCCGGCTTCTATGCCTGTTTATATGGAGTTGATCAAGAATGGTTGTGCAGCGACAATTCTTGAAACAGGAGCTGTTATGAAGACTGCATTCTGCGGTCCTTGCTTCGGTGCAGGTGATACGCCGGCTAACAATGCATTCTCAATCCGTCATTCTACAAGAAACTTCCCGAACCGTGAGGGCTCCAAGCTGCAGAATGGTCAGATTTCTTCCGTTGCACTGATGGATGCACGTTCCATTGCAGCAACTGCGGCAAATAAGGGTGTTCTGACACCTGCAACAGAATTTGACGGTGAATTTGGTAAATACAAATATCACTTTGATGCAAATATTTATAAGAACCGTGTCTTTGATTCCAAGGGCGTGGCAGATCCTTCGGTTGAGATCCATTTCGGGCCGAACATCAAAGACTGGCCGAAGATGGTGGCACTGACCGATAATCTGGTGCTGAAGGTAGTTTCTGAGATCCATGATCCGGTTACAACAACAGATGAGCTGATCCCATCTGGTGAGACTTCTTCTTACCGTTCCAATCCGCTCGGACTTGCAGAATTTGCACTTTCCCGTAAGGATCCGGCTTATGTCGGCCGTGCAAAGGAAGTCCAGAAGGCAGAAAAGGCAAGAGAAGCACTGATCAGCGGAGAAAGTGATGTACATCCATGTGCAGAGCTTCCGGAGATCAAGGCTGTCATGCGTGTGATCAAAACACAGTTCCCAGATCTGACGCATGAAACATTTGGCATCGGCTCTACGATCTTTGCTGTAAAACCGGGTGATGGCTCTGCGAGAGAGCAGGCAGCAAGCTGCCAGAAGGTACTTGGCGGCTGGGCAAACATTGCCAACGAATATGCGACCAAGAGATACCGCTCCAACCTGATCAACTGGGGTATGCTTCCATTCCTGATCGAGGAAGGCGAGCTTCCGTTCCGGAATTTAGATTATCTTTTCATCCCGGATATCAAAAAGGCAGTAGAGGAGAAATGGGATGAGATCACAGCCTATGTGGTAAAGGATACGCTTGTACCGTTTACTCTCCGGCTTGGGGAATTGACCGACGAGGAAAGAGAGATCATCTTAAAGGGCTGCCTCATCAACTATAACAGAGTATAACTTGTAAGATAACTGTTAAGTAAATCAAATTCTGACCGATAATCATTATGTAAGTTTAATGATAAAAGTCAGCCACGGAAGGTGTATGTTCTGCATTTGCAGACATACACCTTTTGGTATATGTCCTGCATCTATGATGCAGGACGTAGCCCCGAGCTTTGCGAAGCAAATCTCATGCGAGGGGTATCCAGCATATGTCCTGCATCTATGATGCAGGACGTAGCCCCGAGCTTTGCGGAGCAAATCTTATGCGAGGGGTATCCAGCATATGTCCTGCATCTATGATGCAGGACGCAGCCCCGAGCTTTGCGAAGCAAATCTCATGCGAGGGGTATCCACAAGTGGCGGCAAAAAAGGAGGGACTATTTGAAAATTGATTCCAGCTACATAGGAATGGAATCCGCCAGAAGGTATACTTCTGTAGAGCGAAAATCGATCAGCATGACAGTAGTCAATGCAGTGGCGATGCAGGGAAGCAAAATGGGAAACAGGTCTTTTGCAGATCTGTTTCAGACAGAAACGGGGGAAGAGAACACAGAACCGTACATGGACGGTCTCACAAAGGTGACCGGTCTGATGCAGACCGGCAGTGCAAGAAGCATCTCCTCTTTAGAGGAAAAGAGGGCTATGCAGTCGATCAGACAGCAGTGTCTGCAATATCTGATCCGGCTTTTGTACGGCGACAAGTGGAAAGATGTGCAGGTAGATGATACTTATCTGCAGCCGGTTACCACAGGACAACAGGCTGCTATAAGACGGGTAAATCTGACCGCTTCTTATTATCATGAGGAAGCGGAAGATACTGCTTTTTGTACGAGCGGAACAGTCCGCACGGCAGATGGCAGGGAGATCAGTTTCGGGCTGGAGCTTGGCATGAGCAGAAGATTCCGGGAAGAAACGAAGATCGAAAACATTACCGAGATCGTTGACCTGACAGATCCGCTTGTTATCAATCTCGATGGTAATATTGCAGGGCTTTCCGACCAGAAATTCATGTTTGATATTGATGCGGACGGTGAGGAGGAAAGCATTTCCTATCTGCAGGGAGGAAGCGGTTATCTGGCACTGGATAAAAACGGCGACGGTGTGATCAATGACGGCTCAGAGCTGTTCGGTACAAAGAGCGGTGACGGCTTTGCAGATCTCGCGGAATATGATGCAGACGGAAACGGCTGGATCGATGAAAATGATCCGATCTTTGATAAGCTTTTAATCTGGGCAAAGGATGAGAACGGAAAAGATGAGCTGTATACACTCAAAGAGGCGGGCGTAGGCGCGATCTGCCTGCAAAGAGCAGCAACAGACTTTTCACTGAATTCCCAGAAGGACAATACGCAGAACGGACAGATCCGCAGTACCGGTATTTTCCTGTATGAAAACGGAAACACAGGAACGATGCAGCAGCTGGATCTGGCACAGTAAGTTAAGTATAGACAGTTTGGATATGCGAATATTGGGTAGAATTGTGGGAGTGCATAGCACGGAACAATTCGTAGGCATCAAATTCGGGGCTTTTGACCCTGGCATCAGAAAATCCCATCAGCACAGATTAAGTGCCGGTGGGATTTTCTGTTATGGCGATGAGGAACAGGTCGTATTCTTTATTTCGCATTTGCTGCATATACTGCTCAGAGGTGTATGCATATGAAACAGACCATGAAAGATGCTCTCGCAGTTGTCTTATTCTTACTTTTATTTCCCTACTTTGCAATGTCATTCTGGCAGCAGAAGCATGAAGATGCGTCGTCAGAAAATGACAGCCTGCAGCAGGAAGCGTTGGAGCTGACCGCACAGCTTTCAGAGGGATCCTATTTTGTCTACTGGGAAAAAGAACAGAAAAAGATCCCGTCAGAGCTTTTTCTGGTGGGTGCGCTGGCAGGCAGTATTGACAGCAACTGCGAAACGGAGGCATTGAAAGCGCAGGCAGTGATGCTCAGAAGCAGCCTTTACCGCAAAATGCAGCAGGAAGATACAAAACTTGCAGAGCTGACGACAGCAGACAGCAGCTATCTTTCCGTGGCGGAGCAGAAGAATAAATGGGGAGACAGTTATGAAGAAACAGAGAAAAAGCTGTTAGAAGCCGTCAGTCAGACAAAAGGCGTTGTTGCGGTGTATGAGGGAATGCCTGTCATGGGCTGCTACCATGGCATGAGCGCGGGAATGACAAGGGACGGAGCGGAGCTTTCCGATGCATATGGCTATCTGAAGCAGGCAGACTGCAGTAAAAATCTTTCAGCAGCATCTTATATCCAGACAACAAAGCGGAGAAAAGAACAGACGGGAGAACTGGACGCGGCGTCGGTCAAAAAGGATCAACAGGGCTATGTGATCGAGCTTTTGCGGAATGGAGAAAAGATAAGCGGTGAGTCACTGCGGGAAGAACTGCAGTTACCTTCTTCTAATTTTACATGGGAAGAGAAGAACGGAAACTATATCTTTACGACAAAAGGGATCGGACATGGCTTTGGATATGATCAGTATTACGGAAATTTATTGGCAGAGCAGGGACAGGATTATCAGGAAATACTGCATTATTTTTATCAGAATATCACATTTGACCGTATGGAATGACAGCATGAAATCAGAAGATCCGTTTTACACATAGAACATTGCATAGTTTGAGATAGAAGTGGAAACACTGAAACTGAGGTGATGAAATATGCGTAAAAATGATAAAAAACAAAGGAGAAGCCTTCTGTTTTCCACGGCTGTTGTGGTAACAGGCTGTCTGCTGACCGCCTTTTATGTGAATCAGGAAATGCCAAAGAGTGAGTATGAAGTGGATCTTTCACAGCTGTCGGCAGAACAGAAGCAGGAAGATCTGGCAGGAGACATGCGTACAAAAAATGCAGGGGTTGCAAAGGTAACGGGAAATGATGTGCAAAATCCCGTAATTGCGGCTGAAAAGAATACGGCAAAAGATGGTGAGCAGGAGATAACCAAACCACAGGACGGGGGAAAGCAGCAGACGTCATCAGGCGAAGATCAGGCAGAGCAGCAGACTTCTCAGTCCGGAGATCAGATGCAGCAGACAGATACAGAGGAAAAGAAGAAACAGCAGGATAATGAAGAGGATAAGCTGCAGCCGCAAAGTGATGCAGATGAGCAGCAGGAAGACACAAGCGGGCAGCAGAGCAGTATGGCAGAAGAAAGTACAGAAACGGCTGCTGCGGTTCTGACATTTTCACCGGAGGATGGCATGACATGGCCGGTCAGCGGTGATGTGATCTTAAATTACAGCATGGATGCGGCTGTTTATTTCCAGACACTTGAGCAGTATAAATACAATCCGGCGATTTATATCAGTGCTGTGGAGGGAACTCCGGTCAGTGCCTGTGCCAAAGGCGTGGTAAAGGAGATCGGAACCGATGCACAGCTTGGACAGTATGTGGTAACGACACTCGGAAGCGGTTATGAAGTTATCTATGGACAACTTACAGATCTGCAGGTGGAGGAAGGCGCAACGGTTGCCAGAGGTCAGGTGATCGGTAATGTGGCAAAAACAACCAAATATTTCTCTGTAGAAGGAGATCATGTCTATCTGGAGATCTTAAAAGACGGAACGCCGGTCGATCCATTGCAGCTTCTGCAATAGGTGTGCGTAAATCAGAAATGCTCGTAACTGTTCAGAACCCCATTCGCCACATAAATTCGTAAAAATCTGCCCATAAATGGTCAGTTTATTACGGATTTGCATGACTCTGAATCGTTACAAATTCTCTTTACCTGTCAGGAAGCATGCGTTATAATAAATGTCGTGATTCGGAGGTAAGTTTTTTGACAAAGGATAAAAGGGAATTTAGAAAACGTATAACAGCGTTTTTTTCTGTCTTCCTCTGCCTGTTGCTGGTAGGTTGTCAGACGAGTGCAGCCGGGCAGAAGGAGCAGATCATGACGGAAAGCGAAGAAAATGAAGAACTTTCGGATGAAGTGGGAAAAATGCAGACGGAAGATATAGTAATCGGAATTGACCGGCCGACGGTCAGTTCCAATATTGCGATTGATTTACAGGGATATGCACCGGATGATCTCAAATATGCGTATTTTACGGGAGCAGATCTGCAGGATACTTTTTCTGTGTACCGGCAGAAGGATAAGCAGGTTGTTTATCAGGGAAGTATACAACAGACCGGTGAAGCGGGAAAAGCCTGGGGAGATTTTTCGGGACTGACAGAACCGGGAAGCTATTACATACAGACAGCGGTGATCGGCAGATCGTATACATTTCAGATTTATGAGGACAGATATCGGATGCAGTTTGAGACAGACCGGAAAAGCTGGAGAGATACTGCGCCGGAGGGCTATTATACAGCAGAGGCAACGACTGATTATCAGGCTCTTATGATCCTTGCCGTGCTGCAGGAATTTTATACAGAGCCGGAAGAGGAAGATCTGAAGAAGCTGCAGAAGGATGCAGACTATCTGATCCGGTATCACACGGAGCAGGCAAAGAGCAGTGTTTCCGGGTCGGATGCAGATATGGCAGGTGTCAGGGCAGAGTACAGCTATGCAGCGGCAATGGCACAGTGCTATCATGTCCTGAAAAATGAAGCGGGAGCTGCAGTTTATCTGAAGCAGGCACAGACTGCCTACCAGACAGCGGTCAGAAGCAGAAGCCGGACGGACATGGCGGTATCGCCGGAACAGTATATGGCAGCAGCGGCGCTTTTTAATGTGACAGGATCATATAGTTATCACCAGGTAATTAAGCAGTATGAGGCAGCAGAAGATACAGCAGAAGGCTTCTGGGGAGATTTGCTTTATCTGACGAGTCTGCAGCGTGTGGATACAAAGCTTTGTGAACAGCAGATGAACAGGCTTCTGAAAGAATGCGGGGAGTTGTCTGACAACGTGTTTTCACAGCATGCGATTGAAAGCAGGGCTGACAGCCTGACAGCCATGCTGAAGCTGGCGGTTGCGGACAATACGCTGGTGAGTTTAGAGTACAGAAATGCATGTAAGATACTGCTTCATGCATGTTACAGCAATATGGAAGAAATGGACTGCGTACAGCGGTCGGCATTGCTCTTTATAGAGAGAGAGCTTGCGAAAATGGGCAAGGAAAGTGAGGATAAAGAATGAAAATAGCAGTACTGGCAGGTGGAACAAGTACAGAAAGAGATGTTTCATTGATCACAGGAAAGATGGTATATAAAGCACTGAAGGAGAATGGACATCAGGTTGTACTTGTGGACGTATTTATGGGATATCCGGGAGAAGATTACAAGACACTGTTTACATCGGATATTGATTTCAGTGAGCAGATCCGGGGTATTACGGAGAAGGATCCGGATATTGAAGCGATCAAGAAGAAAAGAGGCGGCGAAGGATTCTTTGGACCGCATGTACTGGATATCTGCCATCAGGCGGATCTTGTATTTATGGGGTTGCACGGTGCTAACGGCGAAGATGGTAAGGTGCAGGCAGCACTGGATCTGGAGGGCATCCGTTATACAGGAACCGGACCACTCGGTGCAGCAGTCAGTATGGATAAGGCACTTTCCAAGCAGTTGTTCCGTGAGGGTGGTGTTCCGACCCCATACGGCATCAGCTTAAAGAAAGGGCAGCTTCTTCCGCAGGATGTCAGTTACCCGGCGGTTGTAAAAGCATGTAACGGCGGTTCCAGCGTCGGCGTTTATATGGTAAATGACCGGGCGGAGTGCGAAAAAGCACTGGCACAGGCATATGCTTATGATGATGCGGTTATCATAGAGCAGTACATAAAAGGAAGAGAATTTTCCGTAGGCGTGATCGAGGGAAAAGCACTTCCGATCATCGAGATCGCACCGATCGAAGGCTTTTATGATTACAAAAACAAATACCAGGCAGGCAGTACCGTAGAGACTTGTCCCGCAGTTTTAGACGAAGCACTGACAAAAGAAATGCAGCACTATGCGGAGCTGGCGTATGAAGTATTACATATCACGTCATATGCACGTATGGATTTTATGATGAATGAGAAAAACGAGATGTTCTGTCTGGAAGCCAATACACTGCCGGGCATGACACCGACATCTCTGCTTCCGCAGGAAGCGGCAGTTATGGGCTATAACTTTAATCAGCTTTGTGAATGGCTGATCGAAGTATCGCTGCGCAAGTAAAAAGAAAATATTTCCTATCAGGAAGAAGGCAAAATGATGAAAAATATGACACTGGAAAATATCGCCACGGTCTGCGGCGTTTACCATGGAGATCCTGCAAAAAGTAAGCAAGAGGTAACTAATATAGTGATCGATTCCCGTAAGATAGAGCCGGGTGGACTGTTTATTGCAACAAAGGGGGAACGGGTAGACGGGCATTCCTTTATCGGGCAGGTAATGGAAAAAGGTGCGCTTGCAGTTGTATCAGAGCAGGAACTGCCGGATGCGGATTTCCCTTATATTCTGGTAAAGGACAGCTTTACTGCGCTGAAACAGATCGCTGCCTTTTATCGCGAGCAGCTTTCCGTACATGTTGTGGGCATTACCGGAAGTGTTGGAAAGACGAGTACAAAAGAAATGATCGCAGGTGTGCTTTCTGCTAAATACCATGTGATGAAGACAGAGGGCAATTTTAACAATGAGATCGGGCTTCCGCTTACGATCCTGCGGATCCGGGAGGAAGATGAGGTGGCGGTTCTCGAAATGGGAATCAGCGATTTCGGGGAAATGAGCCGTCTGACACAAATGGCAAAGCCGGATATCAGTGTCATAACCAACATCGGACAGTGCCATCTGGAAAATCTGAAGACAAGGGACGGTATCCTGAAAGCTAAAACAGAGATCTTTGAGGGCATGAACGAGCATGGCAAGGCTGTATTAAACGGCGGAGACGATAAGCTGCGGACAGTCAAGCTGGTGAAAGGACACAGACCATATTATTTCAACGATCCAAGCTGCTATGCAGATCATATCGTCAGCCATGGCATCTTCGGTACGAGCTGTGAGATCCATATGGACGGCGAGCTCATCCGGGCAGAGATCAAAGTGCCGGGTCAGCATCAGGTAACTAATACACTGGCAGCGGTCAGAGTGGCAAAGCTGCTTGGTCTTGACATGGAGCAGATGACAAGAGGAATTGCAAGCGTTGTACCGATCGCAGGCAGGAACCGTATCATACAGGAGGGCAACTTTACACTCATTGATGACTGCTATAATGCCAATCCGGTCTCCATGAAAGCGGCGCTGGATCTACTTTCTCTCGCTGATACGAGAAAGGTTGCCATTCTGGGTGATATGTTTGAACTGGGAGAAAATTCGGATATGCTGCACAGCGGTGTTGGCTGCTATGCAAAAGGAAAAACAGATCTGCTGATCTGCATCGGCGAGAATGCAAAGCATATTTACGAAGGGGCAAAAGAAGCCGGTGTAGCGCATATTTATCATTTTACAGACAAAGAAAGCTTTTTGCGGGAAAAAGAAAATCTCCTGCAGGCAGGAGATACGATCTTGTTAAAAGCCTCTCACGGAATGGCGTTTGAAACATTGATCTCACAGCTGCTGCAGTAACAGCTGGTGTATACGAAAAATAAAGAGCCGGTTTTCAGACCAGCTCTTTATTTTTTTCATAATGTGTCACAATAATATCTGCAACCTGTTTACCGATGAATCTCTTTTCCTCTTTGGAAAGGTCTTCCATATAGATCGGATCACAGTATTCGATCACAATATGGGATTTGACGATCTTCGGCAGATGATCTTCAAAGATCGCACCGGAGTTGTTGATCGCCATAGGAACGATCGGACAGCCAGATTTTTCAGCCATTTTCAAGCTGCCATCGTGGAATTCCAGCAAAGATGCGGATGTTCTGTTTCTGGTGCCCTCCGGGAAAACGCAGACGGAAATGCCGTTTTTTAACAGTGCGATATTGTCCAGGATCGTTTTCATACCTTTTTTTACATCCTTACGGTCAAGGAAGGTGCAGCGGATATTACGCATCCAGTTGCGCAGCAGCGGGTAGCGGAGCATTTCTATTTTGGCAACATAGCCTGTCGGACGTGGGGCGCGCACGCTGGTGAGCAGAATATCAAAATAGCTTCTGTGGTTTCCGACGTAGAGCACGGCTCTGTCGGTCGGTACCTTTTCCTGTCCGATCACGGTGACGGAAGTACCTGCCAGAAACAGGCAGACGCGGAATGCCCAGTTGACGATCTTCTGGGAGCTTCTGTCCTTCAGATCCATGTTAAACTTCCCGATGATCCATTCAATCAGCAGAAGCGGAATACTCAGGATCAGAAATAAAATGACAAATGTTGCAACAAGTATGAAACGTATCATAATGTACCTCTCTTTATGTTTGAAAATTACGACATCATTATACATGATGTCAGTGGCAAAAGTCAAAAACCATGATATGCCTGCGTAAAAGTGGCAAAAATACATTGTAAGAGCGGGAGTGATTGCGCTATAATGGAGCGCGAAAGTATATGACAAGATCAGAAATGACAGAATAGAGGAGTACTTATGAAAAAGAAACAGATCAGAAATTCGCTTCTGCTGGTGTTGACAGCACTTGTCTGGGGCATAGCATTTGTGGCACAGAGCACGGGAGGAGATGCGATCGGGCCTTACAGCTTTAACAGCATCCGTTCGATCATTGGCAGTCTGGTGCTGATCCCGGTCATCTTTTTACTGGACCGGATCAATCCGTCGGGGAAAAGACCAAAGACAAAAGAAGAAAAAAGGACGCTGCTTCTGGGCGGCTTCTGCTGCGGAACTGTTTTGTTTCTGGCGTCTACTGCGCAGCAGCTTGGCATTTATTACGGAACCTCTGCAGGAAAGGCGGGCTTTCTGACAGCCTGCTATATTTTGCTCGTTCCGGTTTTTGGCCTGTTTTTAAAGAAAAAATGTGGCATCAATATCTGGATCGGTATTGTCATCGCGATCGCAGGGCTTTATCTGCTTTGCATGAAAGATTCCATTTCCTTCCAGACAAGCGATCTGATGGTGCTGCTTTGTGCGGTTTTATTTGCGCTGCACATTTTGGTGGTCGATCATTTTTCACCGCTGGTGGACGGCGTCAGGATGTCCTGTATCCAGTTTCTGGTATGCGGGGTCTGGGGCTGTTTCCCAATGGTATTTTCCGATATGAGACAGCAGACACTTTCCGGGTGGCTGTCTGCACTTGGCAGTCTGGATGCATGGATTCCTATTTTATATGCCGGTATTTTCTCCTGCGGTGTCGGTTATACGCTGCAGATCGTCGGGCAGAACGGACTCAATCCGACGGTGGCATCCATGATCATGAGTCTGGAATCTGTATTTTCCGTGCTGGCAGGCTGGTTGATATTGCATGAAGTACTCAGCACAAGACAACTGACAGGCTGCGGGCTGATCTTTGCTGCGATCATACTGGCGCAGCTTCCGGCAAAGAAAAAACAGATAGCATCTGATGCAGTAAAGGAAAACAAATAATAGAAAGAAAGCCGGTAGACAAATGAACATCAAAGTAAGAGGTTATGAAGAAAAAGATCTTTCTGCCATGATCCGTATCTGGAATGAAGTAGTGGAGGATGGAGTGGCATTCCCGCAGGAAGAAGTACTGACTACAGAAACAGGCAGAGAATTTTTCGCGGCGCAGACGTACAGCGCAGTAGCAGCGGATGTCGAAACAGGAGAAATTTACGGACTTTATATCCTGCATCCGAACAATGTCGGACGATGCGGTCATATCTGTAATGCAAGCTATGCAGTTTCGAAGGGCAGCAGAGGGCTTCATATCGGAGAAAAATTAGTATCAGATTGTCTTCTGGAAGGAAAAAAGCATGGCTTCGGGGTGCTGCAGTTTAATGCGGTCGTAGCCTCCAATGTACATGCCAGACATTTGTATGAAAGACTCGGATTTGTACAGCTTGGCACGATTCCGGGCGGCTTCCGTATGAAGGATGGCAGCTACGAGGATATCTGCCCGTATTATCATGTGCTTTAGGCAGCCTGTGAGATCTGACTGGCTCCGCATTCATTCCGTAAGAAAAGAAAAACTGTCCGGAACAGTATTTTGAAAGCAGGGATTGAATAGTTACCCTGTTATACACATATACTCCATATATAACGTATAAATGGAGTGAACTATGAAAAAGATCAGGAACGGAATCGTTATGATACTACTTCTGTGTCTGCTTTGCGGATGCAGCTTTGCTGCGGAGAAAGAGGAAGACCGCAGGGATCTGGCGTATACGGTTGTCAGCGATGATGAACTGCCCGCAGAATTGAAGGATCTGATCGAAACCAAAAAGGCAGAGCCATTTAAAATGACGTATGAGGATCAAGGCTATCTGTACATCGTACAGGGTTTTGGACAGAAGCCGGCGGGCGGTTTCAGTATTCAGCTGCAGGAGCTGTATGAAACGGGAAATGCCATTTACTTTTCTGCGCTTCTGATCGGACCCGAGGAGCAGAATGCACCTGCGGCTTCGTTTCCGTATATTGTCGTAAAGACGGAGTATCAGGAGAAGACGGTTGTTTTCAATTCTTAGAAATGATAAAATAATGCCAGACACGGAGCAACCGTGGGCAGCAGATAACAGACAAAATTCAAGTGAGGTACCGGTATGCTTTTGATCACAAACGGAACCATTGTGGATCCTGTGCGGGGAATCTACAAAGGGGATATTCTGATCCGCGACGGAAAGATCGCAAAGATCGCAGATAAAATAGAACAGACAGAATTAAAAGAAGAAACAGAATCATTGCGGATCATAGACGCAGCAGGCAAAAAGATAGGACCTGGTCTTGTGGATGTACATGTGCATTTCAGAGATCCGGGCTTTACGCATAAAGAGGATATTGAAACAGGTGCGCGTGCAGCAGCGGCCGGTGGTTTTACCACGGTTGTGCTGATGGCAAATACAAAGCCTGCAGTCGATACGAAGGAAACACTGTCCTATGTGCTGGAAAAAGGCAGAAAGACAGGAATTCATGTGGAAAGTTGTGCCTGCATCACAAAGGGGCTGGCAGGTAAAGAACTGACCGATATGAAGGCGCTTAGGGAAGCGGGCGCAGCAGGCTTTACCGATGATGGTATCCCGATCCTGGATGAGGCTCTTGTAAAAGCCGCCATGGAGCAGGCAAAGGAGCTGGATGTACCGCTCAGCTTCCATGAAGAGGATCCGGCTTATATCGAAAACAATGGGATCAATCACGGAAAGGCATCTGCCTATTATCAGATCGGTGGCAGCGACCGTATGGCAGAGATCTCTCTGGTCAGGCGGGATCTGGAGCTTGCACTTTCAACAGGAGCAGCCTTCGATGTGCAGCATATCAGCGCAAAAGAAAGTGTGGCACTTGTCAGGGAGGCTAAAAAGAGAGCAAAGGAAATGGGCATGGACAATATCCATGCAGAGGCAACGCCGCATCATTTCAGCCTGACAGAGGAAGCTGCAATTCAGTATGGAACGCTTGCCAAGATGAATCCGCCGCTGCGGGAGGAAGCAGACCGCATGGCGGTCATAGAAGGACTTGCAGACGGAACGATCGATCTGATCGCGACCGATCATGCGCCACACAGCGCAGAAGAAAAAGCAAAGCCGCTGACAGAAGCACCGTCCGGTATTATCGGACTGGAAACCGCATTTTCACTTGCTGTTACGAATCTGGTCAGACCGGGTTATCTCGATCTGCCTACGCTGTTTGAACGAATGAGTCTGGCACCTGCGAAGCTGTATCATCTGCCTGCAGGGCAGATCAAAGAAGACATGCCGGCGGATCTGATCGTATTCGATGATGCGGCGGAAGTTGTTTATGAGAAATTTGCCTCCAAAAGCAGTAACTCGCCGTTTACGGGACAAAAGCTTTATGGCAGGATAGAAATGACAATCTGTGAGGGAAAGGAAATACAAAAATGATCAAAACAAAAGTAATCGGAAGGGTATTCCGTCAGGATGAGATTGCAGATCAGATCTATGATATGTGGATCGAGACAGAGCTGGCACAGGGCGCAAGACCGGGACAGTTTGTCTGCGTCTATACCAAAAATGCAGCAGCACTTCTGCCGCGTCCTATCAGTATCTGTGAAGTAAACGAAGAAAAGACAATGCTCCGTCTTGTATACAGAACAGTCGGAACAGGCACAAATGAATTTGCAGCCTATCATGCAG
>ENA-OXXL01000115-OXXL01000115.1-human-gut-metagenome-genome-assembly--contig:-NODE-115-length-16526-cov-6.426811_pt1 | contig 16526 bp, 16 predicted proteins | sample MGYA00244697_ERZ652737 | MGnify/ENA primary metagenome ERZ652737 (study PRJEB26926, sample SAMN06164466) | human gut metagenome | biome: ENVO:00009003; feature: ENVO:2100002; material: ENVO:00002003... | reverse complement strand
TACGAGATAGGAGTCCGTCTCGTGGGCTCGGAGATGTGTATAAGAGACAGTTTAACTTCAGTGAAAAACCTATTTTCCTAGGATATTGTTTAAAGTTAAACAAAAAGATTCCTATGCTAGCAAAAGTAGAGGGAATTACTAATGATAAGGCTCCAAATTTCAATAAGGCTAAACTAACACCAATTATCCCACCTAATACTTGAAAAAAAAGAGTTCTCTGGGCTATTGTTTTGAACCTTTTATTCTTTACCATTAATGAATTGGGTAATATATTTAATGTTACAAATAAAAGATTGATACTTAATATTTGACAGATTGTAGTTAATTCAGAATTTTGATAAAATGATGCAATAAAATATGATGATATAAAAGCTAAAAGTGAGATAAATAAACCTATGTAGATAGTTAAGGAAAATAATTCATTATAATCTGTTTCTTTTAAGTTATTGCTTTGAATTATTGCGGTTCCTAGGCCTATATCCGAAAATATTGAAAGAAAGTTAACTGATACTGTTGCTATTGCGATAACACCGAACTCATCAGGTGATAATAATCTTGCTAAAATTGCAGAAATAAATAATGAAATTATAATGCCGGAATATTTAGCTATTGCAGTCCATACAATCCCATTTGTCATTTCTTGTCTGATACTCATAGGTTATTAATTATTTAATTGATTGAATTAGATGCCATTTTAAGATTTAGAACCATAGCCGTAACCATAGCCGTATTTCTTGCCGTAACCGTAACGACCATATTTTCCATACTTTCCATAGCCGTAATAAGAGCCATTCTCACGTAGGCTCATGTCAATACCATTGAGTAAGATACATGGATGGGGCAATTTACAGTCTTTCTTTAGTTCGTTTACTAATTTGAACTCGCTCTTGACAGTATAGTTGGAACGACAAACATAGACACTCAAATCGGCTACGCGCGCTACCAGTTGGGTATCGGTGACCATACCGATGGGGGCAGTATCCAAGATGACGTATTCGAAATGTTGCTTTAGAATCTCGATGGCCCGGTCAAGTGACTTGCGGGCCACCAGTTCCGTCGGGTTGGGTGGTATGGTGCCACCGGGCAGAATATACAAATTCTCGGAGATGGTAGATACCTGACACAAACTGCATAAATCAGTATGCTCTGGATCGGCCAGATACTGTGAGATACCTTTTTCCTTATGGGAAATTTGGAAGATTCTGTTCAACCCGGGCTTTCGGATATCCAGACCTACAATAACTACTTTCTTGCCCATAAAGGCAAAGCTGCAGGCCAAATTCCCGGCGGTGAAACTCTTTCCTTCACCAGAGGTAGTGGAGGTGAAGAGGATGACCTTCTGTCCTTCTTCCAGCATGTACTGCAAATTGGTACGCACGGAGCGGAACACTTCTTCCATCAGCTCGTTGCGGTTTTCATGTATCACAATGGCACCGTTAGAGGTTTCCTCCGTAAAAGGAATATCACCCACAATTGGAAGTGCGGTTAGTTGTTCCACATCGCCCCGAGTCTTAATTTTGAATTGGAATAGGCCGATTAAGAAGATGATGCCTATCGGAAGGGCTAAGCCCAATATAAATGCTATTATATAGGTTTTGGATGGTTGTGGATAGATTTGCCCACTGACTAAGGGTTCATCGATAATACGGGCGTTGTTAGCGGTAGAAGCCAACGTGATGTTGTTTTCTTCGCGTTTTTGGAGGAGCATCAGGTAGAGGTTGGCTTGAATCTCCTGCTGGCGCGACATGCTGAGGTATTCTTTTTCCTGTACAGGGGCATCGCTCACTTTGCTGGCAAACTTGCGGGTCTGGGCCTGCAGGGCCTGACGGTTAATGAGCAAACCTTTTTCAGCCGTTTGTATGGCGGCCATTACGCTGTTGCGCATCACGCCAATGCTGGCATTCAGGCTTTGTACGGCAGGGTTGTCTTCGTGGGAGGTACGCAACAGGCGTTTGCGCTCAATCAACATTTCGTTGTAGCGTTCTACTATGGTGTTTAAGTCGTTGTTGGTCAAGCCGATGTTGGCAGGAATCACTTCATATTGGCTAGTTTCGTTCTGAATGTATTTTTTCAGGTGGTTGACCAAGCTGATTTGTACCTCGTTTTCAGCGTAGGCACGTTCATAGTTAGCTTGTTCACCAGCAGCTTGGGTGGCATCGGATGCAATGTCGACTACTCCTGCCCGCTGCTTGAAGCTGGCCAACTGGCTTTCGGTAGTGCCCAGTTCGGTGTTGATGATGCGGATGCGTTCGTCAATGAATTCGGCAGTTTTGGCGGCTACTTCGTTCTTGTCGTTGTTGCCTTCCTCGTTATAGAGTTCCACCAGCTTGTTCAGAAAATCGGTACCGCGAGCCACTTGGCTGTCGGTAAGAGTGAGTGAAGCAATGGTAGTGAATTTGTTGTTGGCTTCTACAGAAAGCCGATCCCGGAAGGAGGCGGCGGTCCAGTTTGGAGAGGTAATGGTAGCCTGTATCAGTTCAGGAACGGCTTGGATTTCCTGTTGAGTAGAGTCTGTAAGACTGAAAGTAAATACCCCTACCGGAGTAGAAAAGACGGCAGGAAGGGTATCAATCGTTTTCTTCCATTCCTGTTTGTCGTGGAACACCGTGACCTGATGCAGCTTGTGTTGCTGGAAATGCAGGTCCACTTTTGCACTGCCCATCTGATCGGCTTCTTCGGGAGTCACCCATACCTTGACAGGAGACTGTTTGTAGAGCTCGGTGTTGCGGAATCGTTCGGGAAGGCTATAATTAATGTATAGGTCAAGGCTTATTACCACTTTTTTCAGTAAAGTACGGGATTTTAGGATTTCCAATTCGTTGTCAAAATTTTGGGTGGAGGTCGTGACAAAGCCTAAGTCGGCCAGACTGGCTCCGTTACTGCCCCCCTTGGCATTGTTGTCGTTCTTAATCAACACCGAGGAACTGACGGTATAGAGGGGAACCTGGGTCTTGAGGTAGAAAAAGACGGCTGCCAGAACTATCACTACGCAGCCCACAATCCAAGGCCAATAAATCAGGAGTTTTACCAAAAAGGTCTTATAATCGAATCCGGAAGTGCTTTCTTCGTCTTCCAGTATATAATTGGGAGTTTCTTCTGCCATATTGTATAAAAGTTGAGATGAGAATAGAATTATTTGGAAATTGCGAGTACGAGGGAAGTAACGGAAGTCACGATGCTCAGCAGGGTAATCCACATGGAGGAATTGCTGTTAAAAGTATTAGTGCGTACCTTGGCGCGGGTGGGCTTTACATAGACCACGTCGTTCTGCTGTAGGTAGAAGTAGGGAGACTGAGCCACATCGGCTTCGTTAAGGTTCAGGTGGTATACCCGGCGTACACCCGTGGAATCTTCACGGAGTAACTGCACGTCGTCGCGGATGGAGAACAGCGTCATGTCGCCGGCCTGTGCCAGAGCTTCGAAGATAGTCACTTTTTCTGCATCGGTGGTGTAGGTTCCGGGTTTCCCGACTTCTCCCAATACACTGAATTTATAATTAGATGTCCGTACCGTGACATTCGGTACTTCTTTCAAATAGGGCTGAAGTTTCTGGCGGAGCAGGGCTTCACATTCACGGTTGGTCAGGCCCAAAACCTTCATCATTCCCAACACCGGAAAATCGATGTAGCCGTTGTTGTCTACTAAATATACTAACAGCTTTCCTCCTTCCATTCCGGTGCTAAAATTTGACATGCTTTCTTTGTTTTGCCCGAATTTCCGGTAAAACGGGGCCGAAGCCTCGGGGTCGGTAGTACTGACGGTAATGGTGAGTTCGTCCTTGGGCATGATACGGAAATCGTAGAGCTGCCCTTCGAGGGACTCGTTGAGTACATTTTCATTTTGCAGATAGAGTGATTTCTTGTACGACGTACACCCGCTCACCAGCAGGGCAGACAACGTCAGCATGCAGACTGCTTTGTATAACTTCATCTTGTTTCTATGGTTTTGTTTTTTTTTGAGCGTTTTGAGAATGAATTACTTCCCTTCCGGGTAGGCTTCGCCGTTACCAGTCCCACGAGGTGTTCGTTTGGAATAGGGATTGGTAAACGGCACAATTCTTTATAATTCGCCGCGAATTTAAAGGTTATTTTTGATTTATTCAACGTGATTCCGTCTTTTTTTGCGGAAAAAGGGAACAATTTCCCGTTGATAATGAACAAATTTGTCGTTTTTGTAGCAAAAATGCTTGAACAGCTTTGTCGGTTGGTATATGGGGTAAAACGCTTCGACGTTTGGACGTAAACGCCGAAGCATTTTATGGGAAACGCCGAAGCGTTTTGGCCAAAACGTTTAGGCGTTTGAGATGAAACGTCGAAGTGTTTTGAGTGAAACGTCGAAGCGTTCTGGAAGTCGGGCTGCCGGATAGGGGCGGCACGGGCAGACAGAGGGTGAAAAATAATGCGGAAAACCAGTGAGAAAATGGCTGAAAAACTTGTCTATTCGGCTGAAAATGAGTAAATTTATAGCGTAATCAAAACAGAGAAACCATGAATTGTATGCACTTGAAAACAGGAACGGCGAAGGCCGCGTGCGGTGAAGACGTGTCGTTCCAGATGAGGATGTACCGGAAAACCGAGCTGGCCTGCCTGTATTTTCCGTACACGGACAAGAAAGGGGCCTTGATGAACCTGTGGCGTTGGATCAAACGCTGCACCCAGCTGGATCAGGCTCTGCAGGAGGCGGGCTACGACAAATACCGGAAGTATTTTCTGAAACGCGAAGTGGAACTCATCGTGAAGTTCCTGGGCGAACCGTGAAACTGCCGGAGGGCGGAGCTTTTTTTTCAAAAAACAGTCCCCTTTTTAACGGGTATAGTTAATTAAATATATATACTACTAATGGCCGCGCGAGGGTCTTAAGAAAGGTTTGAAGTAAAATTTGTTAAATTTTTCATAACACGCTGGAAATGAGTACCAAATTTGCGCGCAACCCTTAAGTAAACCCTTAAATAGTGGGCGAAAAGTCGTATGGCTTGATTGACTGACAAAATGTCACATTGTCTATAGGGCAAAAACGACGACAAAAAAATCGCAAAAATGTTTTTTTATTTCAATATGTTTCATAATATTTGCAGTGCGAAATCGACAAGAGCTTCGTTGGAGGTGAATGAGTTTCGAAAAAAATAACTGAGTAATTAACCTGTATGCAAAGAAAACATCCATAAAGGGCCCCTTTGTGGATAGGATTTTTGTGTGCCTAAAACAAAGAAAGGAAGGAAATGGGTTGCGAAATGAAAGATTTTCTCAGCTTCAAGAAGGTGGGAAAAAATGGCTACCTGATGGTACCGAGAAATTTACTGGAAGAGGTGTTCAGTGTGGACAAACCGTTTACAGAGGCTCAGGCTTATCTGTATCTGTACATGAAAGCGTCGTTCTGTAACCGGAAGGGAAAGAGGCCGCTGAAAAGGGGGCAACTGACGTTTAAGACGTCTGACATGGCTAAACGTTTCAATTGGAAGGTGTATACGCTGAGGGAGTTCCTCCATACGCTGCACAAGGAGGGGGTGATTGTCCTGGAACAGATGCCGGGAGTGGGACAGAAAGTGACGATGTGCTTCTACGAGGTGCTGGCAACCGGACGAGAGAAACCGACAGGCGAGTCGGAACAGGCGGATTTCAATGAGTTCTGGAAACAGTATTACTCGCTGCTGGATCGGCAGGGGTACGACTTGTATGCGGCGCTCTCGGAATGGGAAAAGCTCACCGAGGAGGAAAAGAGGCTGGCCGTGCAGAACATGGTGCCGTACTTCGAATCGCTGACGGACATCCGCTTCGTGAAAACGGCCTGCAATTACTTGCGCTTCAAGGTGTACCTGAGGCCGGAAAACGTGGAGAAAATGCACAAGAATCAATAAACCAACGAATTGTGATAACCTTAAATCTTTTGATGTATGAAAACGGACTATACTGGACTGGGCTTGGAGAAGTTGTATGACCTGGAAATCGAACGGGCGGTTATGGGAACGTTGATGTTCGACCCGGCTGTGGCAAAAAGGCTGGGACCCTCACTGAAACCTGAGTTTTTTTATTCTGAATCGATACGTGTGATGTTCGTCGCACTGCGGTCGCTGATGGCCAAGGGCATGGATGCGGACTTGCTTCTGGTGACGCAGGAGCTGAGGACGATGGGCTGCCTGGAAAAGGCGGGCGGGCCGTATGGCGTGACGATGGTGGCGGGCGGCGTGGCGAACCGGGTCTTCGTGGACAACCATGTGCATGTGTTGTATGAGCTGTATCTGCGCCGGAGGATGCTGGCAGGACTGTACAAGCGGATGAGAGAGGTGGGCGACCTCACGCAGGATGTGTTCGAAGTGATCATGGGGGTGCAGAAGGATGTGGAGGAGGTCTTGGAAAGGTCGCCGCTGAGGAGCAACCTGCAGGACATGAAGTCGGTGATGAAGAAGACGTGCGACCGGATCATGGACCGGGTGAGCCGGAGCGTGAACGGGGTGACGGGTATCCCCACGGGCATCCCGGAACTGGACCGCATGACGGGAGGATGGCAGCCGGGCAACCTGATTTTCACGGCGGGACGACCGGCCATGGGAAAGACGCAGCTGGGACTGAAGTTTGCCATGGAGGCGGCTTCGAGGGGGTATCATGTGCTGCTGTTCACCCTGGAGATGATGAGCGAAGAGGTGGGGGAACGGCTGCTGCTGATGCGCACGCCGGGACTGTATGCGAAGGTGAAAGGGGGACGGGTGACGCAGCAGGAACTGGACGAGCTGTTCCGTCAGGCCCGCGAACTGGACAACTGTCCGCTGCTGGTGGACGACAAGGCGTATTTGGGCATCGACCAGCTGTGTGCGGAGGCGCGGATGGTGCATTCGCGCTACCGGGTGGACCTGGTGGTGGTGGACTACCTGCAGCTGCTGGGGGTGACGGAACGGGCGGGACGCAACCGCGAACAGGAGGTGGCGGAGTGCTCGCGCAAGCTGAAGACGCTGGCTCGTTCGCTGGAATGCCCGGTCATCGTGGCGAGCCAGCTGAACCGGCAGGTGGAGCAGACGTTCAACCAGCGGCCGGAACTGAAGCATCTGCGGGAGAGCGGGGCCATCGAACAGGATGCCGACATGGTGCTGATGCTGTGCCGCAGTGAGCGCGACCGACGGAAAAGCGGGCTGATTCTGGCCAAGAACCGGCACGGGGAGGCGAGCAAACCGAACTCGTGCATCGAACTGGAGCTGTTCTAGACGGGAACGAAAATTTTTTCTCTTCAAATGTCTGCGAATCGCTACGTACTTCTACAACGGCGGAATCCCGGTGTCGTATCTTTGTCATGTAATCGGAAAGGAAGGCGCCACGGACCGGATTACAGAGATAGTTTTCAGGTTTAACTTAAAAAAGAAAGAAGTATGAAAAAAACAGTGACTTATTCAGTAGTGGGTCGTGTAAACCCGTCGGATCGTGAAAGTGGTGAAAAGAAGTTTTATGCGCAGTCGCAGGCCCGAGGTGAAATGGGCATCCGTGAAATCTCGGAACGTATCCACCAGATGTGTACCGTGACCCGTGCCGACGTGATGGCGGTGCTGACGGCGCTGGAGGAAATCGTGTCGGAAGGACTGCAGGGCGGCGAAATCGTGCGCCTGGGCGAACTGGGCTCGCTGCAGCTGAGCCTGAGCGGCGGAGGTGCGGAAACGGAAGAGCTCTACAACGACTCGCTCATCGAACGGGTGCGCGTGCTGTTCCGACCGGGTACCATCATGCAGGAGGCCATCAACAACCTGGCTTTCGAAAAGGTGCCGGTGAAGTACGTGAAGAAGGAAGAGGATCCGGAGGAAATGTCGGCTTAAGCGGACAATAGGTAGTTAGAGAGAATGAACATGATTAGGGTAAAATGGATTGTAATCAGGGTGCTGCAATGCATTCTCTGCATCCTGACCGGAAAAAAGAGAAATTGTGATGAGAAAAATTGACATGATTGTCATTCACTGCACGGCAACGAGAGCGGACCACCCGCTCTCGCCTTCCGAGCTGACGAAGATGCACCGGAAACGGGGGTTCAAGTGTTGCGGATATCATTATTATGTGCGCACGGACGGCGAAATCTGTACGATGCGGCCGGTGGAAAGGGTCGGGGCGCATGCCCGGGGCTACAACGAACGGAGCATCGGCATTGCCTACGAAGGGGGACTGGACGGGCAGGGCAGGCCGGCGGATACGCGCACGGAACTGCAGAAACGCTCGCTGCGAATCCTGGTGAGGGTGCTCAAGGAGGATTTCCCGGAAATCACCCGGGTGACGGGACACCGCGACTTGAGCCCGGACCTGGATGGCGACGGGGTGGTGGAACCGGAAGAGTGGACGAAGGCGTGTCCGTGCTTTGACGTGGCTACGGACTTGTAACTGAAGGGTGTTTCCCGGATCTTTCTGCCGAGGTGGCGGAGGGTCCGGGAAATGTGTTTCCCAAAGGGGGGAATGTGTGGACGGGAAGGGAAAAAACTTTCAGGATTCGAAATAAACTCCTATCTTTGCAAAACTATCAACATTCGAACGGACTAACATGGAGAACTTATATATTCTGATTCTGGCTTTTGTGGCCGCGGTCATCCTGGGAAGAATCATCATTCCGAACATTCTGATTATTTCGCTGCGCAAACGGCTGTTCGACGAACCGAACGAACGGAAAATCCACAAACGGCCTGTGCCGCGCCTGGGCGGGGTGACGTTTTTCCCGGTCATCCTCTTCTCGCTCTCGGTCTTCACGGCGGTGCGCCTGATCACGGGCAACGGGCCGGTCTCGATGGAACGGGCGGAGATGCTGCTGTGTGAGTTCCTCTTCCTGATGGGGGGACTGACGCTGCTCTACGTGCTGGGCATTGCCGACGACCTGGTGGGGGTGCGCTACCGCAAGAAATTTCTCGTGCAGATTGTCTCGGCGGCGATGTTTCCGCTTTCGGGACTGTATATCAACAATTTCTACGGACTGTTCGGCATCTACCTGATTCCGGTGGAGGTGGGGATTCCGCTCACCATGCTGCTGGTGGTGTTCATCACGAATGCGGTGAACCTGATTGACGGCATCGACGGACTGGCTTCGGGACTGAGCATGGTGGCGCTGGTGGTGTTCGGCGTGGTGTTCGTGTACCTGCAGCTGTGGTGTTATGCCATGCTGGCGTTCGTGAGCGTGGGGGTAATCATCCCGTTCTTCTCGTACAATGTGTTTGGGAATGCGGACATGGGGCGCAAGATTTTCATGGGCGACACGGGCAGCTTGACGCTGGGATTCATCCTGAGTTTCTTCGTCATAAAATATTGTATGTACACGCCGGATATGTTGCTGATGGTGAAGAGCAGTCCGGTACTGATTTCGTTCAGCGTGTTGCTGGTGCCGTGTCTGGACGTGGTGCGGGTGGTGATGCGCCGGGCGCGCAACAAGCAGCCTCTGTTCATGCCCGACAAGACGCACATCCACCACAAGTTCCTGGCCATGGGGTTCTCGCCGCGCCGGGCGATGGTGACCATCCAGCTGATGTCGGTGTGCTTCTGCGCGTTTACGATGGTGGCCATCCATTACGTGAACAACACGCTGGTGTTTGTCATCGACGTGTCGACGTGGACGCTGCTGCACCTGTGGTTCGACCACGTGATTGCGCAGCGGAAGAAAAAGGGGTTATAACCGTTTCACGTAGCCCACGGGGATTTCTACCATGGCATAGCCCAGGTGGTCGATGCGGAGCATGACCTGGGAGTGTCCGCCCAGTTCCACAAGCTCGCCCTGAAGGCCCTGGAGGGGGCCCTTGATGACTTCCACGGTCTCGCCGGGGGCCAGCGGTTCGCTCTGGAAGTGTACGGTGGCTTCGGAATAGTCGAGCATGAAGCGGAAGCGGTCCATCTCTTCGTCGCGGATAATGGCCGGCCGGCGGGTGGACGGGTCGATGAGACAGCCGGTGAGGGAGGGCATGCGCTGCAGGAGTTCCACACGCTGTTTCTCGTCGGTGCGGATGAAGATGAGCATGGGGATGACGACCTGCTGGATTTTTTTCTTGCGGTCGCTCCACTGGCGTACCACTTCCTGGATAGGGAGGAAATGGGTAATTCCAGACATGCCGAGTTTCTCGGCGGTTTTCTTTTCGTGGTGCATTCTTACGTAGAAGGCATACCAATGCGCTTCTTTTTTGGCTTCCATCTGATGATACCTTTGTGATTATAAAAATATTTTCTATTTTGCCGGAATCCTGTCTATTTGCTGACGGATGAGCGGGATGCCCGGGTCGTTCTCCGAGAGAACCGGTCTTTGTGTGAAAACCAGTTTGACGTATTCGTGCATTTTCATGGAACCGATGCCTGAGGTGTCACGAAATTGCTTTAACGTTTCCCGGACTTTGCTTTTATCTGTCAGTTTTTCGATGGTTTCCTTTTCTTTTCTTTCTTGTATTTCTGCTGCAATGTCCTTGAGCACTCTGAGCAAATAGCCGGCCAGGGTGTGTCCTTGCAGCAGTTTCCAATAGTCTTTTTCTGAAATACCCATGGAGGCGGTCAGCTCTTCTTTCAGGCTGAGCGTGGCGGTGTGGTATTTTTCCAGCAGAGGGCCGTATTTTCCGTTCATGTATTCCAGCCATGCGGCTGTCTCCTTGTCGCCGTCTTTTCTGGTGAATTTCAGGTTGGCAATGTCTGCCCGGAATCCTTTGATGCTGAGTAGTTCTTTTTCCGACTCGTTCAGTGTATTGTCGGCCCGTTTGCGCTCACCTATTATAATAAGCCGCAAAAAGGGGGCGATGAGGGTGGAAAAAGACGCGACCAAAGAATCGAAATCAAAATCGGGCTCTTCTTGTGTGATTTCAGCAACGTATTTCTGTAGGATGTCGGGATACAGTTTATGATTCTCCATGGAGTAATAAATTGTATGCAGCACACAAGGGTCGTGTCCGATGCGGGCGGAGTAGGAGTGGTATCCGCTGACGATATGGTCATAATCCATGTCGACGGCTACTACTTTCGACGGTCCCAGGTCGTGTACGTCCTCCATCAGGCTTCTTTTACCTTTTCGGTCGGTTTCCGTGCCGTGGCTCTCCGCATCTGGCAACTTTAACGTATGTACGTCGATTCTGGCATATTTGTCTTTGGCGTATTCCAATATCTTTTTCCAGAAGAAGACATCATCGTCTCCTTCTACCAGTACGAGCAGGTCTCTTTTCTCCGTATAGGGACGGAAATAACGACTCAACCCGATTTCTGCTGACGTATTTGCTTCTGTGAGTCGGGTCATTTCAACAGGTCCTCCATGTTAACAACCATCTTTTCCCACCCTTCGTAGATGATGGAAGGGGAATGGGTGGAGATAATCAGCTGGCTGTGGGAATTGAGCGTGCGGATGACTCGGATAAGCATTCTCTGCCAGTCAATGTGGAGTGAAATCTCAGGCTCATCCCAGAACGTGATAAATTCTTCTTCTTTCTCAATGAGTGTGCCAATCATAAGAATCAGCAGTTGCTTTTCGCCGGAAGACAAATCTCTGGCCGGAATGAGGGTGCCGTCTTCCAGCTTGAACTCGATGCCGTTTCCTGATTCGAAGATGGTTTTACGGGTGGACTGGAACATTTCGTTCATCAGTTCCAGAAATTTGTTCTTTTTACGGTAGTATTTGGAAAGGTCGGTCAGGTTGTTTTCCCGGATGGCTTTTTCTACTTCCTGTGAGATGCCGTTGACATATCTATAATATAAGTCCAGACTTCGTTCCACATCCCAATCCAGTTCCGAACGTATTTTGTCGCTTCTCAGCAGGATGTACTTCTGGTAATCTTCCAGACTGGGCATCGTGCCGTCGAAAGTGGAAATGGCTGTTGTTTTGACGTTTACTAGATATTGCTGGCGGGTGATAGCCTGTCCGTTTTGCTTGTATGAGATGAACGGTGAAGGGGTGGTGTCTGACGGCCGGCTGTATTCTATGGAATAGCCTTCCGTAAAGACTAGGCGGACTTCCTTTACTTTTCGCAGGATGTCCATGTTTATTTCTGGAGATGTTGTCAGGGAGTAGATTACATCCAACAGTGTAGTCTTTCCTGCCCCGTTGATGCCGGATAAGATATTGACTGTGTCGTTCAGTTCCCAGTCTAATCTGTATTTACCCCAAAAGCCTGTTATGTGAACTTCTTTTAACAACATAATTCGTGATGGTTTTATATTCAAAAGTGGTCGTACTTCCCTTTTATAAAAAAGGAATCAATGACAAAGATAAGAAAAAACCCCGTATCACCTACTGGCGGTACGGGGTTTTTGTTGTTTTCTTTTGATTTTATTTGGGGGATTCCTAGAACTTTTTGAACTTCAGAATGGCGTAATCGGATTCGAGTGTCATGTATTTCTTGCCGGATTCCAGCACTTTGAACGTGGTGTTGACGTTGTTCAGACCGTAGGCCTGCAACTCCCAGACTTCGGCCGGACGGGTGTTCTCGGGAGTGGCGTAGGTGCTCATCTCCGTCATCTGGATGGTCTGGGTGGAGGCATCGTACTGGTAACGTCCGCGGAAGGGGGAGACTTGCAGCGGACCTTCTTTCTCGGCTACTTCCACCACCCAGAGCTGGATGCTGTAGTAGATGCGTTCGCACGGATGGACTACTCCGTCGGCCTTGGTGGTGAACTCCAGCAGCTGCCAGTGGCCTTCGATGTCGCTGTTCAGCGGTTCTTTCTGACAGCCCTGGCACAGGAGGGTCAGCAGGGTAAGGCAAAGTCCTATGTAGAATGTTTTTTTCATTTCAATGGGGGATTAAAAGATGATACCTGTTTTTTTGACGGTGAGCATGCCTCCGGTGGAGTTGCCCAGGTAGTTGCCGCGGTCGAGTCCGAGGGCCAGCGAAGCGCTCCAGCCTTTGGCCCACGAGGGGGTGTAGGTGGCTTCGTAGAGGGAGCTGAACTGTTTCCGCTGCTTGTCGAGGGGGTTGTTGTAGGTGCCCCAGTGGCGGACGAACGAGAGCAGTACGCGGTAGCCCCATTCGGAGGTGGGCTGGCCGCTCAGGCCCAGGTGTTGTGCCCTGACACGGTTGCTGCGGATGGTGATTTCGTGGTTCTCGTTGTAGGCAGGACCGGGAAGGAGGGGATTGCCCATGCCCATGCCCTGGTGCTGCCATGCGCCGTAGATGTAGTGGTTGTAGTAGTTGTCGTTGGCGCTGATCTGGTATTCGGGAAACTGGCCCCAGAAGCTGTCGTACTGCAGGGGACCGGTCTGGTCTTTGGTGGAGAGGCTTTCCCACACGGCGGAGGTAATCCAGCGGTTGCGGGGGAAGGTGATTTCCAGTCCGAGCTGGCCGTCTTTCCAACGTCCGTATTCCCAGAACATCTGCGAGTGGTCTTCGAAGTAGTGCTCCAGGTAGGCGCGGAACTTCCATTCACCCAGGTAGTAGTTGAGGGCGAAGTTCCAGCTTCCCAGCATGTTGCCTTCCACGTTCACCTGTTCGCCTTCGGGGGTTTCCGTGCCGCCCGACTGCGGAAGGAAGGCTTTCCAGTAGGCTTTCAGGTCGTTGGGCATGTCGACGATTTTCTCCGTGCTGCCGTCTTCGTGCTTCAGGTACTGGTCACCGCCGAACTGGGTGGCCATCAGGATGCCGAACTCCAGTTCGAGGGGGAGTTTTTCCTTGTTGCCCAGGCGCAGCATGAGCGACTTGCTGTGGTAGAGCACGTCTTTCACGAAGGTCTGTCCGGGACGTACGAAGTCTTCCTGCCACCCGTTCTCGGTGAAGGAGCCGTAGGCAAGATGGCCCTTGAAGGCGAGCCAGCCGCGGGTGCCCGGCACTTGGAGGTAGTCTTTTATCTCCACCCTAATCTGGGGAATGGGCTGGGTGTTGGGGCCTTCTACCAGCATGCCGCTGCTGAGGGCCGTGTTCTTGGTGAGGGGGAAGCCTTCACGCTCGCGGGTGCCGATGCTCAGGGTGAGCTTCTTCCAGGAGAAATCGGAGTATATCTGATGGATGGCCACGTTTTGTGCGTGGTGGACGGCGGCGGTGAGGTCCAGTCCGGCTTCAATGCGCCAGTCGCGGGGGAACTGTTTCTCGTAGGCGATGCCGGCCAGCAGGTAGCCGGAGTTGGGCTGTACGCTCGACAGTCCGTAGCGGTTGCCCGTGAACCAGAGGGGGGCGTAGGTGCCGCTGCCGGCAGTGGCGCCCAGTTCCACGCGGTAGACAAATGAGGTGGAGTCGGCTGTCTGGGCGTGCAGTGCGCTTCCCGACAGCAGGCTGAGTAATAAAAGGGTACGTAGTTTCATTATGCGAATTTAGAGTTTAGTCTTTCTTTTTCAGTTCATTCCGGACGCGGACCCACAGGTCTTTGCCGAAAAGAATCCAGCCCGATTCGGCCAGGAAGGCCAGGAAGGCGAAGGCCACGGCGAGCACCGAGGTTTTGGGTGATGCCGGAGCCAGGGGCACGGTGGCGGGTTCCACCACGGCAAACACGGGCTTGGCTTCCTGCAGCTTGCCGCGGAGCACCTGGAGCTGGGCCATGGACTGGCTGTAGATTTGTTCGGCCAGGGTCAGGTTTTTCTGCAACCGGTCTTTCTCGGTGGTCACGGTCTGCAGCACGATGTTGCGGTTGGCGTCGGCAAACTTCGCGTATTCCTGCTGGGCAGCGAAGTATTCCTTGCGGTACTGCTGGCACAGGTGGAGCTGGAAGTCGTAGTCCTGACGGGCCTTGCGGGTGCGGTAGTCGGTAATGTATTCCTGGAGCTTGCTGATGGCACTGTCGGCCACGATGGCGGTAGCCAGGGGGTCTTGCAGGGTCACGCTGACTTCGGTGATGTTGGTCTTCTTGTCGGTCTTCACCTTGAGCACGCCCTTGAGCATGCCGATGCGCTCGTTCTGTTCCGGGGTGAGCTGGAAGGGGTCGATGGCGGCGCGGGCGGTGTCTTCCGGTTCGTCGCGGAAGAGGGACATGAGTCCTCCCACGGCCATGCCCGGGGCGTTCATCACGTAGGTCCACCAGGGTTTCCGCTGGGTGTCGAGGTAGTCGTAGAGCAGGCTTTCCTTGCCGTCGCGGGTCTTGACCGGAATCTGGAGCAGCTCGAGGGCGAAGGGGTTGGTCTTGACAATCTCGGGAAACATGTTGAAGGTCAGGGCGTCTTCACCGAAGCCGGTAGAGACGTTGCCCAGGCCGAACATGGAGGCCAGGCCGGAGAGGCCGTTGGTGGCGGTCAGTCCTGACTCGGGCGAGAGGCTGACGTTGACTTTGTAGGTGGTGGGCAGGCTGAAGCTGAGCACGATGCCGACCACGAGGCCGATGCCTACGGCCTTGTAGAGCTTTTTCCGTTGTGCATATAATTTGCGGAAGATGGCGAAGAGGTCGATTTCTTTCATTTCCTTTTCTTCCTTTTGCTGTGTTTGAGGGTCTTCTGTCATTCTATGAGTGGTTTTGGGTGGTAAAAGTAATGGAATTCTGTCATTTACGCAAGAGTTTCTGGTAGATGAACTGCCGGAGGGCGCTGGGCGTGAGCCGCACGGTGCCGCGAACCAGGATGTTGTAGGCCAGGGTGGGCAGGCCGAAGAGGCCCATACGGTAGAAATCTATCTGCGAGCGGATGTCGGCCAGGGCGTATTTCCATCCTCCCCGCCGCTTGATCATGCTGCGGGAGAAACGGAAGTAGAGCAGGCTTTGCTGCACGTTGTAGAACCGGGCGCCGGTCATCAGCATCTTGACCCACAGGCGGTAGTCTTCGGGGAAGCCTTCGTAGCCGCCGGCACGGAGGACGGCTTGCTTGCGGTAGACCACCACGGGGTGGTTCACGGGACACCGGTGACGGGCGTAGGCGCGTATCTCGTCGTGGGTCTCGGGCAGCTTCTTGACCGCCAGAAGGTGGTCGGGGCTGCCTTCGAATTCTTCAATCCAGGCACTGCAGATGTCTATCTCGGGATGGGCTTCGAACACCTTCAACTGGATTTCGAAGCGTTCGGGACGGGCGATGTCGTCGGTGTCCATGCGGGCGATGAGGTCGTAGCGGCAGTGGCGGATGCCTTCGTTCAGGGCGTTTCCCAGGCCTTGGTTGCGCGGCAGGCTCACCGTGCGGAGCAGGGGACACCGCTGCTGGTATTCCCGGATGGTCTGTGTCAGGACGTCGGGCAGGGGGCCGTCTTCCACGAGGATGATTTCGTCGGGCTGACGGGTCTGGCACAACAGGCTGTCGAGGGCTTCACGCAGGCAGGAATCTTGTTCCTTGGCGTAGACCGACAGCAACACGGAAAATGGAATATGGTTTAGGGAGGACATGGATGAATAGGGTCTTTATGAATGTTTTTTGGTTTCGAGTACGGACTGGTAGATGGCGAGGTGGGTCTGGTAGAATATCTCGGGCGAAAAGGCCTGAAGGTATTTCTGGTACAGGTGCTCGCCGAGGCTGTCGTCTTCGCGGGCGCGGCGGATGGCGTCTACCAGCGAGGGGATGTCTTCGAGCTGGAAGAAGGATACTTCGGTGCGGTCCACCACTTCGCGGAACACGGGGAGGTCGGAGCACACCACTTTCTTCTTGTAGAGGGCTGCCTCGATGAGGGTGAGGACGAATCCTTCGCTGCGGCTGGGCAGGGCGTAGATGTCGTAGTAGGGCAGGTA
>ENA-OXXL01000056-OXXL01000056.1-human-gut-metagenome-genome-assembly--contig:-NODE-56-length-19901-cov-5.684974_pt1 | contig 19901 bp, 13 predicted proteins | sample MGYA00244697_ERZ652737 | MGnify/ENA primary metagenome ERZ652737 (study PRJEB26926, sample SAMN06164466) | human gut metagenome | biome: ENVO:00009003; feature: ENVO:2100002; material: ENVO:00002003... | reverse complement strand
TAAGTTGAGAATATGAACGTGAAAGAAGAATGGAAGTCGAAAGGTTTCATTGATGAGCCCGTTGATGAGTCTCTGGATCTGAAGCAGGAGATACGCCGTCTCTGCCGCGAGAAGGACGCTATCATCCTGGCCCACTACTACACGATGCCGGAGATACAGGACATAGCCGACTTTGTCGGCGACTCGCTGGCCCTGGCGCGTGAGGCGGCCAAGACGGAGGCCAAGGTGATGGTTATGTGTGGCGTCCACTTCATGGCCGAGACCTGCAAGTTGCTCTCGCCGGAGAAGACGGTGCTCTCGCCCGACCTTACGGCGGGCTGCTCGCTGGCCGACAGTTGCAAGGCTGAGGACCTTCGGAAGTTTAAGGAAGAGCACCCGGGCTACGAGGTGGTCTCCTACGTCAATACGACGGCGGCGGTGAAGGCGCTGACCGACGTGGTGGTGACCTCGGGCAACGCCAAGAAGGTGATCGACTCCATCCCCAAGGACACGAAGCTCATCTTCGGACCAGACTACAACCTCGGAAGCTATATCAACTCCGTGACGGGCAGAAACATGTTGCTGTGGAATGGTGGCTGTCACGTCCATGAGCGCTTTAGTGTGGCGGAGATCGTCAAACTCAAGGAGCAGCATCCCGAGGCTGTCGTCATGGCCCATCTGGAGTGTAAGGCGCCCGTGCTGGCCGCTGCCGACGTGAAGGGATCGACGGCCACGATGCTCCACTATGCACAGGATCATCCTGAGGTCAAAGAGTTTATCGTTGCTACAGAGGCTGGTATCCTCCATGAGATGCAGCGCACCTGTCCCAACCAGACTTTCCTCCCTGTGCCTCCCGAGGTGACGGAGGGTGGCAGGGGCTGCGCCTGCACGGAGTGTGAGTATATGAAGAAGAACACGCTCGAGAAGGTGTATAACGCGCTGAAGTATGGCTGGCCTGCCGTGGAGGTGGATCCTGCCATTGCACGCGACGCCGTGAAGCCCATCGAGCGCATGCTCTCCCTCAGTTGATCCGCATGAAGGGTAGGGTGGCTTATCAGTTATAAAAATACAGCAGGATGATGGAAAGGTCCGTCTCCTGCTGTATTTTACTTTTTATCTGAATGGGAACAAGCGGATTGGTTCTAAAAAACAACAAACAAGTCTTATATACAATAATCAAACTTATCTTATGGGGAAAATCGTATGTTCAGTATTTGCATTGTGCTGCTGCTCGCTGGTGCTTGCGCAGGAGAAGACGCGCAGTCTGTCGGTAGAACTGCTTGGTGCTCAAAATGTGGTGGGCGTCAACTATGATAGCCGTTTCAAGGGCAACTCGGGCTGGGGCTACCGAGTGGGCATAGGCTATGGTTATGGAGACAATTCCAGTTGGATCGATCAGAAAATCAGTGGTGTGGGTGTGCCGTTGGAGTTGAATTACCTGCTTGGAGAGAAGAAGAGTAAACTGGAGGTAGGCTTTGGCGCCAGTCTGGGTATGTATCATGTCAAGGAAACGTCATGGTTCTATTCTCAGCCCGTGCCGCCCGAGACGGAAGAAATTGCAGAGCGCTACGAATCGAAGGAGAACCGTTTCGGCTATTTCTTGTTTGGCAACATCGGCTATCGCTACCAGCGTACCAACGGTTTTATGTTTCGCGTAGGCTTATCGCCGTCGTTCAACTTCGGCGATAAGCATGGCCTCAGTAAGTCCGCCTTCTACCCGTACATCGGACTTGGCTGGTCGTTCTGACGCTATCAAGGCGGACTATTTTTTTCTATATATAAGGTATGTTTTTCTATATATAAATAATGTATAAGATAATGTATAGGAAAACCTACTGAGCATTCTCCTCCTCTTTCTTGGTGAGCACGTGGTCCACACCTTCCATACGGTCTATTAGATAGACGGGGCGGCGTTTGGTCTCGATAAAGACTTTGCCGAGGTATTCGCCGATAATGCCCAGGGAGATGAGCTGCACGCCTCCGAGGAAGAGGATGATGATGACGATGGTGGGGAAGCCTTGGACAGCTTCGCCGACCACGAGTGTCTTGATGAAGACATAGACCATGTAGAGGATGGCCAGTAGGGCACTGAGCAGGCCGATGAGGGTGGAAAGGCGGAGCGGGGCGGTGGTGTAGGAGGTGAGGCCATCGATGGCCAAGTCGGCCAGGCGGCGGAAGTTGAAGGACGACTGGCCTGCCGTGCGCTTCTGCTCGTGGTAACTGATTTCCTGTTTCTTGAAGCCAATCCACACGTACATGCCCTTGGTGTAGCGTTGCGACTCGCGAAGTTGCCGTAGGGCGAGGATGCAGCGACGGTCGAGGAGGCGGAAGTCGCCTACGTTTTCGAGTACGTCGAAGCGGGTGGAACGGTTGAGGAGGCTGTAGTAGAGGCGGCTCAGACGGCGGCGCAGCCAACTCTCGCGGGCGATGTCTCGCCGCGCATAGACGTCCTGTGCTCCCTCCTCCCAAAGGTGCAGCATGTCGGGTATGAGGGCAGGCGGATGCTGGAGGTCGGCGTCGAGGATGATGACGCAGTCGCCCGAGGCGTGGTCGAAGCCCGCCAGCATGGCATTCTCCTTGCCAAAATTGCGTGAGAGGCTGATGAAGGCCACCCGTGGGTCCTTGCGACGCAACTGCCGCATAACGCTGAGCGACTGGTCTCGACTGCCGTCGTCGATGAGCAATACCTCCCATTGGTATTGCACCTGGCTGTCCATGACCTCACACAGGGCTGCATGGAGGGCGGGGAGCGACGACTCCTCGTTGTAGCAGGGAATGAGCAGGGTGACTTTCTTCATTTTTTATTTCTTTCTTTGAGATTTCCGGCCCTTTCGAACAGATTCTTATGGTTGTGATGTAATCTGAAAAGGAGAAAATCAGTTGATGACGGCAATCTTGCAGACCACGCCCTTGCTGCCATCCTCCGTGGCTGCCTCGACCATATAGACGCCGCTTGCCACCCGTTTGCCGTCGAGGTCGTTGCCGTCCCATGTGAAGGTGCCGCCTTGGCTTCTACCCTCGGCCACGAGTGTTCCTGCGGTAGTGACGATCTTCACGTCGGCGTTGTAGCTCAGTCCCGTGACGGTGATGGTGCCACGGTAGTCTGGGCGAACGGGATTGGGATAGGCGTATGTTGTCTCCTTGTCCATCGTCTGCGAGGGCTCCGAGGCGTCGCTCAGATAGGAGCAGAGACCCTTGTCGGTGCCGATGAAGACCTCTCCTGTCTTGGGGTCGATGGCCAGCGACTCGATGTTGTCGCTCACGAGACCACTGTTGGAGGAAAGGAAATGGTGAACCTGCGTGTTGAGGTCTGCGCTGATGAGATAGACGCCGTTGCCGCCCGTGCCAAACCACTTGCGGTTGCCGCCATCGACGGCCATGCAGGTGATGTCGATGTTGTTGAGCAGGTAGTCGGCGAGGTTGCTGCCGTCGTTGCGTGGCACCTTGTACTGCTGGAAGACCACGCTTCCGGGATCGGTTGACAGGTCGGAGGGCTGCAGATAGACAGGGCCACCGTTGAGTCCCGCCCAGATATTTCTGTCGCGGTCCTCCGCCATGCAGCGCACGCCACCGCCGCCATTGACCTCGGCATTGTCCTCGTTGACGAAGCGCGTATAGCGGTTGATACCCTTTGTGGAGGGCTGATAGACCACCAGGGCTGGCGTCTTGTAGTGGTTGTTAGCCAACCAGAGATTGCCCGAGGTGTCGAAGGTCAGGCAGCCGCCGTTGTTGAGCGATGTGTTATCGCTGCCCATGAACGACTTGTTGTGGTGGCCCACCCATTGTCCCTCCTTAGTGAGCTGGCTCAGGGAGGAACCATCGCTGATGCCATTGAAGACCCACAGGTCGCCCGTGGTGTCAAACTTCAGTCCGCTGACGATGACATAGTCCTTGTTGCCAGCCGCCACGCCATGGGCCACCTGCAGGCAGCCTCCACTATTATCGTAGTTATACTCGCGGACGAAGGTGCCGTTGCTAAACTCGTAGAGGCCGGTTCTGCCTCCCGCCAGGACGCGGGCAGGATTGGTGGGATCGACGTCTATACACATCAAGTCGAGATACTGGTGGCCCGTCTTCGCCGCCACGTCGTCCTCATAGATTTGCCACTCTCCGCCGTCGAGCACCTGGATGGTGGCGGGACGGCGCAGCTCGGTCAGTCCGTAGCCGCCACCGACGGTATAGAGTTTGCCGCCGCTATAGCGCATGAAGCCGAAGTAATTGTATTGGGGGCCGCCCGGTGAAAGCGTCTTCGCTGTAGTCATCAGATCGGGGTCAGGACTCACGCTGCGCGCCACATACTCGCCCGTGCGCCGCCAATTGCCCTTGTCGAGCAGGTTGTCCGTCATGAGGGCTCGATACTGTCCCTTCTGCTTCGACTCGGCGTAGATGTAGCCGCCCTCGATGTGGCAGTAGTCCACGGCAAAGCCGAGGTTGTAGGTGTTGGCTATCTCCGCCTGCGCCACGTTGAGGCAGACGATGCCGAAGCCTGTGGCGATGTAGCAGAGCTTCCCGTAGTTGTAGATGCTGTGGATGGTTTTGTCGGCGGTCATGGAGTGGTTGTAGTAGTCGCTGATGCTCACTACGTTGTCCTTGCCATCGACCAAGTCGATATAGCCCGACTCATAGATGACGACGAGGCGCGCAGCCCCCTTGTTCCACCCGATGAGCGTCACACCCGTATCGGTCAGTCCGTTGGTCTTGTCGAAGGTGTGGATACTCTGGTCCTTCTCGTTGTAGGCATAGAGGTCGTTGGAGGCGAGGACGTAGAGCCGGTCGCCTCCTTTCTCCACCCATGTGGGGTTGTGGTAGGACATATACGCCTTCCACGTTCCGATTTCCTGTGCCTGCAGGCCCGTGGCCGAACTCAGGAGTCCGGACAAGAGCAGGGCTGATACGAAATGTTTCATCATCTATGAGATATAATAGGTATAAATGGGGACGGACAAGCCTGGACGGGCAAGGATATCCGTTCCGCCTTGTGCTTACGCCTTCTCTCCGTGGAGAAACGCCACCAGTTTTCTGACGGCTCTTCCTCGGTGGGAAATTTGGTTTTTGACGGTCTCGCCCAGTTCGGCAAACGACTGGTCGTAGCCTTCGGGGATGAAGATGGCGTCGTAGCCGAAGCCTTCCGTGCCATGCTTCTCCAGGGCGATTTTTCCCTCCACTTCGCCGCAGAAGCAGTCCGTGCGGGGCGAGGCCGACGGCGCGTCCTGTCTCCTTATTAACGTGATGATGGTACGGAATCGTGCCTTGCGGTTGTTATTATTTCCTAATTTGACCAGCAGTTTGTGCATATTGGCCTCGCTGTCGTGGTCCGTGCCCTCGGCGTAGCGCGCGCTGTGGACTCCCGGCTCGCCATCCAAGGCATCGACCTCCAGTCCCGTGTCGTCGGCAAAGCAGTCGTAGCCATAGTGGTCGAAGACGTACTGGGCTTTGGCGAGACTGTTCTCCTCCAGCGTAGCCCCGTCTTCGGGAATGTCCTCGTGGCAACCGATGTCGGCCAGGGAAAGGAGCTCGTAGCCCGTTCCCAGTATCTCGCGCAGTTCGCGCAGCTTATGCGCGTTGTTGGTTGCAAAAACCAGTTTTATCTTGTCGTTGTTCATGTTCTATTCGTCGTTTATTTTCTTTTAGTCTATCATCTTCTTGTTGATCATACTTTTTCCTCTGCGACAGGAATTTCCCCCTTCATAGTGGGTTTCTGTTCCTTTGCGTCAGGGGCCTCCGTATGGTTCTTGTGGGCTGCTTTCTCGGTTTCCTCGTCCAGTGCCATTTCCTTGCGCATCTTCTCCGAGATATTGCCCTTGATCTCGTCGAAGCCATTGCCAAAGACGCCAATGACGGCCGACTGCGAGACGAAGGCGTGGGGGTCCACATACTTGATGAGGCGGAAGATATACTGGCTCTCGCGCTTGCGGGCCAAGACGAAGAGCACCTTGGTCGGCGTGTTAGTGAACCAGCCGTAGCCGTCGAGGATCGTCACGCCGTGGTGGGTGGTGCTGCCAATGGCGCTGGCTATCTTCTCATAGTTTTTGGAGAAGATCAAGAACTGCACGCTCTGTCGTCGCGAGTTGAATACATAGTCGAGCATGACGTTCTCCGTCAGCAGCGTGAAGAGGCCGAAGACCACCGTGTGGAGACGCTCCTGCATCGTTGCGCCAAAGGCTGAGAAGAAGAGACAGGAACCGATGATGCAGAAGTTGACGCAGATGAGGACGTTGCCCAGCGAGATGTCCTTGTACTTGTTGATGCACGCCGCGATGATATCCGTGCCACCGGTCGATCCGTTGCTCAGGAAGACGATGGCAAGGCCCGATCCGGTGAACATCGTGCCAATAATCAAGGCCATGAACGTGTTGCCTGCTCCGAGAATTTGGATCATCTGGCCGTCGGCCCCCGTCATCCAACTCTGTGCCAGCGTGAGCATGGTGGAGAGCAGGACGATGGCGTAGATGGTCTTGAGCAGGAAGCGCAGGCCCAGGATCTTCAGCGCCGCGATGAGCATGACGACGTTGAGCGTCAGGTAGGTTTGGTAGATGGGAATGCCCGTGACGTAGAATACGATGGCGGAGAGACCTGTCAGCGCACCTGTCACAATCTTGTAAGGCAAGAGGAAGCAGGTCCATCCTATGGTGTAGAACATCAGGCCCAGGGCGATGCAGAGGTAGTCCAGCATCTGGTTTTTCATGTGCTCCCTACTGTTGAGAAAGTTTTTTACCGTTTTTGACATAATTGCTATTGAGATATACTGTTACTATTGATACTATCGAGATATTCTATAGAGATATACTATTGCTGAGATAAAATCTATTGAGATAATCTTGTGTCTGTGAAGAGGGGTCGGAAGATGTTTTCAGCTCCCGACCCCTGTTATGCTAATCGTCTTTGATCGGTCTATTTTACCACGATATTGATGATACGTCCCGGTACGACGATGGTCTTGACGACCTGCTTGCCCTCCAGGTACTTCTGGCTTCGCTCGTCGCTCATAGCAGCCTCGATGATGGCCTCCTTGCTGGCCGTGGCGGGCAGGTTGATCTGGAAGCGCGCCTTGCCGTTGAAGGAGACGGGCATCTGTACTTCGTCCTCGACGAGGTAGTCTTCGTTCCAGGTCGGCCACTCGGTGTCGCAGACGCTTCCCTTGCCGCCTGTCTGCTCCCAGAGCTCCTCGGCAATGTGGGGAGCGAAGGGTGCGAGGACCGTCACCAGGGTACGGAGGATGCGGAGGTTGCGACACTTCTGCTGCGTCAGCTCGTTGGTGCAAACCATGAAGGCGCTCACGCTCGTGTTGTAGGAGAAGACCTCGATGTCCGTGCTCACCTTCTTGATGAGCTTGTGGAGGCTCTTGAGTTCTTCTTTCGTCGGATCTTCGTCGACGAGGTCCTGCTGGAAGAGTTTCCAGAACTTCTTCAGGAAGCGGTGGCAACCGTCAATGCCGTTGGTGTCCCAAGGCTTGCTGGCCTCCACCGGACCGAGGAACATCTCGTAGAGGCGGAGCGTGTCGGCGCCATACTGGCTTACGATGTCATCGGGGTTGACCACGTTGAACATCGACTTCGACATCTTCTCGATGGCCCAGCCACAGACATACTTGCCGTCTTCGAGGACAAACTCGGCGTTCTTCAATTCAGGACGCCAGGCGCGGAAGGCGTCGAGGTCGAGGACATCGGCGTGGACGATGTTCACATCGACGTGGATCGGCGTGGTGTCGTACTGGTCCTTCAGTCCCTTGGAGACGAAGACGGGGTGTTCGGCAGCGTCGGCTGCATTGACACGATAGACGAAGTTGCTGCGACCCTGGATCATGCCCTGGTTGACCAGTCGCTGGAAGGGCTCCTCCTTGCAGCTTACGCCGAGGTCGAAGAGGAACTTGTTCCAGAAGCGTGAGTAGATGAGGTGGCCCGTGGCGTGCTCCGTTCCGCCGACGTAGAGATCTACGTTCTGCCAATACTCGTCGGCCTTCTTGCCCACGAGTGCCTGGTCGTTGTGCGGATCCATATAGCGGAGGTAGTAGGCGCTGGATCCGGCGAAGCCCGGCATGGTGCAGAGCTCGATGGGGAAGACGGTCTTATGGTCGATGAGTCGCTTTTCGACCACGCAGCGCTTCTCCGTGTCCCAGGCCCATTTCTCGGCGCGTCCCAATGGAGGCTCGCCACTCTCGGTGGGCTTGTAGGCGTCGATCTCGGGCAGCTGCAGCGGCAGGCAGTCTTCGGGAATCATATAGGGCATGTCGTCCTTGTAATAGACGGGGAAGGGCTCGCCCCAGTAGCGCTGGCGGGAGAAAATGGCGTCGCGCAGGCGGTAGTTGACCTTGACCTGTCCGATGCCCTGCTCGGCGATAAACGCCTTGGTCTTGGCGATGGCCTCCTGGACGGTCAGCCCATTGAGCGTGAGCGTGGAGTTCACACCCTCGCGCGGCGAGTTCATGACCGTGCCCTCCTTGGCGTCGAAACTCTCCTGGCTGACGTCGGCTCCCTCGATGAGCGGGACGATGGGTAGCTGGAAGTGGCGAGCAAAGGCGTAGTCGCGTGAGTCGTGGGCCGGGACGGCCATGATGGCTCCCGTGCCGTAGCCGGCGAGCACATATTCAGAGATCCAGATGGGAATGCGCTCGCCCGTGAACGGGTTGACGCCATAGGATCCGGAGAAGACACCCGTCACTTTGTGGTCGGCCATGCGGTCGCGCTCCGTGCGCTTGGCGACATAGGCGAGATAGGCCTCCACCTCCTCGCGCTGCTCGCTGGTAGTCAGCTGGGCTACCAGCTCCGACTCCGGAGCCAGTACCATGAAGGTGACGCCGAAGATCGTGTCGGCACGTGTGGTGAAGATGGTGAAGTGGCCGCGGCGTTCCTCCGTGCCCTCGGGTGTGATGCTCTCGAAGCGCATCTCCGCTCCCTCGCTGCGTCCCACCCAGTTGCGCTGGGTCTCCTTGATGGAGTCGCTCCAGTCCACGAGATCCAGTCCGTCGAGCATCCGCTGCGCATAGGCCGAGACGCGCAGGCACCACTGGCGCATCTTGCGCTGGACGACGGGGTAGCCGCCGCGCACGCTCACGCCGTCCACCACCTCGTCGTTGGCCAGCACCGTGCCCAGTTCCTGGCACCAGTTGACCATCGTCTCGCCGAGGTAGGCGATGCGGTAGTTCATGAGCGTCTGCTGCTGCTCCTTCTCATTCATGCTCCGCCAGTCGCGGGCGGAGAAGACGAGCGGCTCCGTCTGTGCCACGTCCATGTCGAGCGTGCCCTCCTCCTCGAAGTGGCGCACCAGCTCATGGATGGGGCGCGCCTGCTTCGTGCGGTTGTCGTAGTACGACTCAAACATCCGCTCAAAGGCCCATTGGGTCCAATGGTAGTAGCCGGCGTCGCAGGTGCGCACCTCGCGGCTCCAGTCGAAGCAGAATCCTATCTTGTCCAGCTGCTCGCGGTAGCGCTTGATGTTCTGCTCCGTCGTCACGGCCGGGTGCTGTCCGGTCTGGATGGCATACTGCTCGGCGGGCAGTCCGTAGGCATCGTAGCCCATGGGGTTGAGGACGTTGAAGCCCTGTTGGCGCTTGTAGCGCGCGTAGATGTCGCTGGCGATGTAGCCCAGCGGGTGGCCGACGTGCAAACCTGCTCCCGAGGGATAGGGAAACATGTTGAGGACGTAGAACTTCTTACGTGTTGGGTCCTCCGTCACCTGGTAGGTCTGATGGTCCCGCCAGTGCTGCTGCCATTTCTGTTCGATCTCTCTGAAATCGTATTCCATTGCTATGTTTTTGTGTTATCGCTTGTACTGTTTGCCGCCCGAGGGGGTGTTTGGGGCAATTTGCGTGCAAATTTACAAAAAACTTTCCTCATTGAAGCGTTTTTTCCGTGATATTCCCCTGTCGTTCCCTAAATTTGGAACGAATTGTTCCGAAAACCTTGTTGAGGCCCTGTCGGCTCACCCGATAATCCAAAATCACCCCAAAATAGGCTCCTGAGACAAATCGGAAACAACTCATCGATAACGCCTCAAATCATACTCAAAAAATGAAGTTATATTCATCGGCCTATGAAGTTAACTTCATTTTTGGAAGGTCTTAGAGATAGGTGTGATTCTACCAAATGACGTCATAGAGACTATCGCATTGACAACTCATGAGACACATAGAACAAGGAGCGACCCACGGTAGCTGAGGGCCCGTCTCGGTCATAGCTTACCCTTCGTCTTGGTCGTAGCTTATCCTTCGTCTTGGTCGTAGCTTACCCTTTGTTTCGGTCGTAGGTGAGATTCGGCTGCAGATCTCTTGTGGAACGACCTCGTTCAGGCGGATTGTTACAATTCGATGACGTTTGTCTAAAAATATGTTTGGCTACTAATAAATAATTATAAATCGTTTGTTGCTCTTTGGTATTGTCGCTAACTTTGCATTCCTCAAAAAACGCCCCCTCCCTTCGCCTTAGGCTAAGGGAAAGAAGAGAGAAAGTGGAGTGGGGCGGTAAGTATAAGATTATCAATGATGAAAGATCAACAACACATCATGGGGCTTCGTGCCGAGGAGGTGGTGGCCAGTCGTCAGAAATACGGGGAAAATGTCCTTACTCCGCCGAAAAAAGCGTCCGTCTGGTCGCTTTTCCTGGAGAAGTTCAAGGACCCGCTGATCATTATCCTGCTCTTCGCGGGTGTCCTCTCCATCGGCATAGCCTGCTACGAGTATTATGGTCTGCACCACGGCGCGACGGTCTTCTTCGAGCCGGTGGGCATCTTTGTGGCTATATTCCTGGCTACGGCCGTGTCCTTCTACTTCGAGCGCGAGGCCGACAAGCAGTTTTCCATTCTCAACCAGGTCCACGACGATGAGCCCGTGGAGGTGATCCGCGACGGCAACGTCACCTCCATCCCCAAGCGCGAGGTGGTGGTGGGCGATATTGTGGTGCTGTCGACGGGAGCGGAGATTCCCGCAGACGGCGAACTCTTGGAGGCGGTGAGCCTCTCGGTCGATGAGTCGTCGCTCACGGGAGAGCCCGTCTGCCGCAAGAGCATTCACCCCGAAGACTTCGACCCCAATGCCACCTTTGCCACCAACCGCGTCTTGCGCGGCACGAAGGTGATGGAGGGCCACGGCAGGATGTGCGTCACGGCCGTGGGCGACGCCACGGAGAATGGCAAGGTCTTCGAGGCCGCACAGATAGACAATAGTGTCCGCACGCCGCTCAACGAGCAACTGGACCGCCTCGGACTGCTGGTGACCAACGTCAGTTATGTATTCGCAGCCCTCATCATCGTGGGACGGCTCATCGTCTTCTTCGACTGGGCGCCCGTGGTCTGGACGCTGGCTCTGCCCACGGCGCTGTTCTTCTACCTCGTCATCTGCCGTTTCAAGCGCTGGCGCTGGACGTTCAAGGCCGTGGCTTCCACCAGCTACTTCCTCCTGCTGCTGGCCATGATCTACTATTTCCATCTGTCGCTTGGCGGTGCGGAGCAATGGGACGACCTGGTGACTTATACGCTCAACACGCTGATGATAGCCGTGACGCTTATTGTCGTCTCCGTGCCCGAGGGACTGCCCATGGCCGTGGCGCTGAGCTTGGCCTACAGTATGCGGCGGATGCTCAAGACCAACAACCTCGTCAGAAAGATGCATGCTTGCGAGACGATGGGTGCTACGACCGTTATCTGTACTGACAAGACGGGCACGCTGACGCAGAACAAAATGCAGGTCTATGAGAGCCGTTTCTTCGGGATGCCTTCGGGATGCCTTCGGGATGATGCTGTGGCCGAGGGAATGGCCGTCAACTCCACGGCCTCGCTGGATTTCTCCGACCCGAAGTCGCCCCAGGTGCTGGGCAACCCTACTGAGGGTGCTCTCCTGCTGTGGCTCGACCAGCAGGGCGTGGACTACCGCCAGTTGCGCGAGGCTGCTTCCATCGACGAGGAACTGCCCTTCTCCACAGAGCGCAAATATATGGCTACTGTCGTCCGCTCGCCTCGACTCGGAGGGCAGCGCGTGCTCTACGTCAAGGGTGCGCCCGAGATCGTACTCTCGCTCTGTGCCCAGACGGCAGGAGACGTGGCGCGCGAGACCATCGATGGCTGGCTGGCTGGCTATCAAGGCCAGGCCATGCGTACGCTGGGCTTTGCCTCGTTGCCACTCAAGGACGGCGAGGAGGCCATCGCCGAGGGCAAGGTGGTGGCGAAGGGCCTTACCTTCCAAGGCATTGTGGCTATCAGCGACCCCGTGAGGGCCGATGTGCCGGCAGCAGTAGAGGAATGTATGAAGGCGGGCATCTTGATCAAAATCGTCACGGGCGACACGCCAGGAACGGCCAAGGAGATAGGGCGCCAGATAGGTCTCTGGACTCCGCAGGACGGAGACAGGGAAATCATCACCGGGCCGGAGTTTGCAGCCCTCTCGGACGAGGAACTTGCTCGCCGTGTGATGGACTTGAAAATCATTGCCCGGGCGCGCCCCATGGACAAAAAACGGCTCGTAGAGGCGCTGCAGAAACTCGACCAGGTCGTGGCCGTGACGGGCGACGGAACCAATGACGCACCTGCCCTCAAGGCGGCCCACGTCGGACTCTCGATGGGCGACGGAACGGCCGTGGCCAAGGAGGCGAGCGACATCACGATCATCGACAACTCGTTCTCTTCCATCTGCAAGGCCGTGATGTGGGGACGCTCGCTCTACAAGAACATCCAGCGCTTCCTGCTCTTCCAGCTCACGGTCAATGTGGCGGCGTGTTTCATCGTTCTCAGCGGAGCCTTCATGGGCACGCAGAGCCCGCTCACGGTCACGCAGATGCTATGGGTGAACCTCATCATGGACACCTTTGCCGCCATGGCTCTGGCTTCGCTGCCGCCCTCGGAGCGCGTGATGCGGGACAAGCCGCGAGACCGCAAGGCCTTCATCCTCACCCGCGCGATGTATGAAAATATCCTGGGTGTGGGCGGCTGCTTCTTCGTCTTGCTCTTCGTGCTGCTCTATATCTTCGAGCACGCCGGCATCACGAGTCTCATGGACTTGCTCCACGTGCGCCTCGGAGCGTCCGACGGACTGACCCGCTACGAGGAGACGCTCTTCTTCACCATCTTCGTGATGACCCATTTCTTCTATCTCTTCTGTTCCAGGGCCTTCGAGACGGGACGCAGCGCCCTCCATTTCAAGGGATGCAAGGGACTGCTGCTGATCGTGGCCATCATCTTCATTGGACAGATAGCCATGGTAGAACTGCCGGGAATACAGCATTTCTTCAACGTCTGCGACCTCAAAGTGGCGGACTGGGCCATCATCATCCTGGGCTCTTCCCTCGTCCTGTGGGTGCGGGAGGGCTGGAGCTGGCTCAAGCGCTGCGTCGGCTAAGGGCACAGAATCTGTGTGCTGGGCGGGCGCGCCTCGAACTTTTTGCGCCCGCCAGGCACAAAAACGCGGGTATCATTTTGCCATTCGGCCTTATTTTTGTATTTTTGCATCCTTGAACTTTCGCGAAGGGGAAGAGCCACGCTGCTTGCTTGATCTTTCCCCCTCTGCGGCAACAATTCAACAAGGCAAAGGCTGACTATGGCAACAAACGACAAGGGACTTACCCCCATGATGCGGCAGTTTTTCTCGATGAAGGAGAAGCACCCCGAGGCGCTGCTGCTCTTCCGCTGCGGCGACTTCTATGAGACATACTGCGACGACGCGGTGGAGGCTGCGCGCATCCTGGGCATCACGCTCACGCGTCGCAACAACGGAGCGGCGAGTGGGGCGGAGATGGCGGGTTTTCCCCACCATGCCCTCGACACCTATCTGCCGAAACTCATCCGCGCTGGAAAGCGTGTGGCCATCTGCGACCAACTGGAGGATCCGAAGAAAAAGCGGGCCGCCATCAAGGGCAAGAAGGGCCTTTCGGAGATGGACAAGATGGTGAAGCGCGGCATTACCGAACTCGTGACGCCGGGCGTGGCCATGGGAGACAACGTGCTCAACTACAAGGAGAACAACTTTCTTGCCGCCATCCATTTCGGTAAGGGGGCTTGCGGTGTGAGCTTGCTTGATATTTCCACGGGAGAGTTTCTCACCGGAGAGGGCAACTACGACTATGTGGAGAAACTCCTGGGCAACTTCCAGCCGAAGGAGGTGCTCTACGACCGCACGCGCAAGCAGGACTTCGAACAGCAGTTTGGCACCAAATTCGTCACCTTTGAACTCGACGACTGGGTCTTCACCGACCAGACGGCGCGACAGAAGCTCCTCAAGCATTTCAAAACCAAGAACCTCAAGGGTTTTGGCGTGGACCACCTGCGCAACGGCATCGTTGCCGCAGGGGCCATCATGCAGTATCTGGAACTGACCCAGCACACACATATCTCTCATATCACCTCGCTGCGCCGCATCGAGGAGGACCGCTACGTACGTCTTGACCGCTTCACCATCCGGTCCCTGGAGCTCCTCCAGCCGATGCAGGAGGAGGGTACGAGTCTGCTCGACGTCATCGATCATACGGTCACGCCGATGGGCGGACGCATGATCCGACGGTGGACGGTCTTCCCGCTGCGCGATGTCAGGCAGATCAACGAGCGGCTCGATGGTGTGGAGTATTTCTACCGCGACACGGACTTCCGCGAGACGGTGGACGACGAGTTTCACCGCATCGGCGACCTGGAGCGCATTATCTCCAAGGCGGCGGTGGGCCGCATCTCGCCCCGAGAGGTCAACCAGTTGCGCCATGCGCTGGCTGCCACCGTGCCCGTGAAGACGGCTTGCCTGGAGTCGGACAACGAGGCCATGCGGCGCGTGGGCGAGCGACTGAACCTCTGCGAGACGCTCCGAAAAAGAATAGAGCAGGAGATACAGCCCGACCCACCCCTGCAGATCAACAAGGGGGGCGTGATAGCGGCGGGCTTCAGTCCTGAGCTCGACGACCTGCGATCCATCCGCGACAATGGCAAGGAGTATCTGTTGCAGATACAGCAGCGGGAGATGGAAAAGACGGGTATCAGTTCGCTGAAGATAGGCTTCAACAACGTCTTCGGCTACTACCTGGAGGTGCGCAACACGTTCAAGGACAGGGTGCCAGCGGAGTGGGTGCGCAAGCAGACCCTCGCCCAGGCGGAGCGCTACATCACCGAGGAACTGAAGGAGTATGAGGAAAAAATCCTCGGTGCCGACGAGAAGATCATCGCCCTCGAGACTTCGCTCTTCATGCAGTTGGTGGAGGACATGAGGGAATATATCCCGCAGATTCAGATCAATGCCAATGTCATAGCCCATCTCGACTGCCTGCTCTCCTTTGCCAAGGTGGCGGAGGAGCAGGGCTACGTGCGCCCCGTGGTCGATGAGAGCGACGTGCTCGACATCAGCCAGGGTCGCCATGCTGTCATCGAGACGCAGCTTCCTGTCGGGGAGCGATATGTCCCCAACGATGTCTATCTGGACACGGAGCGCCAGCAGATTGTGATGATCACGGGTCCTAATATGTCGGGTAAGTCGGCCTTGCTGCGCCAGACGGCCCTCATAGCAATCATGGCCCAGATGGGCTGTTTCGTGCCTGCCGAGCGCGCCCGCATAGGACTGGTGGACAAGGTCTTTACGAGGGTGGGCGCCAGCGACAGCCTCTCCACGGGCGAATCAACGTTTATGGTGGAGATGACCGAGGCTGCCAATATCCTCAACAACGTCACGCCACGCTCGCTCGTGCTCTTCGACGAACTGGGGCGCGGCACGTCCACCTACGACGGCATCTCCATAGCCTGGGCTATCGTGGAATATCTCCACGAGCACAAGCGTGCCCAGGCTCGCACGCTCTTTGCCACCCACTACCATGAGCTCAACGAGATGGAGAAACGCTTCGACCGCATCAAAAACTACAACGTGAGCGTTAAGGAGATGGATGGCAAGGTGATCTTCCTTCGCAAACTGGAGCGTGGAGGCAGCGAGCACTCCTTTGGTATCCATGTGGCCGAGATAGCAGGTATGCCGCCCTCCATCGTCCGCAGGGCTTCGACGATCCTGAAGCAGCTGGAGGCGGACAACGCTCAGGTGGGGTCGGCGGGAAAAGCGAATGTGGAGAATGTGGCGACGACCGACGGAATGCAGATGTCGCTCTTCCAGCTCGACGACCCCGTACTCTCGCAGATTCGCGACGAGATACTACATCTCGACATCGACCACCTCACGCCGATGGACGCACTCAACAAACTCAACGACATCAAGCGAATACTCAATGGGAAATAGCCCCTGGAGAGCGGCGCGCAGCATAATAAAATATAATAATGAGTTGGAACGCATGGCTATACAAGCAAAATTGCGTAACTTTGCACCCCAATCGAGTGATTGACTCAATTTATAAGGTAATAAGAACTTCAACAAGGAAAACAGAATGGCATATCTTTTTTCATCAGAGTCTGTCTCTGAAGGACATCCCGATAAAGTAGCGGACCAGATTAGCGACGCTTTGCTCGACCAGTTTTTGGCCTATGACGACAAGGCACATTGCGCCATCGAGACTTTCAACACAACGGGACAGGTGGTGATCATGGGCGAGGTGCGCTCCACGGAGTATGTCGATTTGCAGACCGTGGCCCGCAAGACCATCGACCGTATTGGCTACAATAAGGCTGAGTATCAGTTTGACTCGAAGTCTTGTGGTATTCTGACTGCCATTCACGAGCAGAGCGAGGATATCGATCGGGGCGTCAGCCGCGAGGACGAGGAGGCGCAGGGTGCCGGCGACCAGGGAATGATGTTCGGCTACGCCTGCAATGAGACGGCCAACTATATGCCCGTCACGCTCGATCTCGCTCATCTTATCATGCGGACGCTGGCAGACATCCGCAAGGAGGGTAAACAGATGACCTATCTCCGCCCCGACTCCAAGAGCCAGGTGACGGTGGAATATAGCGACGAGGGTGTGCCGCAGCGCATCGTCACCATCGTCGTATCGACCCAGCACGACCCCTTCATGGACGACGACGAGGCAATGCTGGCTCAGATTCAGAAGGATGTGGAGGAAATACTCATGCCGCGGGTGAAGGCGCAGATCGAGTCGGAGTCCGTCCTCGCACTCTTCAACGACGACATACAATATTTGGTCAACCCCACGGGCAAGTTTGTCATTGGTGGTCCTCACGGCGACACGGGCCTGACGGGCCGCAAAATCATTGTCGATACCTACGGCGGACGTGGTGCCCATGGTGGCGGCGCCTTCTCGGGCAAGGATTCTTCCAAGGTGGACCGATCGGCCGCCTATATGGCGCGCTACATTGCCAAAAATATGGTGGCTGCGGGTGTGGCCGATGAGGTGCTCGTACAATTGGCCTATGCTATCGGCAAGGCGGAGCCCGTGAGTGTCTATGTCAATACTTATGGACGCAAGCATGTGGCGATGAGCGACGGCGAGATAGCCGCAAAGATAAAGGGTCTTTTCGATCTGAAGCCTAAGGCCATTGAGCGCCAGCTCAAGCTGCGCCAGCCGATGTATCTTGAGACGGCAGCCTATGGCCACATGGGCCGCAAGAACGAGGTGGTGAAGAAAAGCTTTACGAGCCGCTACCACGAGACGAAGACCATCGACGTGGAACTGTTCACCTGGGAGAAACTGGACCTGGTGGAGAAACTGAAAGAAGCATTCGGACTCTAAGCAAATGCCTGTTCTGCTGAAGGATACGCTGACGACGCAACCCGTCAATGAAAACGCGATGCCCAATCCGGGGTCCAATTTCACGACAATAGACGGGGAGACGCGCAACACGGCAGGGATGACTCCCTACCGTGTGTTGCAGGAGTTGCGTCCTGACGCAACCGAGGACCAGAAGGATTCGGCCATTCAGGCCCATTTCAAGGTCGGCGACATAGCCTACAACACGCGCACGGACACGATGACAACTTTCGGCATCCGGGTGCTGAAGGTGAAGCCCTTCGAGAAGACACGCTTCATTGACACGACCTACTTCCATGGCGGGAAGTATTTCCACCCCGAGCTCGGACTGCCACGGGTGGGCGTGGCGGGCGATCCTGCTCCCTATCTCCTGCGCAACGACAACACCATCACCTCGCTGCTGCTGGGCTGCTTCTTGTTGGCTATGTTTTCCTTTTCCTTCTCCAAAAATCTCTTCTTGCAACAGCTGAAGAATTTCTTCTTCGTGCCGCGCAGCGTGGCAGAGATGACAGAGACGGCCCTGGAGCGTCGCTTCCAGTGGTTCTTCATCCTCCAGACCGCCATGCTCTTGGGCATAATCTACTATGTCTATCAGGCGTTCTACCTCCATACCGACTTCGTCATCGACTCGCAACTGGCCCTTATCGCACTTTTTGCGGGCTTCTTCACGCTCTATTTCGGAGTGAAGTATGGTATCTATAAGTTTGTCAATTGGGTATTTTTCCATCGTCAAAATAATGAACAATGGAACCGGTCCTGGCGACTGCTTAGTGCCACGGAGGGCGTGCTGCTTTTCCCACTCGTCCTTCTCGTCGTCTATTTCGACCTTCCGCTCCCTTCTGCCTTTATCTACACCGCTTCCATCATCGTTTTGGTGAAGATTCTGACCTTTTACAAAAGCTTCACCATCTTTTTCAGTCAATCGAACGTCCATCTGCAAATTATTTTGTACTTTTGTGCGCTCGAACTGATGCCGATCGTGACTTCGTGGGGCATTTTGGAAATGATAGCAAGCTATTTGAATATAAATTTTTAAGACAACGATGATTAAAAAGATTTTGATATCCCAACCACAGCCCAGTGCCAAATCTCCTTATTTTGACATAGAGAAAGCACAAGGTGTAGAAATGGTGTTCAGACCGTTCTTCAAAGTGGAAGGAATCACGGCCAAGGAGTTTCGCCAGCAGAAGATCAACATCCTCGACTACTCGGCTGTAGTGTTCACTTCACGCCACGCTGTCGACAACTACTTCAAGCTGGCCAAGGAAATGCGTATCACCATTCCTGAGGACATGAAGTACTTCTGTGTCATCGAAACCATCGCTCTTTATATTCAAAAATACGTCCAATACCGCAAGCGCAAGGTCTTCTTTGGCAAGACGGGCAAGATTGCGGACCTCATCCCGACTATGGTGAAGCACAAGGTGGAGAATTATCTCGTGCCGCAGAGTTCGGTCCACAACGACAGTCTCACTATGCTGCTGGACGAGAAGGGCCTCAAGCACCGCGAGTGTGTGATGTACCGGACGGTGAACAACGAACTGACGGAGGAAGAGGTGAAAAACTTCGACTACGACATGGTGGTCTTCTTCTCTCCCACGGGGGTGCAGTCGTTTACCAGTAGTATGCCCCAGTTTGAGCAGGGCGACGTTCGTATCGCAGCCTTTGGTCCTGCTACGGCCAAGGTGATCCGCGACTCGGGACTGCGTCTTGATTTGGAGGCACCCACCAAGGAGTTTCCGTCTATGACGGCTGCGGTGGAAAACTATCTGAAGCGAGAGAACAGAGTACAGCAATAATTCATAGAAGCGCATAGACCAAAGTATATAACGCCCACGAAGATGACTGCGGGTAAGCACACATTCGGCAAAGAAGAGCATATCGTCAGCAAGTTGCAGATAGACCGTCTCTTCAGCAAAGGGGGCAGCCGTGCGTTGTCGGCCTTTCCGATTCGTGTGGTCTATCGTCTCTATGACCGTCCGGAGTATGACCCAGTAGCCGTGCAGGTGCTCCTGAGCGTACCGAAACGCCATCTGAAGCATGCTGTGGCGCGCAATCGCGTGAAACGCCAATTGCGCGAGGCGTATCGCTTGCAAAAGGAAATCCTCGCCGAGGCGCTGCCCGAGGGAAACCATCTGGACCTGGCCTTCATCTGGCTGAGCGATGATTTGGTTGATACCGCGACCGTCTACCATCGCATGGGCAATCTCCTTGCCCGCTTGGCGGAGCGACTGGGGAGTGCCAAAGCCTGACGGACTTAGCACATAGCGTGATGATGAGACTTTCGGAAGCCGCGCGGGCACTTTCGCGCATCCTTAGCTG
>ENA-OXXL01000051-OXXL01000051.1-human-gut-metagenome-genome-assembly--contig:-NODE-51-length-20591-cov-7.037982_pt1 | contig 20591 bp, 21 predicted proteins | sample MGYA00244697_ERZ652737 | MGnify/ENA primary metagenome ERZ652737 (study PRJEB26926, sample SAMN06164466) | human gut metagenome | biome: ENVO:00009003; feature: ENVO:2100002; material: ENVO:00002003... | reverse complement strand
GAGATAGGAGTCCGTCTCGTGGGCTCGGAGATGTGTATAAGAGACAGATTTATCAAATACAAAAAATCATAGAAGGACAAAAATCTTTAAATGATTTGATTATAAACAAACTTTAAATAGTTAAATTGCAATAATACTATACCATGGTTGTTCTTTACCTTAATGTAATACTACTGTTATATATCTGGTCATTTATCTCCTTTTGTCGGATGCAAAGGTTGCCAAACCTCTTTTAGAAAACGAAAAGTTCAAGCGGTAAACCATTTGGAGCAGTTTCGTCCTCCGTTGGAGAGTAAACAGCTCCAAAACCTTTTCTTATTCATCGGCTTGGCTGAAAACTGCATCCGGCAACGGAGATAAACGACTGACGAAATAATAGCATAAAACAGCATAGCCCCCCCCTTAATAAGGCAATTTTATCAATGCTGTTTTCATTCTTTTCAGAGGACTATTATTTTCGACAGAGAGAAATTTGGCAAGCGGCAGATTTCACTCCCTCAAAAATAATAGATTTGAATTGCTGTCCTCTTGCCTTTATTGGAAATTGTAGTACCTTTGTAGTGGCTTGTGCGAACGAGCCAAGCAATGTGGAAAGATGGGAACATCGAACCATCAATAAAGTACCGAAAAGAGGGAAAATACCCTCTACCACCGCTCTTTGAGTGTTAAGAAATAATAAAAAGGTTAAATCTTCACCTTTTAGAATGTACCCCTAAAGGTTATGCCCATATTTCTGACTTATAACTCACAAAATATTGAGTAATAACTGGTTGCAAATACCTTTCTTGTTTTGGAAATAATCGTCTTGATTTGAATACAAAAGTACAAAAAATCTGTGATATAGGCCTATTGATATAGGGCTTATTTTGATTTCCAGCATGATAGCCATCCTTTATGGGGTTATTCTTAAAATCTCCGTAAAAATCGTCTTTTTTGTACATGAATCAACTATGCAGAATTCTCAAGAATGAAAGATATTTTATATGTTATAAAGTGATTAAAAATTAGGATGATGTAAAGGTTAGAGGTTATGATTTGAAATATAACTGTACTAAGTCAGTTATTTGTGCAATATTTATTCAGGAAAAATGAGAGATTATAGGAGGTATTTAGTAACAAAACCCCGGATAGATCTAATTCATAGACTTTCAGGGGTTTGTAAAAAATAAATATGGTAGTTAAGAAAGAAATTCCCCACCGAACGACAGTGGAAGCAAGTCTTTCGTGCCGTTTATTTCGTAAATCGCTTTTTCGCCATACAGCAGGATGCGCATGGGCTGACGGTAGCGCTGCTCTGTTTCCAGCAATACCTGGCGGCAAGCTCCGCAGGGAGGAATCGGCGTGTCAAGGTAGCCGGATTCACTTCGGGCAGCGATGGCCAGCGTCAGTACCGCCTGGTCGGGATACTGGGAGTTGGCATAAAACAGGGTCGTGCGTTCGGCGCACAAGCCGGAAGGATAGGCGGCATTCTCCTGATTCGTTCCTGTGACAATCACCCCATTTTTCAGCAGGGCGGCAGCACCTACCGAAAATTTGGAGTAAGGTGCATAACTGCGCGAAGTGGCCTCTTTGGCCTTGTCAATCAGTTCTCGGTCTTGTGGGGTGAGTTCCTCGTATTGCAAAGAGTGGATGCAAATTTCCAGTTTAATTTCTTTCATGGCTTTTGTTTTTGTGAGTGGGTGATAGACAAATATACACAAAAAATCGCTTTTCTCTCTGCTTTTCTGTATTTTTAAGCATTTGCCGGTAAGCTTCTCTGCTGAATCGCTTATCTTTGTGCGAAAACTGAAAAGAGGATTTGCATGAAATCGTTAAGATATATTTTCGTGTTCTGTCTGGCGGGGATGGTGCTTTCTTTGGGGGCCCAGCGGCGGAACAAAGCGTATGAGGATTACATCCGGCAGTATCGGAAGACTGCGGTGGAGGAGATGAAACGGTATCACATTCCGGCCAGTATCACGCTGGCTCAGGGATTGCTGGAGTCGGGTGCCGGGCGGAGCGAACTGGCCCGCAAGTCGAACAATCATTTTGGTATCAAGTGCGGACGGAGCTGGGACGGGCGGACGGTGCGTGCCGACGACGATGCGCCGAACGAGTGTTTCCGGGCTTACCGCCATGCCAAGGATTCTTACCGCGACCATTCCAAGTTCTTGCGGACCGGGGCACGCTATTCTTCGCTTTTCCGTTTGAAGATTACAGACTATAAAGGATGGGCCCGTGGTTTGAAAAAAGCCGGTTATGCCACCGATCCGCGCTATGCCGACCGGCTGATCAACATCATCGAACTGTACGATCTGGACCGTTACGACAGTAAAAAAGGATTGAAATGGGTGGAGGAGTTTCCTAACCCGCACCAGCCATATCTGGCCAACGACATGGTCTACGTCATTGCCCGTCGGGGGGATACGTTTAAGTCGCTCTCGGATGAACTGGGCATCAGCAGGAAGAAACTCCGCACTTACAACGAGCTCCCAAAAGACTATATTTTTGCGGGAGGTGAAGTGGTATACCTGGAGAAGAAACGCCGTCGGGCTACGAAGGAATACATCGTTTACGTGGTACGTCAGGGCGATTCCATGTACTCCATTTCGCAGAAATTCGGTATACGTTTGAAAAATTTGTATAAATTGAATAAGATGGAACCGGACTCACCGGCTCCGAAAGTGGGCGACATTCTGCGGTTGCGCTGACCGGCTTATTCGTGGTGGTAAGGGCCGTTGTTCAAAATGGTCATGGCCCGATAAAGCTGTTCCACGAAAATCAGTCGTATCATCTGGTGTGAGAACGTCATCTTGGAAAGGGAAATCTTTTCCTGGGCAGCCTGATAGACCGCAGGGGAGAATCCGTAGGGCCCGCCGATGATAAACACCAGCCGCTTGTTCACCGTATGCATTTTCCGCTCTATCCAGTTGGCAAACTCGATGGAGCGGAATTCTTTTCCGTGCTCGTCGAGGAGTACCACCACATCGCCCGGCTGAAGGGCTTTCAGGATGGCTTCGCCTTCTTTTTCTTTCTGCTGGTCCATGCTGAGGCTCTTGGTGTTCTTGAGTTCGGGAATCACTTCCATGTCGAACGAGATGTAGTGTTTGGTACGTTCCACGTAGTCGTTGATGGCTGTGATATAATGCTTTTCGACCGTCCGGCCGACCACAAGTAGGGTAAATTTCATATCTTTTTTACTTTGATTAAAACGGGTTGTCTTTGCAAAGATATGAATAATAATTACCTTTGCTTCCATAAATATCACCTAATATTTTGAACAAAATGGACGAAAAAATTGTAAAGGATTTGATTGACCGTCTGATTGACCTCTCTTTTGCAGAGGATATAGGCGACGGGGACCATACAACATTGTCGTGTATCCCGGCGGATGCCATGGGAAAGTCGAAACTGCTGATTAAGGAAGAAGGAATCCTGGCCGGCATTGAAGTGGCCAAGGAAGTGTTCCATCGTTTCGACCCCGACATGAAGGTAACCGTATTCATGCAGGACGGTACGCACGTGAAACCGGGAGATGTGCCGATGGTGGTGGAAGGCAAAGTGCAGTCTTTGCTGCAGACCGAACGCCTGATGCTGAACATCATGCAGCGCATGAGCGGTATCGCTACCATGACCCACAAGTATGTGGAACGCCTGAAGGGGACAAAGACTCGGGTGCTCGATACGCGTAAGACGACTCCGGGCATGCGTATCCTGGAGAAGATGGCGGTGAAAATCGGGGGAGGTGTGAACCATCGTATCGGTCTGTTCGACATGATTCTGCTGAAAGACAACCATGTGGATTTCGCAGGAGGCATCGACAAGGCCATCACGCGGGCCAAGGAATACTGCAAGGAAAAAGGCAAGGACCTGAAGATTGAAATCGAGGTACGCAACTTCGATGAGCTGCAGCAGGTGCTCGACCTGGGTGGAGTAGACCGTATCATGCTCGACAATTTCACGCCGGAGAATACCCGCAAGGCCGTGGAAATGGTGGGCGGACGTGTGGAACTGGAATCTTCCGGTGGCATCACGTTTGACACGCTGCGCGACTATGCGGAATGCGGAGTGGACTACATTTCTGTAGGTGCACTGACTCATTCTGTGAAAGGTCTCGACATGAGCTTCAAGGCTTGTTGAGACGGACAGAAGAGGAAGCTTGCCGCTTGTGAAAACTAACAATCAACTAAAATAGAGAAGAGTGATGAAAAAAAGTGTTTTATGGAGAAGCGTGCTGGTGCTGGCATTGTGTTTTGCCGGAACAGCCAATGGAATGGCACAAGACTTGAAGTCGATTCTTTCAGGGGTGGTAAGTGCAGTAACCAATAAGGTCACGGGTGAAAGTAGTTCGTTGACCGGAACCTGGGCTTATTCCGGACCCGACTGCAAGTTTGAAAGCGACAACCTGCTGGCCAAGGCCGGAGGGGAAGTGGCTGCCAAGAAAGTGGAAGAAAAGATGAGCGGCGTATTGGAAAAACTGGGTTTCAAGGAAGGAGCAACTTATACTTTCAATGAAGACAGTACCTATACTTCCGTGATAGGTGGAAAGACAGTCAGCGGAACTTACAGCTACAATGCCGATACCAAGCAGTTGACAATGAAAACGCGTCTGGGACTGAAGGTGAACGCCACGGTGTCCAAAGGACTGACGGGCAATACGATGAGTTTGCTTTTCAAGGCCGACAAGCTGATGTCGCTGGCGCAGACCATTACCGGTGCAGTGGCAAGCAAGTCGTCGAATGCAGCTGTCAGTACAGCTACCTCGTTGCTGAACCAGTATGACGGACTGCAATTGGGAGTGGAGCTGAAGAAGCAGTAACGCTTGTTTCGTAAATTATAAGAAAGAAGCATGGATACGGAGAGAATTTCTCTCAGAATCCATGCTTCTTTTTTTGTTTTCAGATGCATCCCTTGCTGGAAGGGATTTCAAAGTGATGGATGTCGCGCCGGACAGCCATCTTGATGCTGCGGGCAAGGGCCTTGAAGATGCCTTCAATCTTGTGGTGCTCGTTGGTACCTTCTGCCTTGATGTGCAGGTTCATGCGGGCCGAGTCGCTCAGCGACTTGAAGAAATGGAGGAACATCTCGGTGGGCATGTCGCCAATCTTTTCGCGGGTGAAGGTCGCATCCCACACCAGCCAGGGGCGTCCGCCGAAGTCGAGTGCCACCATGCACAGACAGTCGTCCATGGGCAGGCAGTAGCCGTAGCGTTCGATGCCCCGCTTGCTTCCGAGGGCCTGATGCAGACATTCTCCCAGGGCGATGGCCGTGTCTTCGATGGTGTGGTGCTCGTCCACGTGCAAGTCACCGTCCACGTGGATATCGAGGTCGATGCCGCCATGCTTGCCAATCTGCTCCAGCATGTGGTCGAAGAAACCCAGTCCCGTGTCAATGTGGCAGGTGCCGTTTCCGTCCAGGTTGAGGCGGATGCGGATGTCGGTCTCCTTGGTCTTCCGGCACACTTCTGCCGTCCGTTCGCCGGCAAAGAGGAATTCCGCCACGCGGTCCCAGTCGGTGGTGGCCAGCACGCAGGTGTCCTCCAGACCACTGCCGGCCAGTGTACTTTTATCCGGTTGCAGCAGGATGGCTTTGCAGCCCAGGTTCTGTGCCAGTTGCACATCCGTCGCCCGGTCGCCGATGACAAAACTGCCCGGCAGGTCATAGTCCGGATTTTGCAGGTAAGCCGTCAGCATGCCCGTGCGGGGCTTGCGCGTAGGTGCATTGTCTTCCGGAAAGCTCCGGTCAATCAAAATATTGTCGAACTCTATGCCTTCGTTCTTGAACGACTGGAGCATCAGGTTGTGTACGGGCCAGAAAGTCTCTTCCGGGAAAGAAGGCGTGCCCAGTCCGTCCTGGTTGGTCACCATGACCAGCTCAAAATCCAGTTTCTGCCGGATGAAATACAGGTTGCGGAACACCTTGGGGTAAAACTCCAGCTTTTCGAAGGCATCCAGCTGGTAATCTACGGGCGGTTCGATGACGAGGGTTCCGTCGCGGTCGATGAACAAGACTTTCTTTTTCATGCTTCCTCCTCCTTGTAGTTTTTCAGGGCCTCCAGCAGCGCATCGTTCTCCGGCCGCGTACCGATGGTGATGCGCAGGCAGTTGTGGCACAAGGCCACGTTGCTCCGGTTGCGGACGATGATACCTCTGTCCACTAGGTAATCATAGATTTTCTTGGCATTGCTTACTCGGGTGAGGAAGAAATTCGCGTCGGTGGGGTAGATGTGCTCGCAGCACGGCAGTTTCTCAAATTCGGTCATCAGCCGCGTACGTTCTTTCAGCAACGAACCTACCCATTGCTGCACCTGATAATGTTTTTCAATCATCCGGATGGCTTCCTGCTGTGTCAGCCGGTTCACATTGTAAGGATATTTGATTTTGTTCAGCAGGTCAATGATTTCCTTGGAGGCGAACGCCATGCCCAGACGGATGGCTGCACAGCCCCACGCTTTTGAGAAGGTCTGCAGGATAATCAGGTTCGGAAAGTCGTCGAGCTGTGACAGGAACGACGGCTGGTCGGAGAAATCCGCGTACGCCTCGTCCACGATGACCAGTCCTTCGAACTGTCGGAGCAGGGTCAGAATCTCTTCCCGGCACAGGTTGTTGCCCGTCGGGTTGTTGGGAGAGCAGAGGAAAATCAGTTTGGTGTGCTCGTCGGCAGCCGCCAGCAGGTCGGCAGCCTTGAACTGGAAATTCGCGTTGAGCTGCACCTTGCGGTACTCCACGTCGTTGACATCGGCACAGACCTGATACATGCCGTAAGTCGGCTCGATGGCCACCACGTTGTCGATACCCGGACGGCAGAACGCCCGGAAAGGAAGGTCGATGGCCTCGTCGCTGCCGTTGCCCAGGAAGATATGCTCGGGCGATACCTTCTTGATACGCCCGATCAGTCCCTTCAGTTCCCGTTGCAGCGGGTCCGGGTACCGGTTGTTGGGCGTGTTGTAAGGATTCTCGTTGGCATCCAGAAATACCGATGCCTCTTTCCCGCTATATTCGTCGCGTGCCGAAGAATAAGGCTTCAAGGCCCAGATGTTCGGCCGCGTAAGTTCTTTCAATGGTTTCATGATTCTTTCTTTAAACGTACGGAGATTGCATTTTTGTGGCCGTCCAGCTGCTCGTTGGCCGCCATCACCTCAATGGCCGGGCCAATCATGGCGATGCCTTCGGGCGTGATTTCCTGGAATGTGATTTTGCGGATGAAGCTGTCCAGACTCACCCCGCTGTACGCCTTGGCATAGCCGTTGGTCGGCAGCGTGTGGTTGGTGCCCGAAGCATAGTCGCCCGCACTTTCCGGCGAATAATATCCCAGGAATACCGAGCCCGCATTGACAATCCGTTCGCTGACTTCCAGGTAGTCCTTAGTTTCGATAATCAGGTGTTCCGGCGCATACTCGTTGACCATGGCCACCGCCTCGTCCATGTCCTTCACCAGAATCAGTTTGCTGGCCGCCAGCGAGCGGCTGGCTATTTCCTTCCGCGGCAGTTGGGCCAGCTGGCGCTCCACTTCCTTCATGGCGGCTATCAGCAGCGGTTCGCTGGTCGTAATCAGGATGGCCTGACTGTCTATTCCGTGTTCCGCCTGTGAAAGCAGGTCGGCTGCCACGAAGACCGGATTGGCGGTTTCATCGGCCAGTACCGCCACTTCCGACGGACCTGCTGGCATGTCGATGGCTACGTCGCGCAGGGAAACCTGCTGTTTGGCCGCCGTGACATACTGGTTGCCCGGACCGAATATCTTATATACTTTCGGGATGCTCTCCGTGCCATAGGCCATCGCCCCGATGGCCTGTACGCCTCCCGCCTTGAAGATACGGTTGATGCCCGCCAGTTTGGCCGCATACAGGATGGCCGGATGAATCTTTCCTGCCTTGTCGGGCGGGGTACAGAGAATGATTTCCTTGCAGCCCGCAATCTGTGCCGGAGTGGCCAGCATCAGCACGGTCGAGAAGAGGGGAGCCGTTCCGCCGGGAATGTACAGTCCCACCTTCTCGATGGGCACCGCCTTCTGCCAGCAAGTGACGCCCGGCAGGGTGGTAATCTTCTTCCCTTGGAACACCTGTGCCGCGTGGAAGGTGTGGATGTTCTTGTAGGCCAGTGTGATGGCCGCCTTCAGTTCGATGCTGACCTTCTTTTCCGCTTCGGCGATTTCCGCTTCGCTCACCTGCAGGGAGTCCAGCCGTACCTTGTCGAATTTTTCTTCATACTCCCGCACGGCCTTGTCGCCTTCAAACTTGATGCGGTTCAATATTTCGAGTACCGTCTCCCGCAGCGATTCCGTCTGGAGAGTAGGCCGTTTCAGCAAGTCGGCCCATGTACTTTTCTCAGGATAAGTAATGATGTTCATAGTAGCATTTGGTGTGAAATGATTCAACGGTTAAAGTATCATTTTCTCGATGGGGAGTACCAGGATACCCTGTGCCCCGATGGCCTTCAGCTTGCCGATGATTTCCCAGAAACGTTTCTGGTCGATGACGGTGTGGATGCTGCTCCATCCTTCCGTGGCCAGCGGCATGATAGTGGGACTCTTGATGCCCGGCAGTACCTCCACGATGTCCTTCACCTTGTCGGTAGGCACGTTCATCAGCACGTATTTCTTGTCTTCGGCTGTCTTCACGGCATCGATGCGGAACAACAGCTCCTGAAGGATTTCCTTCTTTTCTGCCGACAGGTTCTTGTTGCCGATGAGCAAAGCCTCACTCTTCATCACCACTTCCACCTCTTTCAGGTTGTTGCTGATGAGGGTAGAGCCCGAGCTGACGATATCGAAGATGGCATCCGCCAGTCCGATGGCCGGAGATATCTCCACCGAGCCCGTGATGACATGGATATCCGCCTCAATCTGCTGCTCGTTCAGGAAGTTCTTCAGAATGTGCGGGTAGGAAGTGGCAATCTTCTTGTGGTTGAACCACTGCAGCCCGTCGTATTCGGTCTCCTTATGGATGGCCAGCGAGAGACGGCATTTGCTGAATCCCAGCCGGTGAACGATTTCAGCTTCTTCGGCACGTTCCACGAACTCGTTTTCCCCCACGATGCCCAGGTCGGCCACGCCGTTGGCCACACACTGCGGAATGTCGTCGTCGCGCAGGAAGAGCACCTCCACGGGGAAGTTGGTAGATTGTGTCAGCAAGGTACGTTTGGAAGTAGACAGCTTGATGTCGGCTTCTGTGAACAGGGCCATTGTGTCTTCAAACAAACGCCCTTTGGATTGTACGGCAATTCTTAACATGTTGTTTTTCGGTTAAAGTGTCCAAATAAAAAAAGGCTTACCGGGATGATTCCTAACGGCAAGCCTTTTTTGTTATCTTATCTCTTTTCTGTAACTACACGCCTTCTCAGCCTACCGTGTGAACCGTTAGGAAATGATGATGGCGATGATGTACAGTGTTTAAAATCATATTTTCTTTCTTTTGTTGCGACAAAATTATAAGATAAGATTTGAAAAAGCAAATATTTATCAGGAAAAAGTCTGTTTTGCTGTCAGTTTTATAAATTCTCCACCTCTTTTTCCGTATAGCAGCCCTTGAAGCACATTTCCTTTTCCGCTTTTTCCTTCGAGAAGAGGTAATAGGTGCATACGGCCTTGGTGCAGAGCTGGTCGTGCTCGTCGAAGATGCCCGCTTCGATGAATGCGAAGTGCCGTTTCACTTCTTTCAGCCGCGCCCTGAGCGTGAGATGCGAGTCGGTGGTATGCACCGGCTTCAGGTAGTGCGTTTCCATGCGGGAAGTCACCCCCGAAGTCTGCATCTTGCGGGCGATGACCCAGGCACAGATTTCGTCGAGCATCGTGGCCTGTATGCCCCCGTGCAGGGTGTTCACCCAGCCTTGGAAGCGGGCCTCCGGTTTCCACAGGCACACAATCTCTTCTCCGTCCTCGTAAAACTCCATTTTCAGTCCGTCCTCGTTGTGGGGAGCACATCCGAAACAGTAATAGCCTTCTATTCCTTTCCAGGGATTGATAATCTTTTCCATGTGCGTCGAGGTTGGAAGGTTAGAGGGTATAGTCCACGCAGGCCCGGTTTTCCTTGGCCTCTTTCAGGATACCCGCCGCAGCCACGTGGGCCGGATGGATGGAATAGGCTTTTACGTCGTCGAGGGTGTCGAAACTGCTGTCCAGGCAGATGTCCCATGTCTCTGCCGGGTTCTCGTTCAGTCCCACATGGATGTCGCGGATAAAAGGAATGGTGGCCGGAAGGGCCTCGATAGCCGCCTTGAAACGGTGCATGATGTCGGCTTTTTCAGCCGCAGAAAGACTTTCTTTCAGTTTGAATAGAACAATGTGTTTGACCATGTTTGTTTGTTTTTATGATTTTCGTATTTTTGTGTATTGCAAATATAGAAATTAATTATTGAAACAAGTTATGATTATCATTGGAATTGCAGGAGGAACAGGCTCCGGGAAAACAACTGTGGTGCGACGGATTGTAGAAAGTCTGCCGGAAAACGAAGTGGCAGTGCTTCCGCTCGACTCATATTACAAGGACAGCAGCCATGTGCCCGTGGAAGAACGGCAGAACATCAACTTCGACCATCCTTCTGCCTTCGACTGGGATTTGCTTTCGAAGCACGTGGAGATGCTGCGCCGGGGCGAGGCCATCGAACAGCCCGTGTATTCCTACCTGACCTGTACCCGCCAGAAGGAGACCATTCATGTAGAGCCGCGCAAGGTGGTCATCATCGAGGGAATTCTGGCCCTGAGCGACCGTCGTCTCTGCAAGCAGATGGACCTGCGCATCTTTGTGGATGCCGACCCCGACGAACGTCTGATACGTGTCATCCAGCGGGATGTGATTGAACGCGGACGTACGGCGGAGGCCGTGATGGACCGTTACGTGCGGGTGCTGAAACCCATGCACCTGGAGTTCATCGAGCCGGCCAAGCGGATTGCCGACCTGATTGTCCCGCAGGGAGGACACAATGAAAAAGCCATTGAGATTCTGAAAATGTACATCGAAAAAATCGTCGACCGATGAAAACCTGGATCGGATGTCTGGTAGGGGCGATGGCGCTGCTGCTCTTTTCCTGTCAGCCGGAAAAGAAGACGGAGGAGGTGGCGGTCGACTTGCCGCAGATACTGGAGAAGAAAGAACTGGTGGTGCTCACGGTCAACAGTTCCGTGTCGTACTTCAACTACCGCGGCGAACCCATGGGATTCCAGTACGAACTGGCCCAGCAGTTTGCCAAGTCGCTCGGCCTGACCCTGAAGGTAAAGGTGGTGAAAGACGAAGAAGGGCTGGTAGACAGTCTGCTCAGTGGGGCAGGCGACCTGGTGGCCTATAACCTCATCATGACCAACGCCCTGAAAGACAGTCTGATTTATTGCGGGGAGGAAGACATCACCCGCCAGGTCATCGTGCAGCGGCGCGGGAAGGAAGCCCTGAAAGACGTGACGGAGCTGGTGGGGAAGAAGGTCTATGTCAATTCCGGAAAATACCGCACCCGGCTGGAGAACCTGAACCGGGAGCTGGGAGGCGGCATCGACATCTGTGAGGTCTCCTCCGACAGTGTCTCGTCGGAAGACCTGATTACGTGGGTGGCGGAGGGCCGTATCGACTATACGGTGGCCACCGACGAAATCGCCAAAATCAACCGAACCTATTATCCGGTGCTGGACATCAAGCTGGCCATCAGCTTCGACCAGCGTTCATCGTGGGCCGTGCGCAAGACCTCGCCCCAGTTGGCCGCCGCGGCCGACAAGTGGCACCGGGAGAACATCAATTCACCGGAGTTCCGGGCCAGTGCCCGCCGTTATTTCGAACTGGCCAAGCGTCCGTCGCACGGGTCCATCCTTTCCGTGAAAGACGGTAAGATTTCCCACTACGACGACCTGTTCCGCCGTTATGCCAAGGAAATCGGGTGGGACTGGCGTCTGCTGGCCTCGCTGGCCTATACGGAATCGAACTTCAATCCGAACGTCGTGTCGTGGGCCGGAGCCAAGGGGCTGATGCAGCTCATGCCTGCCACCTCCCGTTTGATGGGAGTACCGCCTGGCAAGGAGCAGGACCCGGAAGAGAGCATCAAGGCCGCCGTGAAATACATCGCCAACATGCAGCGCACGTTCAGTAAGGTAACCGACAAGGAAGAGCAGGCGAAGTTCATCCTGGCCGCCTACAACTGCGGGATAGGCCATGTGACCGATGCCATGGCCCTGGCCGAGAAGTACGGCCGCAACCGTTACCTGTGGGAACACCACGTGGCCCATTACATGCTGCTCAAGAGCAACAAGGAATATTATCAGGACTCCGTCTGCAAGAACGGTTATCTCCGCGGCAGCGATACGTATGAGTTCGTGCGGGAGATTCTGGCGCGGGCGGAGCTTTACAAACGGAAAATCAAGAAGTAAGAGACGAGTTTAGGAACTTGTTCGGAAAGTGCCTGGAGGTTTTTGCGGAAACTTCAGGCACTTTTTTATGTTTCCCTGCCCGGAACCGTACGTTTCCCGTGGCGGAGCCGTATGTTTTCCGCGTGAAAACCGTACGTTTCTCTGCCGGAAAACGTAGAAAATTCTTTGAGGATGGAGTATCTTCGGCGGGAGGTTTTTTCATCTTCTCGGGGAAAAGCGTAACTTTGTAGACTGTTCAATAGACCCCATTGTGGGGGTTGGAAAGACTGAAAATAGAATTATGGCGACAAGTACACAACAAAAGCAAGAGTTATTCAAGACAATATGGGCCACAGCCGAAGATTTGCGGAACAGTGTGGACGGATGGGATTTCAAGCAATATGTGCTGGGTATGTTGTTTTACCGTTTCATCTCGGAAAACATCACCAACTACATCAACAAATTGCAGCGTGAGGCTGGCATGGAAGATTTCGACTATACTACTTTCCCTGATGAAGAAGCCGAGAATGCGCGGGAAATGATTGTGCAGGAAAAGGGCTTTTTCATCTTGCCGTCGGAATTGTTCTGCAACGTACGGGCAAAAGCCAAGAACGACGCCAATCTGAACGAAACCTTGGAGGCGGTGTTCGACCACATTGAAGCGTCGGCCAAAGGAACGGACAGCGAAGACGATTTGAAAGGGCTTTTCGATGACATTGACGTGAACAGCAACAAGCTGGGCAACACCGTACCCAAGCGTAACGAAACCCTCTGCAAGATATTGAATACTATCGGAGGGCTCGACTTGAAGGGGGATTATTCGGAAAACCAAATCGATGTTTTCGGGGATGCCTACGAGTTTCTGATGACCATGTATGCCGGGAATGCCGGAAAGTCGGGCGGTGAGTTCTTCACACCGCAGGAGGTGAGCGAGTTGCTGGCCCGCATTACGGTGGTCGGCAAGAAGGAAGTGAACAAGGTGTACGACCCTGCTTGCGGCTCAGGCTCCCTGCTGTTGCAGTTTGCCAAGGTGTTGGGCAAGGAAAATGTGCGTACGGGGTTTTTCGGACAGGAAATCAACATCACGACCTATAACCTGTGCCGTATCAACATGTTTCTGCACGACATCAATTACGAGAAGTTCGACATCCACTGCGGCGATACGCTGACCGAGCCTTACCATTGGGACGACGAGCCTTTCGATGCCATCGTGTCCAACCCGCCTTATTCCACCAAATGGGCGGGCGATTCCAATCCGGTACTGATTAATGACCCGCGTTTTGCCCCTGCGGGCGTACTGGCTCCCAAGACCAAGGCCGACCTGGCTTTCACCATGCACATGCTGTCGTGGCTTTCTACCGACGGCACGGCAGCCATCGTAGAGTTTCCCGGTGTGCTTTATCGGGGAGGGGCCGAGCAGAAAATCCGCAAGTACTTGATTGATAACAACTACGTAGATACGGTGATTCAGCTTCCAGCCAACTTGTTCTTTGGGGTTTCGATTGCCACCTGCGTTATTGTGCTGAAAAAGAGCAAAAAAGAAAACAAGACCCTGTTTATCGATGCCAGTGCAGAGTTTGTGCATGAGGGAAACAAGAACAAACTTTCGCCTGAGAACATCAGCCACATCCTAAATGAATACATCGACCGTAAGGAAGTGCAGCATTTTTCTGCCTTGGTAGACAATGCGGCCATTGCAGAGAACGACTATAACCTGTCTGTCAGCAGTTACGTGGAGGCAGAAGACACCCGTCCACAGACCGACATTAAGGAACTGAACGAACGTATCCGCCGCATTGTGGCACGTGAAAACGAATTGCGTACAGAAATCGACCGGATTGTGGCAGAATTGGAGGAGGATGAGGCATGAGTGAGATGCAGGGAAATATAATTGAGCCTTATTGTTCTTATCCAATTGTGAACTCACTGCGTTCGCAATTAGATGGTGTGAAATATTTGCTTGGTTTGCACGTGATTAACTGTATGGGTAACGTAGAATGGTGGAAGAAAGTCAGGATTCAGGAATTGGGGAGGATGAATTATGAGTAAGTTGCAGGAATTGATACGGGAACTTTGTCCGGAGGGGGTGGAGTTTAGAAAGTTGGGAGAAATATGTAAAATAATGAATGGAAAGGACTACAAACACCTTAATCCCGGCAATTACCCAGTTTACGGTTCAGGAGGTATAATGACTTATATAGATACTTTTGTTTATGATAAGCCTTCTGTTTTACTCCCGAGAAAAGGATCAATAGGAAATATTTTTTATGTTGATGTTCCTTTTTGGACTGTTGATACAATCTATTGGACAAAAATAAATACCAGTTATATTATTCCGAAATTTCTATATTATTATATTAAGACCCAGAATTTAGCAGGGAAAAATACGGCAATTGGTGCTGTACCAAGTTTAACTCAATCGATTTTAAATAAAATAGAAATTCCTCTTCCTCCTCTTGAAGTACAAAAGGAAATAGTTCGTATTCTCGATGCCTTCACATCGCATGCAGCGGAGCTGCAAGCGGAGCTGCAAGCGAGAAAGGAACAATATGAGTATTATCGAAATAAGTTACTCACATTTGATGAGAATGATGAGAGAGTGAAATTTATGAGAATGGGGGAAGTTGGTAAATTTATACGGGGTAAAAGATTTGTTAGAACAGATATTGTTGATGTGGGTATTCCGTGTATCCATTATGGTGATATATATACATATTATGGATTAACTGCTAATCAAACGAGAGGACAATTGAGAACAGATTTGGCACCTAAAATGAGGTATGCCCAAAAGAATGATGTAATAATTGTCGCTGCAGGTGAAAATAAAGATGATATTGGAATAGGACTTGCTTGGCTAGGTGAAAAGCCTGCGGCAGTTCATGATGCATGTTTTATTTTTCAAAGCGATATGTGTCCTCAATTTGTTACTCATTATTTGAGGACAAAAAGTTATCACAGACAGATTAGGAGATATGTTTCGGAAGCGAAGATTTGTTCAATTTCAGCAAAGGGATTAGCTAATGCAATTATACCAGTTCCTTCAATTGAAAAACAACAACAGATAGCTTCCATCCTCGACAAATTCGAGTCCTTGGTAAATGACTTGTCCGAAGGACTTCCGGCAGAGATTGCTGCCGTGCAGGAGCAATACGAGTATTATCGTGATAAACTATTGACCTTTAAACGAAAAAGTTAAAAGTATGATGAATTTTCAGATGTTTAAGGAGCACATAGCTTCGCTAAAAGTAGTTTATAGTGTAAGAGACAGAGTGCCATACAAGGTGTGCTCTGTGCAAGGTAATCTGTTGACCATTCAGAGGGAAAGTACCAGAAACTACGTAGAAATCAAACTGGATGAATTGTATAATTTTTACGTGAACGAAACAACCTACACGACAAAGGCTGCGAGAGAATACATATCCGGATATGTGTATTCTCCGGCTGTAGCCGTAATCAAAGAGTTAGTAAAATAAGTAAAACTTAAATCAAACATAATGACAAAACCAAATACAAAAATAGAACCTCTTCGTGAGGATTTAAAACGTATCATTGAGGAATCTTTTTTGCTTAGTACTCCATTCAAACGTTGGCTTATTCTTGCGAAATTAGATAAGATGTGGGAGCAATGTCTTTTAAAAGCGAAACAGGAGAATAGTTTTTTTGGTATAGGTTCTGATGAGTATGTAGCAGGTAATGCATTAACGCTTTTGCTTAATATTTCTTTTGAAGATGGTAATGAAACCTTGGTATGGTTAGTAAGTGAATTGTTGCATCTTTATCACAATGAAACGAAAAAAAATATTGACGTATCTGCTCTTCGGCTTGATATGCAAGTTATAGGCATAGATAATACGTTGATGCAACAATTGGATGACTTGTGTGATAGTGAAGCCGTAACCGAGGAAGTAAAACCTGTTGTTCTTACAAAAGAACAAAAAGTCCGTCAGTTAGAGAATGATTATAAAGAAGTTTCTAAGGGTGACAGAAACTCACGAAAATCAATTGAAGCGTATTTAGAATGGCATAAAGAAGCATTGATATATCTTAGTGATTTTTATACTGATATGAATAGTGATTTTAAGGAGTTTAAAAATCTTGATAATTCAGGTAATGGCTATTCTCTATCTTCAAACTTTAATAAAATCTATACCAAATATAATCTTTTAATGTCTAAAGTTAATATGGAATCAGAAAATAATCAAAAAAAAGGAAATAGTCCAATGGTATTTATTAGTCATTCTTCAAAGGATAAGGAGTTTGCGGAAGCTCTTGTTGATTTGCTTGAAAGCATTGGACTAAATAAAGATACATTGTTTTGTAGTTCGGTTGCAGGATATGGCTTGGGGTTAAGTAAGAATATTTTTGATACGTTACGAGAACTTTTTAAATGTCATGATTTATTTATGATATTTCTCCATTCACCAAGATATTATAAAAGTTCAGTCTCATTAAATGAAATGGGAGCAGCTTGGGTTCTTCGTTCCGATTTTTGTTCAATCTTAACCAAAGATATGGACTTTGAACAAATGAATGGTGTCATTGATGGTAGACTGATTTCGATTAAAGTAGATGCTGAAGATGCAGCGAGTAGATTGAATGAATTATATGAGAAACTACAGGGGATTTTTAATTTAACTCCATTGGAAAGAAATCAATGGGAAAGGAAACGCAATGGATTTTTAAAGATTGTTAACAATTTAGAGTGTAATGAATAAAAAGCAGAGATTGCTGCCGTGCAGGAACAATACGAATATTACCGTAATAAACTATTGACATTCTGCAGAATGGAAAAGCATTGAATCAGATAAATCAGAAATATGGATATTAATCAATTTGTCCCAAGCTGTCCTAAGTCTGTCTCAAGCTGTCCCAAGTTTATCCGTAATAAAATCCTACTACCGTTGATGGAAAATGGATTTATAGAACCAACTATTAAAGAAGTACCTAATAGCCCCAAACAGCTATATCGGCTTTGTAAAAAATTGTAATTTGAATAAATATGTCAGAGCAATATAAAATGGTAGCGGAAAATCCGCAGAGCACCGTGGTGTCGGATTATGAGCCGAGGTACCGCACCGCCAAGCAATACCAGAGCGAGGCGGAGATGGAAAAGGAGTTTATCGAACAGCTCCAGACGCAGGCGTATGACTATCTGCCTATCACTTCCGAAAAAGAACTGATAGAGAATCTGCGCCGTCAGTTGGAAAAACTGAATAACTATCGTTTTACTGACAAGGAATGGGCGGCTTTCTTTAAGGAAAAGATTGCCAACCAGAACAGCGGGATTGTGGAGAAAACGGCTATCGTGCAGGATGATTACATTCAGTTGCTGACTCGTGAGGATGGTTCCACCAAAAACATTTATCTGCTCGACAAAAATGACATACACAATAACTACTTGCAGGTTATCAACCAATATGTGCCCGAAGGAGGCAGCCATGAGAATCGTTACGATGTGACCATCCTGGTGAACGGGTTGCCGCTGGTGCATGTGGAACTGAAACGCAGGGGAGTGGACATCAAAGAGGCATTCAACCAGATACGGCGTTACAATAGGGAAAGTTTCTGGGCCGGATGCGGATTGTTTGAATACGTGCAGATATTCGTAATCAGCAACGGTACACAAACCAAGTATTACAGCAATACCACCCGTGCTTCACACATTGCGGAACAGTATAAGAATAGCAAGTCGAAAAGCAAGAATCAGACCAGCAACAGCTTTGAGTTTACCAGTTACTGGGCCAGAAGGGACAATCAGATTATTCCGGATTTGGTGGACTTCACGGCCACGTTCTTTGCCAAACATACATTGCTGAATATCCTGACCAAATATTGCGTGTTTACTTCTGAAAAGCTGCTCCTGGTGATGCGTCCTTATCAGATTGCCGCCACGGAAAGTATTCTGCAACAGATTCGGGTGTCGACCAACTACAAGAAGTATGGCACGGTGGAAGGTGGCGGCTTCGTGTGGCACACTACGGGAAGTGGCAAAACGCTTACTTCCTTTAAAACGGCCCGGCTGGCCAGCAAGATGGAAGGTATCGACAAGGTGCTGTTTGTGGTCGACCGTAAGGACTTGGACTATCAGACCATGAAAGAATATGACCGCTTTGAGAAAGGTGCCGCCAACAGCAACACCAGCACGGCGGTACTGAAAAAGCAATTGGAGGATGACAATGCACACATCATAATTACCACCATACAGAAGTTGTCGGTGTTCATTGCCAAGAACCGCACGCACGAAGTTTACGGCAAGCACGTGGTGCTGATATTCGATGAGTGCCACCGCAGCCAGTTCGGCGAAATGCACACGGCCATCGTGAAGAAATTCAAGAAATACCATCTGTTCGGGTTTACAGGCACACCGATATTCTCTAACAACTCCAGTACGGGCGGCAAGTTTGATTTAAAGACTACCGAACAAGCGTTCGGCAAGCGGCTGCATATCTATACCATTGTGAATGCCATTGCCGATGGAAATGTGCTGCCTTTCCGGGTGGATTACATCAGCACGATGCGCGAGCAGGAAAACATCAAGGACGAACAGGTGCGCAACATCGACCGGGAAAAGGCTTTGCTGGCTCCCGAACGTATCCGCCGCATCGTGACCTATATTCTGGAACATTTCGACCAGAAAACCAAACGGAACGGCCGGTGGTTTGCTTTTCATAAATTGACCAACATTGCGGAAGTGGCTTCGGCAAAGAGAGGGAAGGAGGAGGTGGAGGAGCAGAAACAGAAAGTACATATCCAAGGCTTCAATTCCCTGTTTGCCGTGTCGTCCATTGAAGCGGCCAAACTTTATTACTTGGAATTCAAGCGGCAGATGGCGGAACTTCCACCCGACCGGAGGCTGAAAGTAGCTACCATTTTCAGTTACGGGGCAAATGAGGCGGAAGAGGATTATACGGGGTGTATAGACGATGAGAATTCAGAAAATACAGATGCGTTGGACAAGAGTTCACGCGACTTTCTGGAAAGTGCCATTGAGGATTATAACGCTTTGTTCAAGACCAATTATGATACCAGTGCCGACAAGTTCCAGAACTATTACAAGGATGTGTCGTTGCGCATGAAGAACCGGGAGATTGATTTGCTCATCGTGGTAAACATGTTTCTGACGGGTTTTGATGCCACCACGCTCAATACGTTGTGGGTGGACAAGAATCTGCGGGTGCACGGTCTGTTGCAGGCGTATTCGCGGACCAACCGTATTCTCAATTCGGTCAAGACGTTTGGAAACATTGTCTGTTTCCGTAATCTGGAACAGGCTACCAATGAAAGTATCGCGCTTTTCGGCGACAAGGAAGCGGGCGGACTGGTCTTGCTCAAAACTTTTGAGGAGTACTATAACGGATATGAAGACAAGGACGGCAAGCATCAGGAGGGGTACACAGAACTGGTCGATACGTTGCTGGAGGATTATCCGCTGGACAAACGCATCGTAGGGGAAGAGGCGGAAAAGAAGTTTATCCGTCTGTATGGCGCTATTTTGAAGGCCACCAACATTCTTTCCACTTTCGACCAGTTTGCCGGAAAAGAGATTCTATCGGAAAGGGATGTACAGGATTATCACAGCGTGTATCTTGATTTGTATGAGAAGTATCGTCGTGTAAGAGGGGATAAGGTCAATGTGAACGATGACATCGTGTTCGAGATGGAACTTATCAAACAGGTGGAAATCAATATCGACTATATTCTGTATCTGATTGAACAGATGCACGATGGAAATGTAGGCGACAAGGAAATTCATATATCCATTCAGAAGGCCATCGGAGCCAGTCCGGACTTGAGAAACAAAAAAGAACTGATCGAGGATTTTATCGACCAGCTGACTCCTGATAAACATGTGAATGAGGAATGGAAACGGTTCGTAAAAGAACAACAACATAAACAGTTGGATGAAATCATTTCTGAGGAAAAGTTGAAGCCGGAAGAGACCTATCATTTTGTCAGTCAGTCGTTCAAGGATGGAAACATACAGGAATCCGGAACTGGAATTGCCCGGATACTGCCACCGATGTCCATTTTCGACAAGAGTCGTGAAACCAAGAAGAAGACTGTGCTGGAAAAGCTGAAAGCCTTCTTTGAAAGATTTTTCGATATTTCCAACGGGGAACTGTGACAATAAGGTATTGTGTCGTTTTTTGAGGAAGTCTCTTCAGGGGCTTCCTCAACTGTTTTTATGTGGGTTGCTCTCTCTTCGGCACTCCCTTCATCGTTTTTCTGCCGATTTCTTTTATATAACTTTTTTTTCTTATAAATTTGCAGCCTAAATTTGGGAGGGT
>ENA-OXXL01000045-OXXL01000045.1-human-gut-metagenome-genome-assembly--contig:-NODE-45-length-21001-cov-3.686957_pt1 | contig 21001 bp, 17 predicted proteins | sample MGYA00244697_ERZ652737 | MGnify/ENA primary metagenome ERZ652737 (study PRJEB26926, sample SAMN06164466) | human gut metagenome | biome: ENVO:00009003; feature: ENVO:2100002; material: ENVO:00002003... | reverse complement strand
CGTGGGCTCGGAGATGTGTATAAGAGACAGTCTCATCGTCATCGTGATACTTTACCTTGTCCTCTGGGTCACGGAGTGACAGTACGCATCTGTAATCTGTGATTCCGAAATCCTTGTATGTGTCAAATATGAGCTTAACAACTCCTGCAAACTCTTCCTCGATCTGGTCTGGTGTCACAAATATATGTGAATCGTTCTGACAGAAGTGTCTTCCTCTCTCAATACCCTTGAGTGTACCACTTGCCTCAAATCTGAAGTCGTGTGCGATCTCAGCGATCCTGATAGGAAGATCCTTATATGAGTGCATCTTGTTTGCATATATCATCATGTGGTGCGGGCAGTTCATTGGACGAAGTACAAATGACTCTCCCTCCATCTCCATTGCCGGGAACATGTTGTCCTTGTAGTGATCCCAGTGACCTGATGTCTTGTAGAGGTTTACTGTACCTACACAAGGTGTCATAACGTGGAGGTAGCCAAGCTTTCTCTCCTTGCGCTTGATGTAGTTCTCAAGCTCCTGCCATACTGTATATCCCTTTGGAAGGAACATTGGAAGTCCACGTCCTACAAGGTCATCGACCATGAAGAGCTGCATGTCCTTGCCGATCTTTCTATGGTCTCTCTCCTTTGCCTCCTCAAGTAACTGAAGATGCTCCTCAAGCTCCTCCTTTGTAGGGAAGCACACACCGTATATTCTCTGGAGAACCTTGTTCTTGCTGTCGCCCTTCCAGTAAGCTCCTGAATGTCTGATGAGCTTGAAGTTACGGCAAAGCTTTACATTGTCTACGTGAGGTCCACGGCAGAGGTCTGTGAAATCACCCTGCTCATAGCATGTGATCGTTCCATCCTCAAGTCCATTTATAAGATCGAGCTTGTACTCGTCTTCCTTGAACATCTCAAGAGCTTCTTCCTTGGATATCTCCTTGCGGATGATCTTCTTGCCGCTCTTGGCAATCTTCTTCATCTCTTTCTCGATGGCTGCGAGATCTTCCTCGCCTCTGATAACGTCATCGCCGAGATCTACATCATAGTAGAATCCTTCTGCAACTACCGGTCCTACCCAGAACTTTGCCTGTGGGTACAAATGCTTGATAGCCTGTGCCATAAGATGTGCACAGGAATGATTCAGTGTCTTAAGCTGTTCGTCTTCTTTGAAATTAACCATGTCAGTTCTCCTTCTTACTTCTTATAAAGTGAAAATACGTTGCAGACGCAGCAGACATCAATATATTCTGCCCGGCGTCTGGTTATACATGAGCTTTCTGTAACAACTAAAAAAGCACCCTTAGATATAATCTATCTAAGGGTGCGTATGCACGTTTCCACCTTAACTTTTAACTCAATTATGCCTTTAACGCAGCTACGCGGTGACGCTTATATCGCGCACGGCTCGGGAGTGGTCTTCATGTGATATATCATAAGCTGCTCCCACCATATGTTCTGGCTCACGTCTGATTCATATCTGAGTCCGATTCACATATGCAGCTCTCTCTGGATGCATCCACCACACTACTCTTTCCGTCTATGCCTTTGTCTTATCTGCCACCTAGTGTAGCACGATATATTTTTTTTCACAATAGTATTTTTTATTTTTTTGTCTTTATTTTTTTCAACCATTTCAGCCTTTTTCAGCCAATCAAACAGCCAACAGACTTCTCTCTACCTCATCTCCATGGAAAGACTCATATCCTGGCCGTCCACCACAAGAGTTCCCATGCTGCCGCATACCACAGGCATCATCGGTGACAGATGTCCGAGATCCACATCCATCACGACAGGCACATTGTATTTTCCTATGATCCCCAGCACAGCCTGATACTGGTCAAGGCCCATCATCTCCTGTCCGAACTGCAGCGGTCTGCCGATCATAAAGCCCTTACAGTATCTGAACCATCCGCCGTTGTCCATCTGCCACATGGCTCGTCTTATGGACATGACGTTCAGATCACAGGACTCGAGGAACCAGATAAATCCATCATCCTTATATCTCTCAAGGAATTCGCCAACATGGTCAAACTTTGTTCCTATAAGGTTCACCAGACAGTCCATGCAGCCGCCTATCATTCGCCCGCTCACCTGGAACTTCTCAGGATAGCCCTTTATCACTCTTGGCTCTGTGATGTTGTATGGCAAGAATGGATGTTCCTCATCCCTGAGGGATTCCTTCTCCCATCCGTCATATCCGGCAAATGACAGTTTCTGTCCCTGAAGGACCGCCATAGCATCCGCAACTGATCGGTGCCACGGCTCTTGTCCAAATGCCGCCGCACACGGACCATATATGGACGCCGTATCGCACAATGTCGTGAGCAGGAATGTGAGATTTGTGTTGTCCGAATATCCCATAAACCACTTCGGATCTGCTGCCCTCAGTCTGTCAAAATCAACATAGTTAAGTATCTCGCACATGAGCTCTCCGCCGCCGCAGGATATGAGTGCATCGTTCTTCTCCGATGTGTAATAGTCATTTATCTCCTGACCGCACAGCTCCGGCTTGTTGCTGATTCCTATGCCCTCACCGGTATAACAATTTGGTCCGATCTGTATACCAAAACCCATATTCCTGAAGTTCTCCTGCGCTCTGCCAAATGCAGTCTTATACGGCTCTGTATCACAGCCAAATGATGGCGCAACGAAACCTATCGCATCGCCCTTTTTTATAAATTTCGGAAATCTCATATATCATACACAGGTATTTCCTGCTTACCTCCTTCTTATCGTTTTATCATATTCAGCCATCCGGTCCAAATCCCCAGACATCATAGATTTCTACATCAGTTTTAATATCCACTCAACCACGAACACCGTCACACACGCCGCAGCAGCCACAACTATAAGCCCCTTCTGCTTGATTCCCAGTATGAGTGCTGCCACAAATCCGCACACAGCGCTTACGATACTCTCCGTACTGTATAAAATGGACGGAAGTGTCAGCGCCGTGAGACATGAATACGGCACATAATATAGAAATGAATTGACAAATCTGTTCTCTATCTTCTTGCGGAACGCCACCAGCGGCACCATTCTTATGAGGTAGGTGACGACCGCCATGGTTATTATATATATGTATATATTCATCACTGCACCTCCTTTTTCTCAGCAGTTCCCACTGGGAAGAATATAGCCCCTATCACAGAGGCTGCCACCGTGCTTATGATTATGGCAATTCCAGTCGATATAAACTTGAATATCGGAACGTAATACAACACGCATGATATGGCAGCAGCCACAAGCGCAACTATGGCAACCGGTCTCGATTTCTTAGCGACCGGCATGACTATGGCAACGAACATTCCGTAGAGTGCCAAGCTTAATGCGCTGCTGATGGACTTCGGAAGGATCCCGGATGCCACCGCACCGAACAGCGTTCCGCCCGTCCAGCCGACTATCGGAAGGAGCTGAAGTCCTATCATATACCCAAATGTCAATTCCTTCACATGGCCCATCGCCACCGCAAATATCTCGTCAGTATTTGCAAATGCTATTACGAGTCTCTCCTTGATTCCAACTGCCTCCCCAAGCTTCTGTGAAAGTGACAGGCTCATGAGAGAATATCTCAGATTGATTATGAACTGGGTGAGTATCATCTCAACCAGCGTTCCCCCTGCAAGGATAATCTTGAGTCCTGCAAACTGTCCCGCACTGGTTACATTTGTCAGGCTTATGATGACCGCCTGAAAACTTGTGAGTCCGCCCTTTACCGCCAGCAGACCAAAACTAAAACTTACTGCGAAATACCCCAGTGCTATCGGTATTCCATCCTTTAACCCTTTTCTAAATTCCATCTTAAATACTACTTCTTTCGTGACAAATTATGTTATCTCTTCCTTCTGCGTCCTCCGCAGTCGTAACACTTTACATACTTCCACACAAACCTGTCCTTGAACCCAAGGCCAAGATATGTGTATGCCCTTACCTTTGTATACAGCTTTCTGGCAGCCGCGATCTGCCTGTCATCCGGCTCAACGCGTCCGTATACAGCAGCCTGAACCCATTTTATAAACTCTGTGAACTCATCGCCCTTTATAAAGCTGCACGACTCCGTGACAGTGTCGGCATACTCCGTGTCGTTCTCACTGACGTTCTCTATGGCACCAGAAAACACCATCATATCATACATCGCCGTGGACATCTCGTATATAGCTGATATCCTGTTTCTTCCCACAAGCCTGCGTCTCCTGCGCGCAACTATCGTCCTTCTTCTGAAGATGACTGCGCCCCACAATATCAGTATCACGGCAAGCACAACAACGACTGTTCTGAACACTCTGTTCTGTACAAGCTCCGACAGACCATCCCCGGCATCCCCTGGTGATCCCGACTGCGCATCTCCACTGCCATCATTCGGGACATCGACCTGATTGCCATTTTCTCCTGTGCCATTTGAAGAATCACCATCCGTCTCCGTAGTGACTTCTGTATTCTCTGACATCTGGGTTGTCGAATCAGTTGTCGCCTCCGTTGTTACATCCGGACTTGAAGTCTCCTCAGAAGTCTCCGGCTCCTCTGTATCATCCGATGAATTGTCCGCAGTATTATCACCGCTGTAATCCGGTTCCTTCGGTATCCCCAAAGTATCCGCCCTGTCTCCAAGCGGTGTGGCATCCACGATCACCCAGTCACCGTCATCCTCACTGTACGCTTCAATCCACGCATGACTGTATTTATCCAGAACCACCGCACGGTATGTTCCATCCGACTGCTTTATCCACGCAGACGACGGCACCACATAACCTGTATTATACACGGTGGAGATTCCCAGTATCCTGAAGCCCACCGCCGCCGCAGAAGCAAAGTGAACACAATATCCCTCATGAACGTCATACATCGCACTGTTGACTGGATCCTCACCCTCGGTAAATTTCTTTGGTGCTGTGGTATATGACATATGCTGTCTTATATATGTCACCAATTTGTCCATGACCGCATTGGAAAACTTCTTATCTGGCGCATATCCCTGTATCTCTGATTCGTATCTTGCAAATGTATCCTTATCATAATACACCATGACCTCATCATCAGGGCTGTGTCCATCCGCCCTTCCGTGCCACGACCCATTCTCATATGTAACATAGCTTCTCGACTTGACGTAGAGATTTCCCTGAGGCTTATCCTCCCTGATTATCTCATCCACAACTTCATCACCGGGATTGACCTCAGAATCATCCACCTTATAGTAACCTGAATATCCTTTGTTACTTTCCCCCGACAGAAAATATTCCATGTTGTCCACCATGTCGAGCAGTTTCCCTTGTTCCTTCACACCTCTGTCGTATACGCTGTCATATACAAGAAGGGTGACAACAAGGCACGCAGCAAATACCGTCACAGGAACTGCAATGTTCCACACCACCGACAGCGGCTGTCCCATTCTCATGAGAACATATCTCGCCACGATAAGTGACAATACAGTAAGCACTACTCCGGGTGCACTCACAGGTACACTGAGTGTTGCGCCAGCAAGCATAAACAAAAATGCAAGTCCGATAGCTATCATCAGACTGTTACACCTGTATATCATATAAGTGGCAAAGAACATTGACACCGCCACTATAAAAAGCACAAATTCCGTCACAGCACTCACGCTGACATAGTCAAGATCTATGAGTCCTGTCTTTATCCCATAAACCTTTTTCAGATCATATGCTATGCTGTATACCATGCCCTTTCCTCCGGCATAGAGCAGCTTTCTTCTGGCAAGCCCCCATCCCAGCAACACAGTAACCGGAACCACAATATCGAGTATCCTCTGTTCTTTTCTCAAAATGTACCACAGAGAATAAACCAGTGCTATCACCAGACTTCCTATGATATACGCACCCACAAGATTGGTGGAGTCCATATATTTATTTATATCCGAGCTGTATGCAATATCGCCCACAAGGTATGTCATACCAAGCGACAACGCCCATACAGCCAGTCCCAAAACAACTCTCACTTCCACACCTCTGTAATTCTATGATGATGCCTGGAGAATCTACACCGTGATATAGGATTTTGCAAGATCCTCCTTTATGGTTTCAAATCCCACCTGAAAACTTTCATCTCCACACTCTATATTGCCATTCATGTCTATGTCGATGAAGCTTGTGAAATCCTCACCTCTGTATCTCTCTCTGTACATTCCTATCACATCGTAGCTGTCATTTGTCCTGGCATCCACATACGACAACCTTGCAGCGGCATCGTACACATCCTCCTCACGGACTATGCGGTATCTCGTTATGGACATCTCCTCCGGATCATACCACGCTATAAAGTGAGGGACTTTAACATCTATCAGTGAAAAGCTCACCGATACCATGGATTCCAGCGCAACAGACATTGCCTGTCCATAGTGACGGCAGTTTCTTCCATCGAGATCCATACAGATGATGACCGGACACGACAATGCCTTTGATGTATCCCTGACCATTATCTCATCCTGTCTGGCCGACAACTTCCAGTGGATACGGGTCATCCTGTCTCCAGGTCTGTACTCTCTCACCTGATACACCTCGGTCGAGTCATCGCTTCTCACATCCGAATAATATACATCACTGTCCGTCACAAAATCTCTTGTGTTCTTCGTGACCTCCACCGGAACGAGATAGCACTGAGGCAATACGTAAATGTACGCCGTTCCACCAACCTTTTTCCTGATTGAGAAAATATGGAAAGCATCATATATCCTGACGCCCGATGCCTTTATCTCGTATCTTCCGCTGACATCCAGCTTCATCTTTCCCACGCACTTTCCATACCTGTCATCTATCTGTTCAAATGTACTCTTCTTCTTTTTCTTCATACCCGGAGCAAGAACACTGAACACCGCTGCCACATGGGGTACCTGACCACCGGTGACAGATACCGCAAGTTCCGGACAAAATGTACTGTTCTTCTCAACCACAGGTATATTCATCTGCATCTTAACACTGGTTCTTATGTATCGCACGATCAGCCCGGCTATAAGACTCAGCATGACAGCAGTCATGATCACCGCTGCGAAAAAGTATGATTTTTCTTTATTGATTATTCCTATATATACACATGCCCCTATCAGGACAATATACAATATTCCTCGTCTCATACGACATCCTACCACTACACGCTTCCAAATCTCATGCTACTTTTTCGCCGAACTTCTTCGTCTAACCGACGGTTTGTACACCCTCTCCATTATGTCCTTGAGCACAGCCTCCTGTGTTATGTGGTTCACCCTTGCCTTGGCACTTAAGACTATCCTGTGTCTTATGACGTCCGTCCACACCATCTGCACATCCTCAGGTATGACAAAATCTCTCCCGCTTATATATGCCCAGCTCTTCGCCATCTTGGTGAGGGCTATCGTTCCTCTTGGACTCACTCCTAGCTCAAGGCTTGGATTCTCTCTGGTTCCAACAACAAGCTGGCCTATATAAGAATACACGTCATCACTGACCTTGACATGCTTTACTTCCTCCCTGATAAGCCGCAGCTCAGATGCACCTATTACAGGCTGTACATCCTGAAAGCCATCAGCGGAGGTCCTTCCCTTAACTATATCCAGTTCGCTCTCTATGGATGGATATCCCAGCTTAAGGCACACCATAAATCTGTCGAGCTGGGAATCAGGAAGAAGCTGTGTTCCGGCACTGCCGATAGGGTTCTCCGTGGCAATTACTATAAATGGATCCGGAACCTGATATGTCACTCCATCCACAGTCACATGTCCCTCCTCCATAACCTCGAGAAGTGCCGACTGTGTCTTTGGAGATGTTCTGTTTATCTCATCTGCGAGGAACAGATTGCACATAACAGCACCCGGTCTGTACACAAACTGATTTGTCGCCTTGTCGTACATCGTAAATCCCGTTATATCTCCCGGAAGGACATCCGGTGTAAACTGGACTCTCTTGTTCTGGAGCCCCATTGCATTTGCAAATGCAAGAGCCATCGTCGTCTTGCCGACTCCCGGTACATCGTCCATGAGAATGTTACCGCCTGCGATTATCGCCGCCATTATCTTGGCAATACACACGTCCTTGCCTATGACGACCTTCTTCACCTCATCTATAACGTCCATTACCTTGTCATTATAATTCATCTCGTTCTCCCATCCTTCAGATTATCTGTCTACATACGCAACAGGGAGGAAGCTCTTCCACTTCCTCCCTGTTATCATTGCTGCTGAAGCTTCGCCTTTACCGTCTCTATATTATTCATTATAACTCTGTATGTATCATTGTCCCCATAGACACTGTAGAGTTCTTCTGCCGCAAGCTGATAAAATTTGAGTGCCTGCTGGTAGTCCTCCTGTCTGTACCACACCTCTGCAACAGCAGACAGCGCAGCACTGTAGTGATATCCTCTGACACCCTTGAGCTGATATCTGCGCACCGCCTCCGTCAGCTTGTCCTGAGCTTCCTTGAGCCGACCTGCCCTGAGAAGGCTCTCGCCGAGATTGGCATATGTGGCAACAATCTCCGTACCGGCATTCTCATGTCTTTCTATGATGCTGAGCGCGTGCTCCAGTGCATCAACAGCCTTGTCGTAATCGCCAAGCTCCTGATAAATGAGCGCCACGTTGTTATAATAACCCGCCAGCAATATATCATATGGACCGAGCTGCTCCGAATATATGTCATACACCTTCCTGCAATAGGACAGGGCTTCCAACAGGTTACCTGCAGCCCTGTTCTCATTTGCAATATTCATGAGAGCGGTTCCATATGGAACTGTATCTTCAATCCCCATCTTATGAGCGAGCCTCATGACCTGCCTGCAAAAATACAGTGCCTTGTCGTGTTCTCCCGTGGTGCGGTGAAAACCGATAAGCTCATTGTATATCGCAAGCATGGAATCAGTATCCTTTTCATATTCAGCATCGCTGAGTGCCTGGGTAAGGTATCTCTCCACCTCCGGCAGTCTGTTCTCTGCGAACAGCTTATCAAGCCCGCTAAAAACCTCATTTATATTCATATAGTCAACCTCAATTTCTCTCACAATATCCTGTCATCACATCATAACACAATATTCGATTCATTTACAGACCCATTAAGGAAATCCATGGCATTGTCCAGAGTGGTCCTGCTTATCGCCTCCAGTGCCTCCTCTGTAAGGAATCCCTGATGAGACGTCACTATCACATTTGGAAATGACAACAGTCTCGCAGTGATCGAGGACTCCAGTATGTCATCCTCCCTGTTCTCAAATACATTTGGAGTCTCCTCCTCGTATACATCCAGCCCGATTCCGAAGAATTTTCTGCTTCTGATCCCAGCTATGAGATCGTCGGTCTTGATGAGTGCACCTCTGGAGGTATTCACCAGGATCACGTGATCCTTCATCATGCCAATGGTCTCTTCATTTATCATATGGTAGGTCTCGTCTGTCAGCGGACAGTGAAGCGATATAAGATCAGATCCCGCCAGAAGCTCAGGGAGCTCCACATATCTGACAAAATCAAGGTCCGGATTCTTATACATATCGTAAGCGATCACATCCATTCCAAATCCATGACATATCCTCGCCATGGCAGCCCCGATCTTACCGGTTCCGACGATACCGGCTGTCTTGCCGTAGAAGTTCATGCCTGTAAGTCCGACCAGACTGAAGTTGTTCTCCCTCACCTTTATATAGCTCTTGTGCAGTCTCCTGTTCACCGCCATGGCAAGTGCCATCGCATGCTCCGCCACAGCCTCAGGCGAATAGCCCGGAACCCTCATCACAGTTATACCGCATTTTTTTGCCGCATCCATATCCACGTTGTTGAAGCCCGCGCATCTCATCAGTATAAGCTTCACGCCCGCATCACTCAGCGCATTCACAACGGGTGCACTCACATCCGAGCTGACAAATGCACATATGGCGTCATACCCCTTTGCAAGTCTTGCGGTCTTCACCGACAGATCTGTGTCCACATAATCTATGGTCAGCTTGTCGTACTGATCTTTTATCGCATCGAACGACTCCATGTCATAACGCTTTGTATCATAAAATAATATATTCATATCTGTTCCTCCTGTTTTTTCCTCTATCGGTATAATGTGTAGCATTGCTTTTTTCTATGTACAAAAACGGAGATTCTCTGAACTGTGTACAGAGGATCTCCGTTTATTATTTGCGTGACAGTATAGCTGTAAGTCCCTGAGTCGGAGCATGTGAGTCATCGTTATCCAACATGTTAGGCAGTATGAGTGTCGCCTCATACACCTTGCCCTTTCTGCAGGTCGTAAATGATCCATTCATCTCCTCAGCCATCTTCTGACATGTCAAAGTACCTATATGTGTGCTCTCAGCCTTGCTGCTTTCCGGATTTATATAATTTCTGAAATAAATTCTTACCTTTCTCCGATCTATATATACCCTTATATCTATGCTTTTTGATTTGTCCGAATACTTTCTGATGTTGGTAAATACATTGTCGGTTATCCTCTTCATACCCTGAAGATCAACGTAAATTTCGGCTTCCTTGTCCGAGATATCAATGTCGAACTGATATCCATTCTCGCCCAGGAGCACAACATACTCTCCAAGCATCTGGTCAAGGAACGGCCCCGCCGGGAACATCTCCATGTTGAGATCCTCACCGCCCTTTGAATATACATAGAAGTATCTGAACATCTTGTCCGACATCGTCCTGAGCTGCTCCGCCTTCTCAGCACTTATCCTTATGTATTCGTCAAGCTCCTCCTGGGATGAATACTCCTTGTTCTGCATGAGCTCCAGATATCCCGCCATGACTGTGAGCGGAGTTCTTATATCATGGGCCATGGTTGTGACCAGATCACTGTTCGCCTGCCATGCCTCACGCTCCCTGCTGAGCTGCTCAATAATGGTCTGCCTCATGGTGTCTACATTCTCCGCCAGCATACAGATCTCATCCTGACCGTGTATTGTTATCGGCCCATTGATATCCACATCCTTGATATCCATGACCTCATTTGTGAGGCGTCTCATTCTGCCTATCTCTCTTCCGAAATAGACTATTATCACACCGATGAACAGGATACAGCATATGACGAATATCGCTATCTCTCCGACATCCTTGATCGTATCATCCGAATAGTCAACTATGCAGACATCAAACACTCCATCCTTGAATAGCACAGGATAGAAATCGTAGTCAACTTCATTGAGGTCTCCTCGCAGCATGCTGGAATTGCCGTAGTAAGCTCCCTCATCCGCGGTCACCGCATCGGATTTCTTCTGGGATTCGCTGCTCGAGGATGCCTTCCTCTTGACCTTTCTGATATTTCCATAGTTGTCCTGTATCAGAATGATTATCTCACCAGTCTCCGAATTCGTTATGACATATTTGTATGCGCCCTTCTTCTCTATCATCCAGTCAGAGTCGAATACTATATCATTGTTGTTATAAATCAGTATGTACACATTGTCGTGCTGCTCCTGCCATGCCCTGAGTGCCTGCGTATCCGTAGCCTTTATGGAATGGCTGGTCACATATGAAGCAAAGCTCTGGATCTGTCTGGCGGATTTCTTCTGTGTATTCGTGTCACTCATGTATACATTTTTCATGTAGCTGTTCAGTGCAAATATTCCTGCAAAAAAAGCCGATATGGACAATATTAGCCCAAGCAGTATGATCACAAACAGCTTTACCCTGAGTGTCCGCTTAAATGGCATCTTCATATCAGTCTACCTGATATCCCTTTCCATATATGGTCCTAATGATCTCAGGCTGCGCTGAGTTGTCCTCTATCTTCTGTCTGAGTCTGAGTATGTGTACCATGACCGTATTGGAAGATGAAGGAAGATACTTCTCCTGCCATATATTCTCGTAGAGTGCCTCGAGTGACCATGGCTTTCCTCTGTGCTCCACCAGGAAGAACAGAAGTGCATACTCCTTGTCGGTGAGCTTGATGACCTCACCGTTCTTGATCACAATCCTCTTAAATGAGTCAATATTTATATTGCCGACTGAGATATTCTTTGGATCGGTCTCTGATTTTCCGCGGTACACCTTGTATCTTCTGATAAGAGCATTCACCTTGCGGTTAAACTCGCTCTGGGTGAATGGCTTTGCCAGGAAATCATCGCCCCCCACATCGTATGCCTCGTTCTGATCCGGCTCCTTCGTCTTCGCCGTCAAGAAGAGGACTGGGATAGATGAAAACTCTCTGATCTGCTGGCATGCCTCAGTACCTGAAAGCTTTGGCATCATTATGTCCATAACTATGAGATCGATGTCCTTGTCCGCACGCACGGTCTCGACAGCCTCAACTCCATCGGCAGCCTCCACAACATCGTATCCAAGTCTCTTGAGATATATATTGAGCAGCGTTCTGATGTCCTGCTCGTCGTCCACTATAAGTACTTTTACAGATTCTTTTTCGTTCTCCATATCGCATTACTCCTTATCCACACCAAATGTATGTACATTATAACAAATACTCATATCTTTATTCCATTCTAAACTTCTTTGTAAGGAAATTTAAGTCATAAAAAAACGGGAACCCTCACTATGTGAGAAGTCCCCGCCTTTTCTTTATAAAATGATTGGAAGAGCTATAGTTAGGTGTGTCTAACTGTTTCTGAGTATATCCAAATTGCCAGCATATGTCAATAACCTGCCCGCCATTTGTAATGATAACATTTATCAGTTCGCTCTTCTCTCCTGTCTTCTTCGCTTTATGCCTCTCCATGCCCCCATGATCATGTCCCTGTACACGCCAGGATTGAATATGAGCAGCAATGGGAAGAGCTCCAGTCGTCCCGCAAGCATGTCAAACATCAGAACATACTTGGTAAATCCCGTCAGCCCGCCAAAGTTTCTGGTAGGTCCTACCTCGGAAAGACCCGGTCCTATATTGTTGAGACACGATGCCACCGCAGTGAAGTTGGTCACCAGATCCCTGCCCTCAAGGGACACAAGAAATACAGACAGGGTAAATATTCCCATCAGCGTGATGAAGTATACATTTACCGCCCTGACTACCTCGTGCTCCACCGGTTTGCCATCCATGTTTATCTTCTTGATATTCTTCGGATGGAAATACGAACTCAGCTCCTTGACAACGGTCTTGAACATTATCACGAGTCTCGACACCTTCATACCGCCACCGGTGCTTCCCGCACAAGCTCCGACAAACATCAGGATGACCAGCACCGTCTTACAGGTCTGTGACCACTGGTCAAAATCCGCCGATGCGTAACCCGTCGTGGTGATGATCGATGCCACCTGGAAGGCCGCATGTCGCAGGGCATCCCACATATTTGACATGGTGTTCATCAGACTTACAAACAGTATCGCCACCGATGTCAGGATGATGAGGAAATATGTCCTGACCTCCTCCATGGAAAGTGCCTTTCGGATGTTCCTGAACAGCACAAAATAATAAAAGTTGAAATTCACACCAAACAATATCATGAACACTGTTACAACCCACTGTATATATGGTGAGAAGCTTCCAAAGCTGTCGTTCTTTATTCCAAAACCGCCTGTTCCGGCTGTTCCAAATGCCGTACACAGAGCATCGAACAATGACATATGTCCAAACATAAGGAAAATGACCTCCAGAACCGTCATTCCGAAGTAGATAACATACAATATCCTGGCAGTGTGCTTGAGTCTTGGAACAAGCTTTCCAACGGATGGCCCCGGGCTCTCCGCCTTCATCAGGTTCATATTTGAACCGGACGCACTGTTCATCGGAATGATGGCAAGCAGGAACACCAGAACTCCCATACCGCCTATCCAGTGGGTAAAGCATCTCCACAGCATCATGCCATGTGACATACTCTCCACATCGCTCAGTATGCTGGCTCCCGTTGTGGTGAATCCCGATATGGTCTCAAACAGTGCATTTGTGAATGAAGGAATCTCCCCTGAAATGACAAATGGCATGCAGCCAAATATACTGAGCAGTATCCAACTGAATGCCGTGGCTACACATCCCTCTTTGAGATATATGGTCTGATTTGCCGGTTTTCTAAGTGTCATAAGCGTTCCTATCACAAGACATGATATTATGACTATAAGGAACGCAAATATTTCATGTTCCTGATATATGAGAGATGTCAGGCATGGAATGATCATGAGCAGACCCTCAAGTCTTATGATCTGGCCAAGTATAAATACTATCATGGAATTATTCATAATCTTCTCCTAATCAAACTGCCTTAAGCAAGTATATCTCTTATATCCGTAAATCCTGTCTCAGTGGTGACTATCATGGCCGTATCTCCAACCTGTATAGAATCCTGACCTGTTGGAAGCAGGATCGAACCGTTTCGATTTATAAATGCTATGAGGAGGTTCTTCTTGAGATTGAGATCCTTCAGCGGTATATCCGTCACCTCCGACTTCTCATCCACACGGAACTCTATCGCCTCAGCTCTTGAGTCAAACATGTGGTAGAGTGTCTCTATGCTGTTACTGTTGGAATTCTTCTTCGCACGGACATATGCGACTATGGACTCCGCAGTTATACTGCATGGATATACAACACTTCCCAGATCGAGGCTGTTTATGACCTCTCTGAAATTGCTCCTGTTTATCTTGGTTATCGTCTTGGCATTTGAATGTTTGCGGGCGTGGAGAGTCAAAAGTATATTCTCCTCGTCGATTCCTGTCAGGGACACAAATGATTCAGTCTCCGCAAGGCCCTCCTCGTTCAAAGTCTCCTGATCCGTTCCATCACCATTTATGATTATCGCCCTCGGCAGAAGGACTGAAAGCTCCTCACAGCGCTTCTTGTTCTCCTCTATGATCTTGACGGATATTCCCATGTTCACGAGCTGTCCAGCCAAATAATATGCGACATTTCCTCCACCGATTATCATGGTGTTTTTGACTCTCGCAGTCTTGAAGCCTATGTGCTCCATGAATTTTCTGGACATAGGCCGTGTTCCCACACATGACATGATGTCACCGGCCTTGAGGACAAAATCACCGGAAGGGATATAGAACTCCCCGGCTCTCTCAACTGCCGCTATAAGTATATTTATCGGCTTCTGTTTATTTGCAAGATCCTTACCGAGATCAGCTATGCTCTTGTTGTCCAGCACGTTCTTCTCCGGGATCTTTATCCTGGTCATCTCTGCCTGTCCGTGTGCAAATGAATTTATCTCAAGAGCCGTTGGCAGATACAGTACCCTCGACACCTCGATTGCAGTCTCAAGCTCAGGGTTTATGATCATGGTAAGTCCAAGCTTCTCCCTGAGATAGCTTGCCTCCTTGCTGTAATCCGGGTCTCTGAGTCTCGCTATGGTCGCGCAGTCTCCGACCTGCTTGGCTATGGTACAGCACAGGATGTTGAGCTCATCCGACGACGTGACTGCAGCTATCAAATCTGCGTTCTGTATTCCCGCTTCAAGCTGCACGCTGTGATTTGCTCCGTTTCCAACTATTCCCATAACATCATACTGATTTGCGTATGTTGCGACCTTCTGGGGATCCTTGTCTATGATAGTTATATCATGCCCCTCATTTGCAAGCTGCTTGAGTATGGCCACGCCAACCTTTCCACAGCCCACTATTATGATCTTCAATCCCGTCTTCTTGCTTGATCTGCTACCAAACACGGATTTATCCTCCTTGATTACCTTCAATTAGCTAAGCCAAGTATAGCATGCTAAATATAAAAATCAACACCTGCCACTTTTCTTTACTGAAACCTTACACGAACAGTCTTATTATGCAACACACCAGCACAAATATGACAAATGCTATGCCGACTATCATATTTGTTCTCTTGCTGAAACCTTTGGTGGGTTTTCTGTAGATTCCGTCATCTTCTTTGTTCTTCTTCATAGCCTTTTCTGTCTCCTGTTTTATTGTTATGAGTTTATTTTATATGTGATTTTCCGCAATAGCCTTAAGCCTCTTTATGAGCAGATTCACATTTGTGTGCCTCTTCAAAGAATTTTCCCCACTCTTTATGAAATCCCATGACTCCCCATAAGTCATATCTGTAGTCACAGTCTCATTCTCCTCAAAAAAACGCTCCAGCGATCCCGACGTCTCATGCTTCATCGAGAACTCCGCCGCCCTCCGCACCTTGCCGTGCTCATCTGAATTTGCATCCCGATACAGGAAATGATCCAGGTTGCTCGAAAAATAGTATACGGAGTATTTTATCTTTTTACTTCCTATCTTTATTGATGACAGCGAAGTGAGCACATCCAGATTCGCACTCTTGCAGAGATTGCGCTCCTTCACGTGATCCGGATTTGCCGTCACAATGATATCCGGGTAGTATACCGGCTTGTCTTCATTTCCCCCATCAGTCACGACCAGATTGTCATCTATGTACGCCCCATCCATATCCACAAAATGAATTATCTCCACAATGTCCTTCGGATACAGGCCCGTCCTCTTTAGCAGAGGACTGACCATTATCTCATCTATAAACCGCTCTATGTTGTCAGGATGTATGCCATTCTTTGAGGTTATATCACCGCCAAAGCTTCCGTCATCCTGCATGAGCATGGCAAATTCCAGAACAATATCAGGATCTATATCCTCCAGAAGCTGTCCAAATGGCACCTCAAGAGCATTCCGGTCCGACACTCCCTCGACAAGGAACAGGAAAATCTTCTTCTTAGGTCGTTTCCCCATGATCCATACCTGCCTTTCTGAATGCCGATACAATCTTGAACCTCTTCGTATTCCTATACAGCTCCTCGTCCTGTTCTCCAACCACGATCTCCCTGAAATAAGTATTTCTGAGATTGTTGCTACTTCCGATTCCCTTCATACGGATATACCTATTTCTCGGATTTGTCGTGGTGAAATATATATAATCCTTGCTTATGACCTCCAGCGGTCTGAGGTTATGCGATGTAAATATAAACTGCCCCTTGCCAGACTCCTGGAACGTCTGCAGCACCTCTCCCAGAAGATACTCAAACACACCGGCATCCAGCTCGTCTATGGCTATCGTGCACGACTGCTCATTGTACGCATCTATTATCAGACTGAGCACCGACACGATCTTGCGGATACCGTCGGACTCGTACCTGAATGGCATGTGCACTCTTCCGTCAGGCGCAGCCTCCTGATTGTGGAACACACTCATGTCCGTCTCATTCCTGCTGGACACTATCTCCACCACATGTCCCATACTGCCATCCTTCATGAGGGCAGGCGACAGCTCGTGAAGATCAACATTAAGTCCCGGAACTATCTGGCTGAGGACTATGTTTATATTCTCAAACTGGCTCTTTATCTCGCTGAAAACTATCTCCGGCATGATGTTCGGCACATCCGTCTTCAGAAGGAATTTACCGCTCTGTGTGTATAGCGGAAGTCCGTAGTTGAGTCTTATATATCCTGTTGATTTTGTGTCTACCACATGAAGATAGAGCTGACTGTAGTACGCCAGCTCCAGTATAACCTGATAAAACTCAGAGTATAACCCGCACTCATCGCACACCTTTGCAGTTCCGAGCGAGAAGATAAACGACGCCGACTTTTCCTGCGCCAGTCTTCTCACCACATTCAGCTCATCCACGAACTTTCTGTCATTTGTTATGAAATATTTCTGCTTCGATACAGGCCCGAACGGCATGTCGTCAGTGCATGTGTCAATCACAGGCTGAAGTATCATCTTCCTGCCCTCAAAATCACCTGACATACTCAGTTTCTCACCCGATATGCGGACTCTGTAGCTCGGCTGGCCACTGTTCTGATCCTCTCCTCCGTACTGTCTGAATCCGTTATTTGTCTCATTCTCCACGGCGGACATGAGGAATTCGTACACAACCTTTCGGATGCGTCCGTCCTCGTACTGAAGGTCAAATGTAAACTCCAGTCTGGCCATCTCCTGACCCTTTGCCACACATTCTGCATACACCGCCGGAACTTCAGCTCCAATCATCAGAAGCTTCAGTATGGCAAGCGCCTCTATAAAACTCGTCTTACCCGAGCCGTTCTGTCCATAAAGTCCCAATATATCTGATTCTGTTCCATACGGAACAAACTTCTTTCCACAGGCAAATACTATCTCTCCATGCTCCACACTCTTGAAGTTGTCAAGCACCGCTTTCTGCAGTCTTATCGTGGGAAGCCTATCCCAGTGGTCTTCTCTAAATTGTCTGATTCTCATTCACGGTCTCCTCAGATGCTCTTAATATAACGTCATAAAACTGTATTACCATTATATTGTTATCTCCAATTTCCGTCAACAGCCATCAAGTTTTTCGAATTTTATATTCTATTTTTTTGATCTTTCACAGCTTTACCATTTCTATATCTTAACGGTGGTTCTCCCACCGCCGCAGAAAATTTCCTGATAAAATAACTTACATTTGGGTAACCTGATTTCATGGCAATCTCGGTAACCGACAGATCTGTGGACTCGAGAAGATGCCTTGCATACTTAAGTCTAACATAGTTCACATACTGTGTGAGCGTCATGTGAAATCTCTCACTGAAGAATCTTGACATGTACTTTTCCGACAGATGAAAATGTTCAGAAAGCTCAGCAAGACTTATGTGCTCATGATAATTATCCTGTATATATATAAGTATCTCCTTTTCCAGTCCACCTGACGCTCTCCCTGTCTTCGCTTCAAGCTGATCGTATTCCACTAAAAGATCTACAACCTGCAACAGTCTGATTCTCACCTGTATCTGTCTGTGTGTTCCAAATTTCCCATTTTCCTCTGACAACTCATCAAGAATAGGTATAAGTTTTTCAAGCAGATTCCGATTCGTCACTTCAGGTCTGAATTCCCGTGTGTGATTCCTAAGAGGAAAAAATATCTCATCCTCCAATTCATCCTTGGTCTGAAATGATATGAATTCCATCGGAAACAGAAATGTAAAATAATCCACTGGTGTTTCCGGGGCGGCCATCATATGCAGCACTCCCGGACTTACTATATATACAGCTCCGTCATCCCCTATAAATTTCTGTCCATCAATCTCAACCATAAGTGGACCTTTCCTTACATATATTATCTCCACCTCATCATGCCAATGAACCGGGATCTGGAATGCATGTGGCCAGTATCTCATATGATACTCACAAAATGGATATTCTCTTGTCCCGTGTGGATGATTTTCCTTTAATTCTGCGTACATCTTAATCTCCTGCCTCCACATTTGTCTCATACTACGTTGTCATACTACCCCATATGTGGAATATGTGCAACTTTTGATTGATATAGTACAAGATTCAGCCTGTAGAAATGCGATATTATACAATTTAGTTACAATATATAATTTGGCACTAGTCTGCAAAGGAGCAACGGTTATATGAAGAAATTATCTGCACTTTTTATACCTATATGTTTTGAAACACTTTTCTATATGTTGTCCGGTATGGTTGACACACTCATGCTATCATCAGTTGGGGACTATGCCGTGGGTGCTGTCGGAACCGCCAACAGTTATATCGGAATGTTCATCATCATGTTCTCCATCATATCATCCGGCATGATGACGGTCATGACTCAGAATATCGGCGCAGGCAGACCTGGGATTGCTTATCAGGCACGCCAGCTTGGTCTTATATTCAACTCAGTCATAGGTATGGGAATGTCTATATTCTTGTTCATTTTCTCCGAAAATATTCTTGATCTGATAGGAATAGCCGGAAACCTCAGAGAACCTGCCATGAGCTATCTTGAGATCGTGGGTGGCGGGTGCTTCCTGAACGCGCTGATTCCAATATTTGCAAGCTACCTCAGGGCATTTGGACATACAAAGCAGCCTCTCATCGCTACCATAATCGGCAACCTTGTAAACTTCGCCTTAAATGCAGTATTTCTCTTTGCGCTGCATAAAGGGGTGCAGGGTGTCGCTACAGCGACAGTCATATCCAAGGTTATCAACCTTGCAATTGTTATCTTTTTCTCCTGCACCCTTGTAAAAGCAGGAAAAAATCCCGAAAGGCTTTCTAACAGAACTGTCCTTTCACAGATCATCAAAGTCGGACTGCCATCTGCATTCGAATCCGTTCTGTACAATGTCGCCATGATGCTGGTGGTCAAGTTTCTGAACCAGATGGATACTGACGGAATAAATGTCACGGCACGATCCTACGCAGTCCAGATAAGCAACTTCTCCTACTGCGTCGGCTCAGCGCTCGCCCAGGCAAATGCCATCATGACAGGATGGCATATCGGTTCCGGCGATATAGATGCATGTAAAAGAGATACCAAAAAGGCCGCCATCATCGGTGTGATCGTGGCGACCTGTCTTGAAACTTTATTTGCAGTCACAGCCCCATGGGCCATGAAACTGTTCACCGACAACCCGGACATGGTACATATTGTCACAAGGCTCCTTGCTATTGACATCATCCTCGAGGTTGGCAGAGTTACAAACCTTGTCTACGGCCAGGCCTTAAAGACCAGCGGAGATGCGGTATTCCCGGCCGTCATAGCAGCTGTCTTTATGTACGTGTGTGCTGTCGGCGGTACATGGATGTTCGGCCTGCACCTTGGGCTCCTTGCAACCGGCGCCTACATAGGCCTTACCTGTGACGAATGTGTGCGCGCAGTGGGTATGGTCCTGCGCTGGCGAAGCGGAAAGTGGACAGAGAAGAAACTGGTGTGATAATATACTAATACCAAACGTATTCCAGAATGTATCAGCCCCATACTTCAGGCTTTTATCACAGAATTCCACCTATCATATACACCACAAATGCTGCAATCCACGCCACAACGCACTGCCAGATCACTACGGCGATAGCCCAGCGGTGCCCCATCTCTCTCTTGATGGAGGCGATGGCTGCTATACAAGGCGAGTAAAGCAGGCTGAATACGAGCAGCGATGCTGCAGCCCTGGTTGTGATAGCTGCGGTCACTGATCCGTTAAACAATATCTCAAGTGTGGATACCACACTCTCCTTCGCCATGATACCACTTATGAGCGACGTACATATTCTCCAGTCGCCAAGTCCAAGCGGCTTAAATATCGGCACCAAAAGTCCGGCTATCGCAGCAAGTATGCTGTCCTGCGAGTCTTTCACCATATTGAGGTGCATATCAAAGCTCTGAAGGAACCAGATACATATAGCTGTCTCTTATACACATCTCCGAGCCCACGAGACGGACTCCTATC
>ENA-OXXL01000037-OXXL01000037.1-human-gut-metagenome-genome-assembly--contig:-NODE-37-length-21869-cov-5.656230_pt1 | contig 21869 bp, 20 predicted proteins | sample MGYA00244697_ERZ652737 | MGnify/ENA primary metagenome ERZ652737 (study PRJEB26926, sample SAMN06164466) | human gut metagenome | biome: ENVO:00009003; feature: ENVO:2100002; material: ENVO:00002003... | reverse complement strand
CCTTACAGGGCGACAGGTTTGCGTCCGTAATAACCCAGGGCGATGCCCTGGGCTATGAGCTTCTGCCCTTTCAGGGCGTGTGGAGCTTCTGCCCTTTACCTTTCCCTTCGGCCGGTGACCGTTGGTTCAGGGCGTGTGGAGCTTACATGCGAAACTTGAGTAACAAAAAGTATCTTGTTGTTTTCCCAACTCCGCAAGCGGCTACAGGATCTCCAGCACCATCTCGGCCACTTCTTCGGGCGTGTTGAAAAGCATGCCCTCCTCCAGCTCGTTGTCGCTGAGGGAGTCGAGGTAGGTCTTGGCCGTTTCCTCGTCGGTGCGCGGCGCTCCGTCCTTGTCCTTGGCCTGGAGAATGGCCTGGAGGACGGCCTGCCGATATTCCGCCACCGTCATCATTCGGCGTTGCGCTTGACGACGGAACCGCTGGCCTGGTGGGTGGCCAGTACGAGCACCTCGGCGATCTGGACATGGGCCGGCGCGCTGGCCGCATAGTAGGCCACGTCGGCGATGTCCTCGCCCGTGAGCGGCTTGATGCCCTTATAAACATTGTTGGCCCGCTCGTCGTCGCCGTGGAAGCGGACGTTGCTAAAGTGGGTCTCCACCAGTCCCGGCTTGATATTGGTCACGCGGATGCGCGTGTGGGCCGTGTCGATGCGCAGTCCGTCGGTGATCATCTTCACCGCCGCCTTCGTGCCGCAATAGACGTTGCCGTTGGCGTAGGCAGCGTCGCCAGCCACCGAACCGATGTTGATGATCTCGCCACGGTTGCGCTCCACCATGCCCGGCACGAGCGCGCGGCTCACGTAGAGCAGGCCCTTGATGTTGGTGTCGATCATCGTGTTCCAGTCGTCGAGGTCGCCACCCTGCAGCGGGTCGAGGCCCAAGGCCAGTCCGGCGTTGTTGATCAGCACGTCGATCTCGGCCCAGTCGGCCTCCAGGCTGCCGCAGACGTCAAACACCTGCTGCTGATCTCTCACGTCGAAGCAGAGCGTCTTCGCACGCACGCCCAGCGCCTCGATGCGCTCGGCCAGCGCCTGGAGCAGGTGGTCTCTGCGGCCCGTGATGATCACGTCGTAGCCCTCTTTGGCAAAGCGCAGCGCGCAAGCCTCACCGATGCCGCTCGTCGCGCCGGTGACCATACAAATCTTTCTCTTTTCCATATTTTTTTTCTGTCAAGGGCGGGAAGGTCGGCCCCTCCCGCCCAAAGGTTATTCTACATCACGCCGTCCTCGCGCAGTTTCTCCTGCCACTTCCAGGCGCTGCGGAGCACGTCGGCCAGGGGCGTGTCCGCCTTCCAGCCCAACACCTGGTTGGCCTTGGTGCAGTCGCCCCAAATCTTCTCGATGTCGCCCTCGCGGCGCGGACCATACTTCCAGTTGAGTTTCACGCCCGTGGCCTCCTCAAAGGTCGTGACGATCTCCAGCGTGGAGTTGCCCTTGCCCGTGCCGATGTTGAAATACTCGATCGGTTCGGTCTCCTGGTCCAGCACGCGCACCATGGCGGCCACATGCGCCTTGGCCAGATCGACGACATAGATGTAGTCGCGGATGCAGGTGCCGTCGGGCGTGTCGTAGTCGTTGCCGAAGATGGTCAGTTGCTCGCGGATGCCCATTGCCGTCTGCGTGACGTAGGGGATGAGGTTGTTGGGCACGCCGTTGGGCAGTTCGCCGATGAGCGCCGAGGGATGGGCACCGATAGGATTGAAGTATCTCAGGACGATGCTCTTGACGGCCGCGCCGCTATGGATGAAGTCGTAGATGATCTGCTCGTTGATCTCCTTGGTGTTGCCATAGGGCGAGGTGGCCTTCTGGTGGGGCGCGTCCTCCGTGACGGGCAGGTTCTCGGGGTTGGGCTGTCCATAGACCGTGCAGCTGCTGGAGAAGATGATGCCCTTGACGCCATAGGCAGGCATGAGCTCCAGGAGGTTGATGAGTGAGACAACATTGTTGCGGTAGTAGAGCAGGGGCAGCTGGACGCTCTCGCCCACGGCCTTGGAGGCGGCGAAGTGGATGATGCCAGCGATGGCCGGATACTTCTGGAACACGGCCTCCGTGGCAGCCTTGTCGCGCAGATCTACCTGCTCGAAGGCCGGGCGCACACCCGTGATCTTCTCGATGCCGTCGAGCACCTCTATCTTGGAGTTGGAAAGGTTGTCGATGATGACCACGTCGTAGCCAGCCTCGATCAGTTCCACGGTGGTATGGCTACCGATGAAGCCCGTTCCGCCCGTCACTAAAATTGTCTGTTTCATGTAAGTTTTTCTCTTTTAGTTTCTGTAAATGTCGGCTATGGCGAAGCTGCCCCGGGGCAGGTCGTGTCCCGGGTCCGCCATCGCCACGCTATGGAAATAACGCCAAATCGTGTTTTTTATTTCCTCTAAGTGGCAAAAAGAGCCACAAAGGTTTTGCCAAAGCGCGTCCCGTGGCACGGTTTTGCACGGTTGGCGAGCAAAAAACGGGCTGGAAGTCGTGTATCTCGTTTTTTATTGCTACTTTTGCATTTTGAAATTACAATACAAGAATGGACCATATACGGAATTTTTGCATCATAGCCCATATCGATCACGGCAAGAGCACCCTGGCTGACCGTCTGTTGGAGCGCACCAAGACCATCCAAGTCACGGAGGGTCAGATGTTGGACAACATGGATTTGGAGCGCGAGCGCGGCATCACCATCAAGAGCCACGCCATCCAGATGGAGTACACGATGGAGGGAAAGAAATATTTGCTCAACCTGATAGACACGCCGGGCCACGTCGATTTCTCCTACGAGGTGTCGCGAAGCATTGCCGCCTGCGAGGGCGCGCTGCTCATCGTCGATGCCACACAGGGCGTGCAGGCGCAGACCATCAGCAATCTCTATATGGCCATCGACCACGACCTGGAGATCATCCCGGTCATCAACAAGATAGACATGCCCAACGCCATGCCCGAGGAGGTGGAGGACGAGATCGTCGATCTGCTCGGCTGCGAGCCCGGGGAGATCATCCGGGCCTCGGGCAAGACGGGAGAGGGCGTCGATGACATCCTCCGCGCCGTCGTGGACCGCATCCCCGCGCCGACGGGCGACAAGGAAGCGCCGCTGCAGGCCCTCATCTTCGACTCGGTCTTCAACTCCTTCCGCGGCATCATCACGCTGGTGAAAATCGATAACGGCGTGGTGCGCAAGGGCGACAAGGTGAAGTTTTTCAACACCGGCCAGGAGTATGACGCCGACGAGGTGGGCGTGCTGAAGATGGACATGGTGCCCAAGGCGCAGCTCTCCGCAGGCGAGGTGGGCTATATCATCAGCGGCATCAAGGACGCCAAGGAGGTGAAGGTGGGCGACACCGTCACCCACGTCGAACGGCCCTGCGCCAAGGCCATCGAGGGATTCCAAGAGGTGAAGCCGATGGTCTTTGCCGGCGTCTATCCCATCGACCCCAACGACTACGAGAACCTCCGCGCCTCGCTGGAGAAGCTCCAGCTCAACGACGCCTCGCTGACCTTTCTGCCGGAGAGCTCCCAGGCCCTCGGCTTCGGATTCCGCTGCGGATTCCTCGGACTGCTCCACATGGAGATCATCCAGGAGCGACTGGACCGCGAGTTCAACATGGACGTGATCACGACCGTCCCCAACGTCAGCTACATGGTCTATGACAAGCAAGGAGAGGTGAAGGAGGTACACAACCCCTCGGGACTGCCCGACGCGACGATGATAGACCATATCGAGGAACCGTTTATCAAGGCCAGCATCATCACCTCCAGCCAGTTTATCGGCCCGATCATGAAGCTCTGCCTCGACAAGCGTGGCGAGCTCGTGAGCCAAAACTACGTCAGCGGCAACCGACTGGAGCTCGTCTTCATGATCCCGCTGGGCGAGATCGTCATCGACTTCTACGACAAGCTCAAGAGCATCTCCAAGGGCTACGCCTCGTTCGACTACCACATCGACTCGTTCCGCCCCTCGAGGCTGGTCAAGCTCGACATCCTGCTCAACGGCGAGCCCGTCGATGCCCTCTCCACGCTGACCCACGAGAGCAACGCCGTGGCCTTTGGACGCAGGATGTGTGAGAAACTCAAGGAACTGATACCGCGCCAGCAGTTTGACATTGCCATCCAGGCGGCCATCGGAGCGAAGATCATCGCCCGCGAGACCGTGAAGCAGGTGCGCAAGGACGTGACGGCGAAGTGTTATGGCGGAGATATCAGCCGCAAGCGCAAGCTCCTCGAAAAGCAGAAGAAGGGCAAGAAGCGCATGAAGCAGGTCGGCAACGTGCAGGTGCCTCAGAAGGCGTTCCTGGCCGTGCTGAAATTGGACTAACCACCGGAGGAACATCCTTCGGCCAACAAGATATATAAAAAGGAGAAAAGAGGAGACACGATGAGAGAACCGATAGCAACCCCCAGGGAGGTGGCCCGCGAGTTGGCCCGCAAGTACAGTACGATGACCCACGAGGAACTCGACGTGCTGGAGAGCGTGCTGGTGCCCATGAAGTTCAGCAAGGGCGAGATAATCCTAAGGGAGGGCGAGGTCTGCCGCAACATCTACTATGTGGAGCGCGGACTGATCCGCCAGTTCTACTTCAAGAACGGCAAGCAGATCACGGAGCACCTGGGGGTGGACCACACCATCTTCATGTGCATCGAGAGCCTGTTTCACGAAGAGCCCACCCATCTGCAGGTAGAGGCCCTGGAGGCCTCCTATATCTATGCGCTCCCCAAGCATCGCCTGGAGCAGGTGGCCCTCCACAACGTGAACATACAGATCCTCTTTCGCAAGATATTGGAGGAGAGCCTCGTGATCTCGCAGGTCATGGCCGACCTCGTGCGCTTCGAGACGGCACAGGAGCGCTACCGCAAGTTTTGCAAACTGGCGCCACAGATCGTCCTCCGCGCACCCCTGGTCTATGTGGCCAGTTTTCTCCAGATGACGCCGGAGACGCTGAGCCGCGTACGCAGCAGCACCCTGCTCGATTAGCCCCGAGTGGGGGAGGGCGAGCGCCTGGGCGGGCCCCGGAGGATGGGGCGTCGCGCGTGCGCTATATAAATAGGTAGAGAGAGAACAAAGTATAATCATGACAAAAACATAAAAAGACATGAAACCGACATTACTTCTTTTGGCTGCCGGCATGGGTAGCCGCTACGGCGGGCTGAAGCAGCTCGACGGACTTGGACCCAATGGTGAGACCATCATGGACTACTCCATATACGACGCCATCCAGGCGGGATTTGGCAAGATCGTCTTCGTCATCAGAAAAGACTTCGAGGAGCAGTTTCGCAAGCAGGTCCTCGCCAAGTATGAGGGCCACATCCCCGCAGAGCTCGTCTTCCAGAGCCTCGACGCCCTCCCCGAGGGATTCACCACGCCCGAGGGCCGCGTGAAACCGTGGGGCACCAACCATGCCGTACTGATGGCCAAGGACGTCATCAAGGAGCCGTTCTGCGTCATCAACTGCGACGACTTCTACAATCGCGACACCTTCATGGTCATCGGCAAGTATCTCTCCGAGCTCCCCGAGGGCAGCAAGAACCGCTATGCGATGGTGGGTTTCCGCGTGGGCAATACGCTCAGCGAGAACGGAACGGTATCGCGTGGCATCTGCACGACCGACGCCGAGGGCAACCTGGCCACCGTCGTGGAGCGCACGAAGATAGAGCGCAGGGACGGCGCCGTGCAGTATAAGGACGACGACGACCAGTGGGTGACGACGCCCGACAACACGCCGGTCTCGATGAACGTATGGGGATTCACGCCCGACTATTTCGGCTATAGCGAGGACTATTTCAAGACGTTCCTCTCCGATCCGGAGAACATGGCCAACCTGAAGGCCGAGTTCTTCATCCCGCTGATGGTCAACAAACTCATCAACGACGGTACGGCGGCTGTCAAGGTCCTCGATACCACCAGCCATTGGTTTGGCGTCACCTATCCTGCCGATCGTCAGGGCGTCGTGGATCGCATCCAGCGCCTCGTCGATGAGGGCGTCTATCCCGCCAAACAGTTCTAATCCTATCACCAACCATTTCTACATGGAAATCAACCTTCTGGACGACAGTCAGCTTGCTCTGTTGCAGCAGCTGACTGCCGATGCCAGCTTTGTGGTAGTCACAGTCCATAAGTCGCCCGACGGAGATGCCGTCGGATCGATGTTGGCCTGGGCGCAGTATCTGCAGGCCCTGGGCAAGGAGGTCACCTGCGTGATCCCCGATGCCGCTCCCGACTTCCTGATGTGGCTCCCAGGATCGCAGACGCTGCTCCGCTACGACAAGCATCCCGACCGCGCGAAGGAGGCCTTCGACAAGGCCGACCTCGTCTGCTGTCTCGACTACAACGACCTCTCGCGCACGGGGGACATGGCGGACGTCATTGCCCAGTCGAAGGCGCCCCGACTGCTCATCGACCACCATGTGGGCCCGACCGTCGAGGCGGCGCTCTCCGTCTCCCATCCCGCGATGTCGAGCACGTCGGAACTCGTCTTCCGCCTGCTGTGGCAGTTGGGCGCCTACGACGAGATGACGCTGCAGATGGCGCAATGTATCTACTGCGGCATGATGACGGACACGGGGGCCTTCACCTACAACTCGAATGCGCCAGCCGTCTATCTCATCATCAGCCACCTGCTGGAGAAGGGCGTGGACAAAGACCGCGTCTATAACCGTGTCTATCACAACTACTCGCCACAGGCCATCAAGTTCAGGTCCTATGTGATCTTCAAGAAACTGCGCATCCTGCCGGCCTCCCATGCGGCCTACTACACCGTCACGCGCGACGAGATGCGACGTTTCCAGTTTGTCAGGGGCGACCTGGAGGGCGTGGTCAACATCCCGCAGAAGATCAAAAAACTCAAACTCTCCATCTCGCTGCGCGAGGACACCGAGAAGGACCAGGTCATACGCGTCAGCCTCCGTTCGGGCAATGGGTTCCACTGCCGCAAGATGGCGGAGGAGTTCTTCCACGGCGGAGGCCACGAAGACGCGGCAGGCGGACGACTGGAGTGCTCCATCGAGGAAGCCGAGCAGGTGGTCCTCCGAGCCATCATGGCCTACAAGGAGCAGCTGCGATGACGCCTCGCGGGCCAGGATCATGGTCCGTAGGGCTGTCTTTAATGTCAAAAGTAGCTAAAAAAGAGCGTCGTCTTATGGTGGAACAGACGATTTGCTATAACTTTGCAGTAAGATATTATTGAACGTAAAAGATTCCGATGAAGAAAACGCTTTTTCTCCTCCTCCCGCTCGCAGCTCTGCTCTGGTCGGCGTGCAGCAATGACGAGACCTATGCTGACCAGCGCAAGCGAGAGAACGGAGCCATCCGCCAGTATCTCAACGACAGCAGCGTGACGGTCATCTCCGAACGCCAGTTTTTCGATCAAGACACGATGACCGACGTGAGCAAGAACGAGTTTGTGCTGCTCGAGTCTTCGGGCATCTATCTCCAAATCGTAGAGAAGGGTTGCGGAGAGAAAATCAAGGATGGCGAGACGGCCACCGTGCTCTGCCGATTCACCGAGCGCAACCTCCTCACCGATAGCATCATCGCCACCAACAACATCCTCTATTTCAGCGCGCTGGTCGACAAGATGTCGGTCACGAACACCTCCGGCACCTTCACGGCCTCCTTCGACCCCACGTCGAGTGTGATGTATCAAGTCTATGGAAGAAGTTCCGGCAGCACGCAGGTGCCCAACGGATGGCTTTCCCCGCTGCCTTACATCAAGGTGGGTAGGCCGCTCTCGGCCGACGACCGCATCGCTCGCGTGCGCATCATCGTACCCTCCACCGAGGGCACCTATGCGGCCACGATGTCGGTCTATCCGTGTCTCTACGATATCACCTACGAGCGCGGAAGATAACATGCAATTACAAAACTAAAGAGAAAATATGACACTGATCAAATCCATTTCCGGCATCCGTGGAACCATCGGAGGCCCTACCGGCGATACGCTCAACCCGTTGGACATCGTCAAGTTTACCACGGCGTATGCCAAGTTTATCCGTCAGAGCGACCCGACGGGCAGCAACTGTATCGTGGTAGGCCGCGACGCGCGCATCTCGGGCGACATGGTCCGACTGGTGGTCTGCGGCACACTGATAGGAATGGGCTATGACGTGCTCGATATCGGGCTTGCCACGACCCCGACCACCGAACTGGCCGTCCGCATGAGTCATGCGGCAGGTGGCATCATCGTCACCGCCAGCCACAACCCGCGCCAGTGGAACGCGCTCAAGTTGCTCAACCACGAGGGCGAGTTCCTGACCAAGGACGACGGCAACGCCGTGCTCGCCATGGCGGAGAAGGAGGACTTCGACTATGCTGATGTCGATCATATAGGCACTTACCGCCAGGACGACAGTTTCGACGACCGCCACATCGAGGCCGTCCTCGCGCTCGACCTGGTCGATACGGAGGCCATCCGCAAGCGTGGATTCCGCGTCGTCGTTGATACTATCAACTCCGTCGGCGGCGTCATCCTGCCGAAGCTCCTCGACCGACTGGGCGTCGGCTACACCATCCTCAATGGCGAGGCCAATGGCGACTTCGCCCACAATCCGGAGCCGCTGGAGAAGAATCTCGGAGGCATCATGAGCGAGGTGGCAGCAGGAGGCTATGACCTCGGCATCGTCGTCGATCCCGACGTCGATCGTCTCGCCTTCATCCAGGAGGACGGCAAGATGTATGGCGAGGAATATACGCTCGTCAGCGTGGCCGACTACATCCTCGACCACGTCAAGGGAGCCACCGTCTCCAACCTCAGTTCTACGCGCGCCCTGCGCGACGTCACCGAGCGCCATGGCTGCCAGTATTTTGCCTCTGCCGTCGGCGAGGTCAATGTCACTACCAAGATGAAGGAGGTGGGTGCAGTCATCGGTGGCGAGGGCAATGGCGGAGTCATCTATCCCGAGAGCCACTACGGTCGCGACGCCCTCGTCGGCATCGCCCTCTTCCTCAGTTCGCTGGCACAGAAGGGACTGACGTGCAGTGAGCTCCGCAAGACGTTCCCGACCTATTATATTGCCAAGAACCGCATCGACCTCACGCCCGACACCGATATGGATGCCATCCTGGGCAAGGTCAAGGAGCGCTTCGGATCGATGGACGACGTGCGGGTAACGGATATTGATGGCGTGAAACTCGACTTCCCGACGAAGTGGGTCCACCTCCGCAAGAGCAATACCGAGCCCATCATGCGCGTCTATAGCGAGGCGGCCACGATGGAGGAGGCCGACGCCCTGGGCAAGGAGCTCATGGACGTGGTCTATGAAATGACGAAGTAGGAGAGGGTACTACCCCCTACAGCCTGTATCTTTATGAGGCATCTGCCTGGCGTCAAGCGCCGGGCAGATACCTTGTCCATAAACCTATTTTCCTATTCCAACGAGATCTTTTGCCCTATGGATCATCTGTTTCTGCTGCAGTTTGCATGCTTCCTGTTCATGCTGTTCAATGCGTTCACCCTCGCCGTCACCCGTCTCCAGACGCGATGGCTCAATCCGCGCTATGAGCGCGCACGATGGTTGATCTTTGTCGGCATCATGGGCTTGGCGGCGCACTATCTGATGCAGATGCGCTATGGGTTCAGGGCCGTTGACGACGCGGTGGGTGCCACGGTCAATGCCCTCGTCTATGCACCCTGTTTTTCGCTCATCTCGATGGGCATCTTCCATATCGAGGCCACGCATGTCCGGCGGAGGAGGGTCTATGTGGTCTGCGCGGCGATCAACCTGGCGATCTTCGCCTGTTTCTTCATCGGCTTCCTCCAGCATGGCGAAATGCGCATCGGGGCCTGGCTCTATGCTATGCTGGCCCTCTTTGCCGCCAATGTGGTCTATTGCATCGTCGTCATCGTCCGCGAGATCATCAAGCGCCGCCGTCTGCTGGAGACGATGGCGGGCGGCGACATCATGCCCTATGTACGCTACTCCCGCGCCAGCCTCCTCATCCTCTTCTTCCCCGCCGTGGTATCGCCCTTTGCCATCATCTCCACCAAGTTGCTTTACTTTTTTGCGCCTCTGGGACTCATGGCTTTCCTCTTCTTCATCCTGAGTTTCGTGGCCCTGGGCTACAGCTATCAGCCGAAGGAGTCGCTGCTCGACGAAGAGGCGGAGGAAAAGGTCAGCCCTGTTGCCGTAGTCGCTCAGCAGGAGAAGACGGTAGCACAACAGGCCGTCGCGGCTCCTGGTATCGCTTCTCCTGGTGTCGTTTCTCCTGGCGAGGCGGCTCCATGCGATGGGGCTCATGCTGGCACAACTCCTGCCAATGGGGCTCCTACCAACGCGTCTCCTACCCATGCGTCTCATGCTGGCACAACCCCTGATAACGCAACGCCTGATAACGCATTTCATGCCGACGCGGCCCATGCAGCCGACCAAGCGGAGGAGACGCAAACTGCCTCGCTGATGCCTGAGGATCGAAGAAAGCAGATCCAGCAGCGGCTGGACGAATGGTGCGCGGCGATGGGCTATAAGGATGGGGGGTGAACCTCCTCTCCCTCTCCCATGCGATCCATGTCTCGAAAGACGAACTCACGATATACTTCGACCAGTCTCTGAAGACTACGTTCCGGATATGGCTGAGCGACATCCGCTTCGCTGCGGCCAAGAAAATGATGATTGCCAACCCCGATTACAGCAATGATATCATCTCCTCCGAATGTGGTTTTACTTCCCGCACCCACCTCTACCGCATCTTCAAGGCGCGTGAGGCGTGTACGCCGACCGTTTGGCGGGAGCGCTATTTGGCCGGATCCCACGATTCGGACGCGTCTCTTTCGTAGCAGGGGGACGCGCGCTTTTCTCCGTATCTGAAGATTCCCTTTTCTGATATTTGACGGCTCTTTCCTTGGTTTCTTAAAATATGTAAACGCAACCGCTCCTGACTATGAACCATTGTCTCTTTGGTAGGAAGGAGACAACTATTTACCACCAAAGAGACACCTGGACAGGACAATGCGACACCCTGTCTCACTACTTTTCCCTACTTTTGTACTAATTTTGAAGGTCGGAATGACCTGCACGTTGTGGAGGCTTACTCCTCGTCGTGGGCGCCCGACGGACTAATCGTGAAGACAATAATCAAAAACAAGAAATAAAAGTATGAAGAAAAAAAAGTATCTCAAGCCCCAGGTTGACGTCGCGCAGACTGGGCCGTGCATGATGATCAACCCCTCGCAGGTAAAAATTTATAAAGGGCGCTTTCAGACTCGACAGGAACTGGAGGAAGCCGAATTTACCTTAGACGAGGACGGTTTCCTCTGGGGGGAATAGACAGCCTATTGCCCCTTCTTTCTATCACAACCAACGAATGGTGCCTTGGCGCACCCAAACTAAAACAAAAAATGACTATCAACATGATCAAGAAAATGACCCAATATCTATTGCAGCGCAGATGCGCGCTCTCGCTCTTGCTGATGCTTGTACTCCTGCAGCCCGCGGTGGCGCAGACACAAACGCAACAAATGTATGCGAGATTGGACAAAGAGACACAGACCCTCACGCTCTATTACGGCACGAATTACAAGGAATCTGACTACGGGATTTCTCTTTTAACTGGTCTTCCCTTGTGGCAAACTACAGCTGAAAGAAAAAAAATAAAAACCGTGGTCTTTGACGAGAGTTGCAAGGATGCACGGCCCAAAGATTGTGGAGCCTGGTTTTGGTTCTTCGAAGCTTTGACAACGATTGAGCACTTGGACTATTTGAACACGTCAGAGGTCGATGATATGCGATTAATGTTCTCCTCCTGTACCAGCTTGGAAACACTTGATTTGTCTTCCTTTAATACGGAAAAGGTCAAATGCATGTATGCTATGTTTGATGGCGCTACGAATCTACGCTCAATCAAGTTGCCCAAAGGCTTCATAGGCAGCAGCGTGACTGATCTCCGTAGTATGTTTAAGGATTGCACAAGCCTTACCGAACTCGATCTATCTGGTTCTAATGCCGAAAACGTGAAAGACATGGGCGAGATGTTCTATGGCTGTAGGGCGCTTTCCAAGCTCGATCTTACTGATTTTAAAACTGGACAAGTAACCACTATGGAGAATATGTTCTGCATTTGTAGCACGCTTGAAACCCTCGATGTCTCCAGTTTTAATACCGAAAACGTGACCACTATGCTAGGAATGTTCAATAATTGCTCGTCACTTCGGAGTCTCGATCTCCCTGGCTTTAATACTGCAAATGTGACGCAAATGTCATCAATGTTCAAAAAATGCTCGTCACTTCGGAGTCTCGATCTCAGCAGTTTCAATACCAGAAAGGTGGCTAACATGCAAGACATGTTTCAAGGATGTACTAACCTTGAAAGTATTGATTTAAGCAGTTTTGATACGGAGAACATGAAATCTATGGATGGGATGTTCTTCTCATGTACGAAGCTTGAAACGCTTGATCTCTCCTCGTTTGCAACGCCCAAAATGGTTTCCATGGTTGATGCGTTTAGTAATTGCAAAAACCTCAAGACGATCTATGTCACTTCTGCATTTACTACAGATAAAGTAACCCTAGATTTTTCGATTTTTGACGGATGTGTTAATCTGCCCAACTATAACCCTAATAAGACGGGTGTGGAGATGGCTCACACGGGAGAGGGAGGTTATCTCACGGCTGCTACTGCCAGTTGGGTGCGATGGGATGCGCCAACCGGCACGCTCTCCTTCCATCGCGGCGCCACGAAGCCTGCGGGCGACAACATCCTTGATTTGGGCTACGGAGATGATCCGAATTGGGATACCCATGCTGCAGAAATCAAGAAGGTAGTCTTCAAAGCTGGTTTCCGTGATGAAACCCACACGACGTGCTCCAATTGGTTTAATGGTTGTACGAATCTTACCAGCATAGAGGGTATCGAAAATCTCAACACGTCCAACGTCGAGAATATGTCAGGGATGTTTGCCCTGTGTTCGAACCTCGAAACGCTCGACCTTTCCCATTTCAACACAGAGAGAGTAACAACAATGGCCCAAATGTTCTATGGGTGCACAAAGCTCCATGATCTCAACATTTCAAGTTTCAAAACGGAGAATGTGACATCCATGAACCAAATGTTTGGTGGCTGTTCAAGTTTGGATTCGCTTGACTTGTCCCATTTCAATGCGAAGGGAGTGTTATATCACGGCTTATACGCTATGTTCTCTGGTTGCAGTTCTCTTAAGTTTCTCGATGTGTCCAACTTCCCGGCTGATAGGCCCAGAATGCAGCTGGATGCTATGTTCAAGGGATGCAGTAGCCTTCAAACGCTTGATCTTTCCAGCTTCAACACTGGTTTGGCATCTTCTGTTACCGATATGTTTTACGGATGCTCCGCGCTTCGGACCATCTATGTCAGCGATCTTTTCAAATTTAATAATAGCGTTTCAAGTTCAAATATGTTCCGCGGCTGCCATTCACTGAAAGGCGCAATCTCCTTCGAACCTTCAAAGAAAGATAAGACTTACGCGAACTACAAATCGGGTTATCTCACCAAGAAGGTGGGCACGAATGGCAATGAGATCATAGGAGCCACAGGCTCCCCGCTTACCATCGACGCGCTGCCTTTGGATGACAGCAAGGCATACACGCTCTACGAAGACTGCGACGTGAACGCCGCTTCCTACGAGCGCCAGGTAAAGTCTGAATGGGCAACGCTCTGTCTGCCCTATACCATCCTTCCCAGTTCGGAGGCCAACACCTGCTACTTCTATACCCTGAAATCGGTAGGAACGGAGAGTGTCGAGCTCGTGCGCGTGGAGGAAGGCGTGATAGAGGCAGGCCAGCCTGTCGTCGTTCGCAAGAAAAATGCTGATCAGACCAGCTTCTGCGTCGTGAGCGGTACGGCTTCCCCAGACGAGAAGGCGAAGGCCGTGAAAGAACCCAAGTCTGAGGAGGGCGCTCCTCGTCTGATTGGTACGTTTGCGCCCATCGAACTCAAAGACGACTGCTATTTCATCGCCAAAGACCTGTTCCGCCTGGTCAGCGACTACAAGCCTGCTGCCACCGGCGTGAAGATAGCTGCTTACCGCGCCTATATCCAGCCCGATGCTACACAGAAGGGTGGATCCGCCCAGCTCACCATCGGCGTGGATGAGGGCACCAGTCAGGTAGATGCCGCTACCCTCGTCGATCTGCTCAACGACACCGAGGCGGAATACTACGACGTGCAGGGCCGCCGCATCCCGCAGTTGCAGCGAGGCATCAACATCGTCAAGGTTGGCTCCAAGGTCATGAAGGTCTTCTGCCCCCGATAACTTCCCGTAGCGACTCGCCCCGCGCTTCGCCTCCCGCGTCTCGCTTTCGCGCTTCGCCTCCCGCGTGTCGCCCACAACCACGCATAAGTAAGCCGCCCGAACCAGTCAAAAGCTGATTCGGGCGGCATCTTTTTTTATGCAGTCTTGATCAGGAGGAAGCGTCCCATTTTTTAGTCTTCGTCCTTCTGCTCAGCCTCATGCTCGGCGATGAGCTTCTGCTGGATGTCGTTGGGCACCAGCTCGTAGCTTGCAAACTTCGTCGAGAAGCTGGCGCGTCCGCCCGTGAGGGAGCTGAGCGCGATGCTGTAGTTGGAGAGCTCCTTCAAAGGAATCTTCGCCTGCAACTTTTGGTAGCCAGCCTCGCTGTCCATGCCCATGATCATGGCGCGGCGGCCCTGCAGGTCGCTCATCACGTCGCCCATGTAGTCGGCCGGCACATAGACCTCCAGGTCGTAGATCGGCTCCAGGATCTTCGGACCAGCCTGCTTGAAGGCGTCGGAGAAGGCGTGGCGCGCGGCGAGCATGAAGGAGAGCTCGTTGCTGTCCACCGGGTGCATCTTGCCATCATAGACGATCACGCGCACGTCGCGGGCGTAGCTACCCGTCAGCGGACCGTGCTCCATGCAGTCCATGATACCCTTGAGGATGGCGGGCATGAAGCGTGCGTCGATGGCACCACCGACCACGGAGTTGATGAAGACGAGCTTGCCGCCCCACTCCAGGTCCACTTCTTCGCGGCCCTTGATGTTCATCTTAAACTCCTGACCGTTGATGTTGAACGTCGTCGGATCGGGCATGCCCTCGGCGTATGGCTCCACAATCAGGTGGACCTCGCCAAACTGTCCGGCACCACCCGACTGCTTCTTGTGGCGGTAGTCGGCGCGAGAGAGTTTCGTGATGGTCTCACGATACGGGATGCGCGGCTCCTCAAACTTCACGGCGAGTTTCTCGTTGTTCTCCATACGCCATTTCAGTGTGCGCAGGTGGAACTCCCCCTGTCCGTGGACGATCGTCTGGCCCAGTTCCTTGCTCTGCTCCACCACCCATGTCGGGTCCTCCTGGCGCATCTTGAGCAGGGCTGCCATCATCTTCTCCGTATCGCTCTCGTTGACGGCCTTGATGGCGCGTGAATACTTGGAGTTGGGATATTTGATGAAGTCGAAACGCTCCTCCGTACCCTTGCCGTTGAGCGTGTTGCCCGTCTTGACATCCTTCAGTTTCACGGTGCAGCCCAGGTCGCCCGCGTTGAGCTGATCCACGGGGATGCGGTTGGCACCCGCGCAGGCGAAGATCTGTCCGATGCGCTCCTTGCTGCCACGGTCGGCGTTGGCCAGGTCGTCGCCCGGCTTGATCGATCCGCTCATCACTTTGAAGTAGCTCACCTCGCCGATATGCGGCTCCATACCCGTCTTGAAGAAGTAGATGCTCTCCGGACCGTTGGAGTCGGGTGTCACCTCCTCACCACGCGTGTTGTGGACCTTCGGCATCTCGCTGACGAAGGGCACGACATTGCCCAGGAACTCCATCAGGCGCTGCACACCCATGTCCTTGTGGGCATCGACGCAGAACACCGGGAAGATGTTGCGCATCACCAGGCCCTTGCGGATACCCTCGCGCATCTCGTCCTCCGTGAGCGTCTCCTCCTCGAAGAACTTCTCCATCAGCGCCTCGTCGTTCTCGGCGGCAGCCTCCACGAGCGCCTTGTGGAGCTCCATGGCTTTCTCCATCTCCTCGGCGGGAATCTCCTCGCGCTTCGGTGCGCCACCGTCCGGACCCCATGAGAGTTTCTTCATGATGAGCACGTCGATGATCTCGTGGAAGTCGGGACCCGTCTGGACGGGATATTGTATCTGCACGCACTTCGGACCATAGATGTCCTTCATGCTTTGTATGAGTTGATCAAAGTCGCATTTGTCGCTGTCAAGCTGGTTGACGAGGAAGATGACCGGCTTGTGCAGCTTTTCGGTATATCGGAAGTTGTTCTGTGTGCCAACCTCCGGGCCATACTGGCCATTGATGAGTATGACGGCTTGGTCGGTGACGTTGAGGGCCGTGATGGCACCCCCCACAAAGTCGTCGCTACCCGGACAATCGATAATATTGAGTTTTTTGCCATTCCACTCTGCATGGAATACGGTGGGGAAGACCGAATAGCCGTACTCCTGCTCCACAGGGAAATAGTCGCTTACCGTATTCTTGGCTTCTACGGAGCCACGACGCTTGATGATACCAGCTTCGAAAAGCATACTCTCGGCAAGTGTGGTCTTGCCGCTACCCGCACTGCCAATCAAGGCAATGTTTTTAATCTCATTTGTCTGATATACTTTCATATCGGATAGATTTAAGCGATTAATAATATCGTTATTTACTTGTAGGGTAATTGAAAGAGGACAGGCATTTCTGTCATTTCGCCCACTAAATTAGGCATTTTTTTTGTAAAAGCCAAACAACGATGGCAAAAGTACTCTATTTTTTAAAATTAATTAGTACTTTTGCAAGTGAAATGACAGGATTATACATACATATACCATTTTGTGCCAGTCGTTGCGTCTATTGCGGATTTTATTCGACGACGCTTCCCGCGCTGCGCGATGCCTACGTCGATGCCCTCTGCCAAGAACTGACGTTGCGGGCGGAGGAATTGCCCGCCGACGAGGCCATCACGACGATCTATCTCGGGGGTGGCACACCGAGCCAGCTCACAACGGATCAGCTCGACCGTCTCTTCTCCTATATATATAAGGTATATAGGCCGCAGCCTGTCGAGGTGACGATGGAGTGTAATCCTGACGACGTCACCCCAGCGTTTGCGGATTGGATTTCCCAATCGCCCATCGACCGCATCTCGATGGGGGCGCAGACCTTCTCCGACGACCGCCTGCGCCTGCTTCGCCGTCGCCATACGGCTGCTGAGGTGCGACGGGCTACGACGCTGCTGCGCCAGGCGGGCATCCGCAACCTCTCCATCGACCTGATGTTCGGATTTCCGGGCGAGACCCTCGCCGACTGGGAACAGGACATCGACGAGGCCCTCCGTCTCGGCGTGGAGCATATCTCGGCCTATAGTCTGATGTACGAGGAGGGGACGACGCTCCATCGCTGGCTCAGCGAGGGGCGCATTCAAGAGATCGACGACGACCTCTCGCTCCGCATGTACGACTGCCTGGTGGACCGGCTTACTGCTGCCGGCTACCGCCACTACGAGATCAGCAACTTTGCGTTGCCCCAGCGCGAGAGCCGCCACAATAGTAGCTACTGGCGCGACGTGCCCTATATGGGTCTGGGAGCCTCTGCCCACTCCTTCGACGGACGGCAGCGGTCATGGAATGTGGCAGACATCGAGGCTTATATCGCTGCCATCGGTCGTGGTGAACGGCCCTGTACGGTGGAGGCCCTCGATCCCGACACCCATTATGAGGACGTAGTGCTGACGTCGCTGCGCACCGCAGAAGGTATTGATCTGGGCAAGATCCGGCGCGACTTCGGTAGCCAGCGCCTCGACTTCCTCTTGGCTGCTGCCGACCAGGACTTGCGCCAGGGCTATCTCGTCCGCGAAGACGACCACCTGCGCCTCACTCGCCGGGGCATCTATCTGAGCGATGGTATCACAGCGCGTCTATTTGTATGATCGTTTTGTCTCACTGAACGATCGTTTCGCCGATCTTTTGAATCACCGAACCAAGCAGAAACTTATGATAGAGAAAACATTCGAGAAAAAATGGGCTGACAATCGTCAGCGCCTGTTGCAAGAAGACGAGGAGTATCAGCGCATCCTCCGCAGTTACCGCAAGCACAACTGGGCGGACGCATTGGTGGCGCCTGCCGCCCTCATCGGTAGCATGGAGTTTGTGGCGTGGCTGGGCGTTAAGTCGCAGGTGCTCAATTTTGTGATTTCCCTCGTCCTCGCCATTGTGTTTTTCTTCGTTTTCCTTTATTTCAAGGCTGTCAGGGTCAGTCGCAAGACGCTCGACGAGGTGGAGCAGCGCATCAAGGAGGAGTATCGTCAGAAAGTAGGAGGGTAGGGCATCCGTACGATGCGTCCACCAAGCAGCGAACGCATCGTGCCGATGTCTTTTCCCTTAGATGTCGAGATCCGGAGCCTTCTCCGCACCCTGCGCAGCCTCAAACTTCGTCATGCGCTCGAAGCCATACATACCCGCGAGGATGTTGTTGGGGAAGCGGCGGATGGAGAGGTTGTAGCCCTGCACGCTCTCGTTGTAGCGGCGGCGCGCCTCGTTGATGCGGTTCTCCGTACCTTCTTCCTGCACCATCAGCGACTTGTAGTTTTCGCTGGCTTTCAGGTCGGGGTAGCGCTCCGAGACGGCGATGAGGCGGGAGAGTGCCTGCGTCACCTGGTTCTGTGCCTGCTCGAAGGCCTTGATCTTCTCGGGTGTGAGGTCGGCTGCGTCGAGGTGTATCTGTGTGGCCGCATTGCGTGCCTTCGTCACCTGCTCAAACGTCTCGCGCTCGTGCTTGGCATACGATTTCACGATTTTTGCCAGTTGCGGCATCATGTCGGCACGGCGCTGATAAGCCGCCTCCACATTGCTCCAAGCCGTCGTCACCTCCTCTTGGTTGGACACCATGGAGTTGTAGCTGCTCACCAGCCACCCCACAATCATCAGGACTACCACGACGATAGACCCTACTTTCATTAGCTTCTTTGATTCCATATACTAATAGTTTTCTGATAATAATTCTGTTGTTGTCTCCGTAGTCTTGGTGGACTTTGGCTTCCTGTCGGAGCGGGTCCCGCTGTAGGCTTACCAGCCTCCGCCAGCACCACCTCCACCGAAACTGCCGCCTCCGAAGCTGCCGCCGGAGAATCCTCCGCCCCATCCGCTTCCGGAGTCGTTGGTGTGGCCCGGGTTGCCCCAGATGATGAAGGGGCCGCCAGAGCGTCGGCTTCCTCCTCCACCGCCGCCACCCTTGCCGCGGTTGTCCCTGCGGTTGAGGATGACGAGGACGACGACGATGCAGATCACGGTGAAGAGGACGATTGCCAGTCCTGCGCCAGCGTCCTCGTCGGTGTTCTCCTGGATCCCTGTCGTCCCGGTCTTCAGTTTCTTATAGACCGCCTGGGCTGTGGCCAGTACGGCCTGTCCGGGCTCTCCGCGCTTCATGTTGGCCACGATGCAAGCCCGCCCGATGTCGTCACACTCTATGTCGGTCAGGTCTTTCTCCAGGCCCTCTCCCGGTGCGATGAAGTATCGGCGGTCCTCCACGGCTACGACCACCACCAGTCCGCGGTTGGTCTTCTTGCTTCCCACTCCCTGGCGGTTGCCCAGGTCCTGTGCGAAGCGAAACGTGTCGCCGTTGCTCACGCGCTTTACGATGACGAACACCGACTCCACGCCACACTGCTTGTCGAGGCGCAGGAGATAGCTGTCGATAGAGTCGCGCTCCGCCTGCGAGAGGATCTCGTCGGGGTCGCAGACGTAGCGGCGTGCGTCGGTGAGGTGCACCATCGGGATGTCCTCTGCTTCCCACGTCTTTGCGTCCAGTCCCAGCACCGTCGCCAGTAGCATTATCAGCAATATCGCTTTCCTTGTTCTCATATCTATTATCACTGTCAGTCTTTTTGGGTTTCTGTTCCTACCGTTCGTTGCACTTCATCTGCGCATAGCCTACCAGCTGGTCCGTGCGTCCGCCGATCGGTCGGTAATAGACCAGTGCTTGGTAGCTGTTTTCTGTTTGGTAGAAGTTACCTTCTGTGGGGAGCAGGGCAGGGCGTCCTGCCTCGTCGATCATCAATAGTTGATAGTTGTAATAACCCAGTTTTAGCGGCACGTTGCATTCATAGCTCTGTGTCTCGGCATGATATTCCATCCTGTATTGTGGCAGGAAGCGGTCCTGCGTGAAGTTGCCGTTCAGATAGACTGCCTCCTGAAAGGGCTTCTCGCAGCGGTAGCGGAAGTGTACCAGCAGGTAGTCGCTCTCCGTATTGGCATGGTAGTTGTCTGAATTGCGGATCACGAAGGCGCCGTCTGCGTCGGGGTCGTATATGTAGTTGGGGCGTGGCTCTCCCGTCCAGGGGTAGGCATGATACTGCGTGCCGTCCCAGTCGATGCGATCTACTCCCATGGCTGCCACGTCGGTCGAGAGGATCTCAAACTTCCGATACTCGTTGCCCGCCCAGAAGAGGTAGTCGCCGCAGTGGCTCCACCTCAGTCCGTCGGCCATCGTATATTGCGGGCGAGCATTCCAGCGGGCGTCGTCCCAGCGCTGGTTTTGGAGCACCACGGTGGTGATCTGCCGCTGTGGGTCCGTCACCCTGTATCCTCCATAGCCCACCTCCATCTCCACCTGCTGGTGGTGCTGGTTGATGGTTGCGTCCGTATTGGTCAGCACCTTTAGCCCCACGCCCATCTGTGCCTCGGCCGGCTCCGTCACCATAAAGGCTATGCGTGCCACCTCGCGGTCATCGTCGTTCTCGTCGTAGATGGTCAGCAGGTAGTTGCCCGACCGCTTCATCGCACACTGTCCGTTGGGCAGCGTCAGTCGGTAGTGGGTGTAGAGCGTGTTGGTGAGGATGCTCTCCTGCACGTCGTCGATGGTGTTGCCCGAGGCGAAGCCGTCGCAGTAGTCGCTCTCGAAGAGTGCCTCCGAAGGCTTCCAGTTGGCCTCGCAATGCGTCAGCCGGTAGGCGTAGCGGTGGTATTCGTGTGTGAGGTCGTCGAAACTGACGGACAGTTGCCCCCCACGGAGGCCGATGATGGGCATCCGTCTCCAGTCGTTGTCGGCAATGACCTGCAGCGACCGAATGTTGGGGTCGAGGATTTCGTGGCGCTGCGCCGTGGCGGCTATGCTGCCGAGGGTCAGCGCGGAAAGTCCGAGAGCCAGTCGCTTAGCAATGTTCATCCATCAACTGGTTGAAGAAATGGTCCAGGTCCTCGTCCAGTCCGTCCATCAGGTCGCCGCCCACGATGATCGTGTCGTCGTCCACGACGTAGAGCTCTGCGATGCTGTCCTTGTCGTCATCTTCGAGCACATAGCTGTAGGGCTTCATCACGCCAAGACCTTCCACCACCTGCCTCATCGCCGTCATCTGCTGGCGGAGCTGACTGGTCACCTTGTCGTAGAAGTCGTCCTCCTTGTTGTCTATCCAAGGCTCAACGACACAACGGGTTATTTCGTTCTCGTCGTCATCGAACGCCATCACGTCGCCGCTTTCCTGCGACACTCTGACGTGAATGTCGCTCATCAGCGACGGTTCGTCACATGAGGGTAACTTTTGGGCAATCTTGTTGAAAAACCGCTCCAACGACTGTTTTGTCTGCTCTGTAGCTGTCATGGTTTTGCTTTCTTATTCTTGGGTTATGCTGTGTATAGCATATCTTACCGCAAAGATAGCCACAAAATCCGAGATTGAAGTCAATAAAAACATTATTTTTTGGGTATTTCTGTTTTTTAACCCAAAACGACTTCATCCGAAATGAACGACCCGCTTGTTATGGTCGTTTCATTGTGCCCTGCTCTAAGGGAAAAGCTTCAATCACACGCTTCACCATGTACCCACCACGTATCGTCCTCCCTTCCAGCATATATCGACCTCATATTGTTTCCGTATTGTTTCCGTATTGTTTCCGCTTCCGGAAGCGAGAACGATAGGAGAACGATAGGAGAACGATAGGAGAACGATACGGGATCGATACGGGATCAATAC
>ENA-OXXL01000027-OXXL01000027.1-human-gut-metagenome-genome-assembly--contig:-NODE-27-length-24086-cov-5.962174_pt1 | contig 24086 bp, 20 predicted proteins | sample MGYA00244697_ERZ652737 | MGnify/ENA primary metagenome ERZ652737 (study PRJEB26926, sample SAMN06164466) | human gut metagenome | biome: ENVO:00009003; feature: ENVO:2100002; material: ENVO:00002003... | reverse complement strand
CTGAAAGTTGTCATTGATTTGTCTTAGGACGGGCTCCAACTCCTCATACTTGTTCTGACTGATGGCTCGCAGCAGCACCTTGGATATTTCTTCTATGGTTTGCACTTTGTCCCATTCAAGTCTTATCTTCTGCAAGTCTTCCTTCATAGACGCTACAGAGTCGCCATATAGTTCGCCTACTGACCTCACCTCATCGCTTGTCTGATAAGGAGAAAGGTTGTAAGTGTATTTCTTTCCGAGCATATCCGAAGCCATTCCCCATGACAAGGATGCTCTTTTTATCTCTATGGCATCGTATGCCGGCATAAGGTCCGAAAGGTTTATGCCGCCCTTATCTAATATATAAGGTTGCATATCGGGCAACAGTTCCATGTCTCCATCAATTACGTAGCAAACATTTTGTTCTGATGCCTTGTCGGTCAGTTCATATCTCACTCTGAGTTCAATGGCAGAACTGATAGGCAGGAGCAATACGCCACATTCCCGACTCACCGCATCCTGTGTGTCGGGGCGTGACAGAAATCTGTCTGCGTTTCTTACTATTGTCAGACGGGAACGCGCATCTGCCACTCGTTCTTTTATTCTTTTCGCCAGTTCATTCATATATTCTCACTGTCAGAAAGTGTTTTACATCTAGTACAACACTTTTGCCTTTATATCTCATTTACCTTCTGTTCTTATGTTCTACGTTTCTATCGTCAGCACTTCATGTCAAAGAAATCGGGATTTCTCAACACGTTATTCATGTCATGTTAAGAAAATCGGGATTCTTTAACACGTTACTCAGGTCATGTTAAGGAATTGGCGATTTTTCAACATGAACAGATTCAACACCATCTGCATGATCAGCCTCTTGTTGTTCACTGAAGGTAAGGAAGAGCTCCATCAACTGCGTGTTGATGTAATAATTCTCTTTACCCATGCGCTCCTTCTGCAGTAAGCCAAGCGAAGCAAGTTTATCAAGATATTTCGCTGCGGTTTGTCTTGATACCTGCATGTTGCTCTCCAAATGGCCAATCTTAGTATATGGATGATAAAAGAGTCCGTTGAGAAGCTCATGGCTATACTTTCTTCCAAAGGCTGGACGTATAATATTCTTATATTTCGTCATCAGATTACCTATGTTCTTAACAAGCGTAATGGTTTCCTCCGCGGTCTGTTCCACACCGTGAAGCATATATAGAATCCACTCTTCCCACTGGGCAGAATTGTCGCCAGTCGCATTTCTTATGGCTTGAATACGCTCATAATACTCAGCCTTGTTGTGAGTAATATACCTACTAAGATAGAGTATGGGCAAATCAAGCAGTCCTGAAGTGACAAGATAGAGGATGTTTACAATGCGTCCCGTACGTCCGTTGCCATCATAGAAGGGATGAATGCTCTCAAACTGGTGGTGTATGATTGCCATTTTCACTAGAGGGTCAATTGGACAAAGCTCGTCATCATTGATGAATTGTTCGAGGTTACTCATCAACTCCACTATACGCTGACCGTCCTGTGGTGGGGTATAAATGACGGCTCCATCGCTGCTTCGTTTTAGTTGTGTACCTGGTGTTGTACGGAAGCCTGCAGAGTTTTGTTCAAGCACCTCCTGTATGCGTTTTATGTCATTAAGTGTGAGAATGTTCTTGTTTCTTACCAGTTTGAACCCCTCATTGATAGCTTCACGGTAAAACAGCACCTCCTTGGTGGCCGCGCCTATGAGTGTAAAACCCGCATCGAGGCCTGCACGATAAAGATCGTCCTGTGTGGTTACTATATTTTCTACTGCCGAACTATCCTTTGCTTCTTGCAGTGTGAGACTGCTTATAAGAATGCGTTCGTTGGGTATGGTCTGTGCCACGCCCTTTAATTCTGCAAGTTTTCGGTTGGCCTTGTTAGCCTGTCGCAACACGGCCTTGGTTTCAAGGTCATAAGGCAGTGGCAAAAGTGGTATTTCGTATGATGTCATATCTTTATGTTTTTTATTTATTCCATTCCGTTACGCTCTACCGCATTGTCGTAGTATTGCAGGAGCACCTCGTCTTCGAGTAGAAGCGACTCTTGTATATGGTCGCCCACGCTGACGATGGTGGCATAGTCCTTGTGCTTGTAGCTGTCTTTGAAGCCATAGCGCAGCACCTCCAGTCAGCAGTCCTTCATGCGCTTTGATTTGGCTTGGCAGCTTGCTCGGCGTAGAGTGCAAACTCCTTCGACATCTTCTTCTGGCGTATGATTTCGAGATCGGCGGCACGCTCGGCATCGGGCTTGCGCCATGTGCCGTCGTCCTGCTTGATGAAGTTTCATGTTGTCTATATGTTGTCGTAAAACGTTTTGTAGGAAATGTCTTTCAAAGGAATAGAAAACCGATAGTCCTGCTCTTTCCCAAGGAAGAACACGTCGTTGATAATCTTTCCTTCAAGGTTGGCTATGAGTATTCGGCTGCGTGACCATTGCTCAATCCTGTCGTGAACGTTAGTCATGAGCGAAGATTCAAAGAGAATGCCATAGTTACGGATGGCAACATACGAGCCAACATTTTCATCATTCACCGTCGCAGCATCAATCATCTCATTGAGCGCATCATCGCATATCATGGGCAGTTGCCGAAGGGTGAGCTTGCCTTCAATTCTGTTTATGTCTAACTTTCTTTCCATGATTCTTTGTATTTATGAGCGACTAAAGTCTTTTGAAAACAAAGGTACATATTTTATATGAAAGCAGATCACAAAAAGGATGTTATTTTGTGGATGAAGCCGTATTCCGCTATAATACACGCAAGCAATCTGAGTCAGACCGCTTCAAATACATGTTCTTAAAATCAATCGGGGTTGTTCAATATCGTGACATTTTGAATGTTGTATGAACCCTTTTTGAGGAAGGCATAAGTGTCTTTGTAAAAGAATCTCCTCACACACTTTTAGTTTGGTTGTCAGTGTGTGAGGAGACAGTTATTTAAAGAGGGATGTTTATAATAATCCGTTCATCTTGTACTGAACACTTCCCGTTCTATCTGCAATAACAGTGATGTCGTAGGTATTGCCATCAAAAGTCACTGTGCCTTGATACCTGTTACCGATCTCGTACACTAAATCCACGTCAGCCTTTTTAATGCCTTCGTCTTTAAACATCTGCTTCACAAGCAGAGTAACAGTCGCAATCGTGGAAAACGAATCGGGACCATACTTGTTCATATTAAAGATAAGCATGGCTTGGGTCGCCTTCTTTGACCTGTTCATCAATTTGCCTAACAAGCAGCAAATAATTAATGCTAATACAATAATACCCAATAAACTTAACATAACCTTTCTTTATGTTCTTTCCTCAAGCCCAAAGGAAAGCAACTTTAGAAATTAAACATAGGCATAAGAGAGAGCGTGAGCCTGTATCACTGTTATCTTTGTGATAGGATAAAGCGAACCGCCTCCAAATTATGTCTGTCAAAAGCCAATTATGGCATAATGACGTTGCAAAGATACAACGATTATTTTTAACAGACGAAGATATATGAGATTTTTGGGCGCAGGGGGAATTCTCCGTGGATTGCCCCCGCGCCAGAATTTCGCACCAAAGATTTTGTTGTGCGCTCAATTCATGGTATTGAGCATCAGAAATGCAAATATTGTCTTCTAAAACATTAACTTTACGATGCTTGCACGAAAAGAGACGAGGGAGCAACAGCAATGGTTTCACACAACATTATGAACGCAGAAAGGCTCCATAAAGCGGCATGTTGGAGATATTCTCTTGTTGACGATAAGGCAACATAGAATAACGGATGGCAGATATGTCAGGGTGCGCCTTAAGATAGTTATGCAATGAGGTGGCTTTGATGCTTGTACCGCCTTTTACTTCTATAGGCAATAATGCCCCGTCACGCTGAACAAGGAAATCCATTTCCATACGAGAAGTATCAGAACTGTAATAATAGATGTGGGTAATACCCGATGCAAGCAACTGCTGAAGGACATACTGTTCAGTGAACGCTCCTTTATACTCCGTGAATACGTTATCTCCAAGCAACACATCCTTTGCTGCGGTATCAGCCATAGCTCCCATCAGTCCACAATCGCACAGATACAACTTGAATGCCGACAAGTCTTCATAAAACTTCAACGGCAACTCAGGCTTTGTCACCTTAGTTATTTTATAAACCAAACCGGCATCCACTAACCACTGTATGGCTAACTCAAATTCCTTGGCTCTGCCACCCTTCTTCAATACCCCATAGACAAACTTCTTATTCTCTTTCGAAAGCTGACCGAGTATGGACTGCCATACCATATCTATGCGAGGCACCTCCTGTGCAGGAGCATGCTTGGAGAAGTCGCTTGCATAATTGGAGAGAATTTCGTTCTGAATAGTGCGCACTTGGCCGAGCAATTTGTTTTCCACATACATCTTCACAACTTCAGGCATTCCGCCCACGTAATAGTATTGACGCAAATAGTCTTTTAGTTTTTCGTGGAACGCATTCATCAATGCATAATCCTTGCTGTGCATCAGCTTGAGCAGCCGGTCCTCTCCCATAGCCATAAGAAATTCTTCAAAATCCATGGGGAATAGACGCATTGTCTGAACCTTGCCTACGGGAAATGACACACCTGCATGCAGGGCAACCCCCAACAGCGAACCAGCCACCACAATATGATACTCTGGAGCATCTTCGCAGAAATACTTCAAAGCTTCCAACGCCTGTGGGAATGCTTGCACCTCATCCAAGAATATAAGGGTTTTGCCAGGGACTACATCCACGCCAGTCAAAGCACTTAACCCTCGAATGATTCTCGCCGTATCGAAGTCGCCTTCATAGATGGCTTGCAGGTTATCATTCCTATCGCAACTTACATAAGCAAGATTATCAAACTCTGCTTGACCGAATTCTTTAAGAATATAAGTCTTTCCACATTGTCTTACTCCGTTTAATATCAACGGCTTATGATGCTCTTGATGCTTCCATTCCACAAGCTTAGCATATATCTTTCTCTTCATTTCTTTACACGTTTAGACACATAAAATAGTCAGATTATCACACTTTTCGACACATGACAACATCGAGAGTTTACACTTTCTGACACATGACGTCAATGCAAAGCTACACTTTTCGACACATACAGCCAAATAAACATTGAGCATAAAGTGGGATATTAAGATATTTTAAAACAAGAAGAACTATTATAATCGATGTAGCGAATGTTGACGATGAAAGAACGGTGAATGCGCTTGCACCTATCATCGTGGCATATTCTTCTGTGATCGACTCAACTCTCGGTCTAAGGTGTAGATCGTTCGGCTGTCGGAGGCGTGTGCAAAGCCTAATCATGTATTCTTCGGATGACCCCCAAAGAGACCGAAAGTAACCGGAGTAACCGAAGTAACCGTCATGTAAAAAACTGTGTTTCTCGGGGAGAAATTTTGCAACCTCGGGAGGAAACAAACTTTCTGCCAATTGATTGTTGATTCTCAATGCTGTACTGCGATGATATTCTATTCCAAAGATATTCCATTCCATGACAGTGATACTTTAGTAAAAAATATCTGAAACAGATAGCTCTCAATGTGTCGTTTGCGGAAAAATGCATACCTTTGCAGGTGAAGGCAATGGGCGCTTCTTTTATGCAATTGACAGTAACCAATAACAGAACAATATGGAAACGGTAAAGTTAAGCAATGGTGTGGAAATGCCACAGGTGGGATATGGTGTTTATCAGGTGGAGCCTGAGGAGTGTGAGGGTCTGGTAGTGGATGCCATCAATGTGGGCTATCGGATGATCGATACGGCTCAGGCTTATCTCAATGAGGAGGCTGTGGGCAGCGCGTGGAGAAAGAGTGGCGTAAGCCGTGATGATCTATTCCTTGTTTCAAAGGTGTGGCCTTCCAATTATGGCGAGGGCCAGACCATGAAAAGCATCGACGAGAGTCTGCGCAAGCTGCAGACGGACCATATCGACCTCATGCTTCTTCACCAGCCTTACTGCGATCGCTATGGAGCCTATCGTGACTTGGAGAAGGCCTACAAGGCCGGCAAGCTCCGTGCCATCGGCGTGAGCAACTTCTTCCCAGACCATTTGGTTGACCTTGCCTCCAACATGGAGATTGCACCGATGGTTAATCAGATGGAGACGCATGTCTTCGACCAGCAGCGCGAGACTCGCAGATTTATGGACGAGTTGGGTACGCGTCTCATGGCATGGGCTCCTTTGGCAGAGGGTGCCAACGGACTGTTCTCCAATCCGACCCTTACACAGATCGGAGAGAAGCACGGCAAGACGGCGGCGCAAGTGGCGCTGCGCTGGTTGTTGCAGAACGACGTGATCATCATCCCGAAGACCGTCCATAAGGAACGGATGCAGGAGAATCTGAATCTGTTTGACTTCGAGCTCGACGCTGACGACATGCAGGCTATCGACACCCTTGACACGGGCCATAGCCTCTTCCTCGACCATCATGACGGGGAGGTGACCAAGCAGTTTATGGAGTGGCGAGCTGTGGTCAAACCTACAGAATAAACAGGAGAAGACTTAGATCTCATGGCGAGGCATGTCGTCGATGAGGTCTTTGAAGAGGGCGTTTTGACGCAGAATGGCCTCATTGCCTGTGATGATCAGTTGTTTTCTGGCTCGCGTTAGGGCGACGTTGAGTTTGCGGTCAATCACTTTGCCGTCCTCCACAAAGCAGTTGCTGGTGAGGAAGTCGAGCTGGTAGCGGTTTTGGACGGTGAAGGAGTAGATGATGATGTCGCGCTGAGACCCCTGGTATCGCTCCACGGTGTCGATGCTGATGGGGATGAGGCTGGGAATGTCCAGACGATTGATTTCTTGCCGTATCATCGCTATCTGATTGCGGTAAGGCACGATGACACCGATGGTTTTGAACGGGTCAAAACTCGTGCCGGAGAGCGTGTGGATCGTCTTGAGCAGTTGTGCCACGATGCGTGCCTCCTCCGTATTTACTTTCTCGCTCACTCCCGCCTGCCTACAGTTTTTGGACGGGAAGAAGAGACGGCGGTTCTCCATGAGCAGATGGCCCAGGGACGACAAGGTCTGCTGAGCGGAGGAGGGCACGGATGGGTAGATGGTGTCCTCCAACTGGTGGGGCAGCGGGACGCAGAGAAGGTTTTCGCGCTCGTAGAACCGACGGTTGGGGAAGTCGGCTATCTCTGGATGCATGCGCCCTTGGCGACGCAGGATGCCGATGAAATCGGTCCTTTTGGCTGCTCGTTCCGTGTTGATAAGCCGTTCGAAGAGCGAGTGGCGGCAGTCGGTAAGCTGGATTTCCTGGAGGATGGGTTCCTCTACGACTGATTCGGCGGCATCCTGCTGCACGACAGCAGGCAACTGCTTGTGGTCGCCAATCAACACAAACTTGTCGATGCAGCAGCGTCCGTTGCAGTGAGCTCCGAGGATGCCCATGAGGTTGGGTTCGAGGATCTGGCTTGCCTCATCGACAATCGCCACATCGAAGTGCTTCACCTGGAAGAGGAAGGGGCGGGCCGCAAGGGTGCTCGTCGTAGCCACGACGAGGGAGGTCTGGTCGATGATCGCCTTGATAGCCGACAGGGTAGGCCGCGCCGTCAGTCGCTCGCTCAGTAGGTGGGACTGGTACCGTGGGTCGCAGCTGTAGGCGCTACCCAAACGGATGAAGTCGATGTCGTTGTCCACAAGCATGCCGCAGATCTCGTCCACGGCGCGGTGGGTGTAGGATAGCAACAACCCATTGCCACCAGTAGGCCTCTCGGGAGTGGGCAGCAGGATCAGTTCGCGCACCAGATACTGAAGCGCCATCGAGGTCTTGCCCGTACCAGGAGGACCTATAAGTAGGAAGTAGTCCTGCGCCTGCTTCGCTTTTTCCACGATTTCATCGTAGTTTTTATTGTAGCTTTGGGATAATCGCAGGGTTTTGTCTGCCATGGGAGGTCGCTTTGCGAGTAGTACGTCGCGGCGTGCCTCAGGTGCCGTGACAAAGGTGTAGAGCCCGCCCATTGCCGAGGTTGATCCGATGTCGCTGCCCGCATGCTCAAGGCAGTACCACCGCTTGTCGTCATCTACTTGGAGGATATGTGGGTTCTGTTGTCCGTCGTTGAGATGGACGACGAGCTGGGTGGGTGTGATCTCCTGGAGCGTACCCTTGTGGAGTATGCTACGCCTCACGTCTGGAGCCTTGTCTTGGTCGTAGGCGTAGAGATAGACCATGTCTCCACGTCGGAAGTTAGGCAGGAAGTCGTCCTCTTGTTTGGGGATAAGGAGCGTGAGGGTGTCGTAGCCTCCCGTGCCATCCGATTTTTTGTCAACGATGCGCAGACGGGTAAAGATATTGCCTGTCTCCCGCTTCATGCTCAGTGGCATGTTCCATAGGTCGGCACCTGCCGAACCCACACCCTCCTGTGAGCCAACCTTGGCGACGATCTGCTCCCGCATCACAAAGCGCATCATACGGCAGAAATAGGCTCTTTCGAGCGGTTTCATCGTTTGTAGCGGCGTAGTAACGGTCTCGATCTGAGGTTGTAGGTATGCATGGAAGAAGTAGTCGTCGAGGTGCTCCGTGTTGAGCGTGGAGACGTGGAGGTGGGGGAGAATGCGCTCCAGTCCGTGGAATGCCATCCAATACTCCAAGGCGACCACTTGGTTGCGATACTTCAGTGCTTCGCGTAGGAGCTTTCTTAGCGGCTCCACTTGCATCAGCCCGTCGGGCAGCGGGTATTTTGAGTAAAGCAGATAGATATCGGCATGTTTTGGGCTGAGGCCGAAATTGTAGCTCAAGACGCCGAAGTAGAGCAACACCTGGACGTAGTGTTTCTCGACATGAAGCGAACCATAGCGGTTGCGCGTGTGGCGCTTGAGGAAGTAGTTTTGTCCCGATTTCTGCTCCACAAGTAGTCGCAGGTCGGTTGTCATGAGGTCGACGCGTCCCTGGATACCCAATTTCTCGCAGATGAAACTCGGTTCGAGGATAGCCTTCTCCTTATTATATCTGCCAAAGAGTTCGGCAACGACCGCCTGCATGTTGCTTACTTGCGACTCGGCAAGCTTTTTAAACTCGCTGGGGTCGAAGTCGGGGCAGCAGGCATACTCGATAGCCTTCTCGCGGAAATTGCGTTGCAGCGTGTCGGCGAAACGGTATTGGGCATGGTTGATAAGGTCGTCGAGGGCACTCCCAGCGAAGTTACCGAGCAAGATGTGTTTGCTGTTCTGCCGTTCTTTCAGCCGGTGGAGTGTGAAGAGCAAAGGGTGGTGGCCGTAGTCCTCGAAGCAGGAGGCGATGGCGGAGATGTCCAGCAGATAGTCGGGCTCGACGATGATGAGGCCCGGGAGCAAGCGCTCATCCTCCCGATGGCAGTCGAGAAGGTTGAGCGTCATGCCCTCCTGTAGAATGCGGGTGAGATAGGAAAAGTCGATATAGTCGGGCGTGTGGCGGTAGTCGATTGTTACCAGCTCCTCGTCGCAGTCTTGGTTGACAACGGTGGCGTGGATGGTCTCGTCGTCGAACGACCGCACCACGCAGCGGAGGTAGGCGTAACTGCTGATGGGGCTGTCCTGGGCTGCTCTTCCCGTAGCGGGAATGCGCCCGACCAACGAGGCTGGGACAGAAGTTTGGAATACGGCGGAGACAAACAACGCCAGTGCACGGCAGTCGTAGCCCAGATCCTCTTGTGAGTGGGGTTCGTCGCTATTGCTATGACGGCGCATTCGCTGGATGGCGAGCACGTCTTGTGATGCCATGTGACGATCGCGGCAGAGATAGTCCACCTGCGAACTAAGGTTGCCGAAGGCATGTCGCGTATGGCGAAGGCCCTCGTGACAACAAAGTACGAGGGTATCGTGCAGGATGTGGTTCGCCACGCCCTGCGCTTCCGTTGCCAGGGCTTCCTCTATCCGTTGGTATAGGTCTTGCGCCGTAATATATTCCATGTGGCCTTCTATCGTCTCAACATTGCTTGACGGATCCCTATTGTCCTCCCAGTCGGTCGAAGAAGACAATGATGTCCTCCCAGGTCTTCAGTTCGTCGCTGCCGAAGCGCAGGGAAGTACCGATGAAATCGGGCGTTTCGGACGAGGAGATGAGGTAGTCGCCATAGAGGAGCTGCAGGTTGTTGGCAAAGATGACGCGGTTCCAGGCGGGTGCACTGAAGACGCGCTCAATCCAAGCCTGTTGCGATGCCAGTTGGTCGGGGTGGCAGGTGGGAGCCGGTACGACAAAGTGGACGTTGTAGTGCTCCAGCAGTTGTTCGTAGGCTTTGTGGAGACTCGATTTTGGTTGGCCGAAGGCGTCGGCCAGCGTGTCCCAGTGGATGAGCACGGAGGGGCGGTTGCGCCCGGTCTGTCGGTCATCGATCCAGCGAATGATGGGGACGATATAGTGGTAGATGGCTTTCTCCACCAGGCGGTGTTCGCCGTGGAAGTGGATGGCCTGTGGGTAGTGCTGGAGGAAGAGGTCGTAGGTGTGGACGATGGGGTCTTCGTCGCCGAAGAGGCCAAAGACGCGCTGCTGCTCTTCGGCGGTGACTTGCGAGAAGCAGTGCTCCGTCATCTCACGATACTCCTTGACCAGCGACTTGGTGACAATGATCTCCTGTACGCCGTCTTGACGAGGATTCTGAAATGTCTGCTTCCCCATCATCTGATGCTCGCTCATCGTAGCCCCCATCTCGAAGGCGGGATTGACGCAGATACGGTCGAAGCCGTAGAACATCTCCGTGTACATGCCTCCCATGGAGGTGCCAATGATCAGGTCGGGACGTTCGCTCTCCACAGTCTCCTTGAGCAGGGCCATTGCCTCTGCAGGATGGACGGGGAGGTCGGGCGCCAGGACCGTGGCACGGGGCATGAACTGTCGTAGCACATCGGCAGTGTGGGTGGATCCTGCGGAGAGGAAGCCGTGGACATAGAGGATCTTTTTCCCTTCCATCAGGGAGGGGTGGCTTTTGGGAAGATATGAGTCCATAGTTGTTGAGGAAGTTAGGATAATGCTTTTTGTATGTCGTCGAGGGAGCCGGCCACGATGAAGTGGGAGCGCCAGCTTCCGCGCATGAGTCCGCGCTGCTGTAGGTCGTCCAGCAGGGTGGTCAGCGCGTCCCAGCAACCATTGATATTAAAGAGGATGACGGGGCGCCCATGGTAGCCGATGGCCTTGGAGGCCGCCACGGTGAAGATCTCGTCGAGCGTGCCGATGCCACCGGGCAGGGCGATGAAGGCATCGGCCTGGTCCATGAGCAGCGACTTGCGGTCGGAAAGGTCGTCACACGGTATTTCGACGTCGAGGTGACGGGAGCGTCGTCCGCCCTGCTCGACGATGGACGGGATGACACCGATCGTTCGTCCGCCCTGGTCTTTGACGGCACGGGCCACACACTCCATCAGTCCAGAATCACATCCGCCGAAGACAAGGGTGTGGCCTTCGCGGGCCATCCATTCACCCAACTGAGTCGTCAAACGGAAGTATTCCGGATCGATCTCGTCGTTGGCGGAGCAGAAAACAGCAATCTTCATAGATATCTATGTTTTGGTTTAACTGTGGCAAAAGTACTACTTTTCCCCGACATTCCTGCATGATTTGTCGGAAATGATGGGTGGAAAAGTCCTTTCGGCTACGAAACGCCCTTCCATAGGGCGCACGAAGAAAGAAGCGGGGAAAACCTTTCTTGTGAATATCTTGTGAAAAAAAACGCAGTCTTTACTTGAATGTGAAAAATTTTCCATACCTTTGCCCTTGGTTAAGGAGAACGAAACATCTCAATCATAATTTAAAAACCATGGATTTATTAAAGCAAATTGTTGCTCGTGCCCAATCCGACAAGCAGCGCATCGTGCTGCCGGAGGCCGAGGAGGAACGCACGTTGAAGGCTGCTGACCGTGCATTGCAGGACGGACTGGCCGACATTATCTTGATCGGCAATCCGGAGAACATCCGCAAGGAAGCCGAGGAGTGGGGACTGAAGAACATCGACAAGGCTACTATTGTCGATCCGAAGAACAATCCCCGCTGTGAGGAGTATGCCGAGAAGCTTGCCGAGCTGCGCAAGAAGAAGGGCATGACCATCGAGCAGGCCCGCAAGCTGGTGACGGAGAACAACCTCTATCTGGGCTGCATGATCATCAAGACCGAGGGGGCCGACGGCCAGATCTCGGGTGCGTTGTCAACCACGGGAGAGACTTTGCGTCCCGCCCTGCAGATCATCAAGTGTGCACCGGGCATCTCTTGCGTCAGTGGAGCCATGCTCCTGCTCACCCACGAGAAGGCAATGGGCAACGATGGTGTGATCGTGATGGGCGACGTCGCCGTCACGTCGAATCCTACCGCCGACCAGCTTGCGCAGATCGCTTACACGACGGCGCAGACGGCACATAGCGTGGCGGGCATGACCGAGCCGTATATCGCCATGCTGAGCTACTCCACGAAGGGCAGCGCCAAGGATGCTATCAACAAGGAGACGGGCAAGAGCGTCTATGTGATCGACAAGGTGAAGGACGCCGTGAGCATCGCCCACGAGAAGTATCCTGAGCTCCATGTCGATGGTGAGCTCCAGGCCGACGCAGCCCTCGTGCCCGCCGTGGCTACGAAGAAGGCGCCGGGAAGCTCGGTGGCTGGCAAGGCCAACGTGCTCGTTGTGCCCAACCTCGAGGTGGGCAACATCGGCTACAAGCTCGTGCAGCGTCTGGGTGGTGCCGTGGCTATCGGCCCGATCCTCCAGGGTATCGCACGTCCGGTCAACGATCTCAGCCGTGGCTGCTCGGTAGATGACATCTACTATATGGTGGCCATCACCGCCTGCCAGGCGCAGGACGCCAAGAAGGCTTAAAGTACAAGAACGCAACGAACTAATCAATTAGCGAACATGAAAATATTGGTTCTCAACTGCGGTAGCAGTTCTATCAAGTACAAGTTCTACGACATGGACGGCGAGCGCATCCTTGCCCAGGGTGGCGTAGAGCGTATCGGCCTCGACGAGGCTTTTATCAAGGTGAAGCTGGCCGATGGAAGCAAGAAGCAGATCATGGCCGACCTGCCGACCCATAAGGAGGGTGTGGCCCTGGTCTTCAAGTGTCTGCTCGATCCGGAGATCGGCGCCATCAAGGACCTCAACGAGATCGACGCTGTCGGCCACCGCGTGGTGCAGGGCGGCGACCTCTTCGAGAAGAGTTGCCTCGTCACGCCGGAGGTGGAGAAGGGCATTGAGAGCCTGATCGACCTCGCCCCGGTACACAACCTGGGCCACTTGCGGGGTATCCGTGCTGTCAACGCACTTATGCCGCACACGCCGCAGGTGACGGTCTTCGACAATGCTTTCCACAGCACGATGCCGCCCTACGCTTATCTCTATGCCATCCCGTATGACCTGTACGAGAAGTACCACGTGCGTCGCTACGGTTTCCATGGAACGAGCCACCGCTACGTCAGTCAGCGTGTCTGCGAGTTCCTGGGTGTGGACATCACGAAACAGCGCATTATCACCTGCCATATCGGCAATGGCGCCTCTGTCGCTGCCGTGAAGTATGGCAAGGTCATCGACACCTCTATGGGTCTGACCCCGCTGGCTGGTGTGATGATGGGTGGCCGCTCGGGTGACATTGATCCTTCTGCCGTGACTTACCTCATGGAGAAGCTCGACATGAAGCCGCAGGAGATGGCCGACTGGCTCAACACGAAGTGTGGTGTGCTCGGCATCACGGGTATCAGTTCGGATATGCGCGAGGTGGAACAGGCCGACTTCGAAGGCAACGAGCGTGCTCATCTGGCCTTGGAGATGTACAACTACCGTATCAAGAAGTACATTGGTGCTTACGCAGCAGCCATGAACGGTGTTGATATCATCGTCTGGACGGCTGGCGTGGGTGAGAACCAGGAGGGTGTACGCTGGGATTCCCTGCAGGACATGGAGTACCTGGGCGTGAAGATGGATAAGGAGCGCAACCACGTCCGTGGCAAGGAGCAGATTCTCTCTGCCGACGATTCCAAGGTGAAGGTGGTGATGATCCCGACCGACGAGGAGATCGTTATCGCTCGCGACACGATGGACATCGTGAAGGACTTGAAGAAGTAAGCCTCGTCCCATCGCATAGAAAAACGCGGTATGCCAGGCCGACAGTCTTGGCACGCCGACAAAAAACAAAAATCCCCGCAAATGGAAGATCCGTTTGCGGGGATTTTATTGATAGGATGGTTTAGTGCTTCTTGTGGGTCATGATGTCAAGGATCATCGTGTCGGTGGCCGACATTGCATCCTTGCCGATATGGGTGAGGTTGCGGACACACTGGTCGATATCCTCATCGATGATGCCTTCTGCCGCCGTGACGTGGCGTCCCTCCATAGCCATCGTGGCTGAGAGGACGGCGACGGAGACGCCGGAACTGATCTTCAGAGAGCAGCTGGGCTTGGCGCCGTCGCAAATCATACCCGTAAGGATGGCGATCATGTTCTTGGCAGCATAGCAGGCGCGCTCGTAGCTGCCTCCCATGAGATAGACAATGCCGCTGCTGGCGCCAATACTGGCTACCACGCATCCGCAGAGGGCCGAGAGCGGGCCGAGGCTCTGCTTGATGTAGATGACTGTGAGGTGGCTCAGTGCGAGGGCGCGTACCAGCTCTTCGTCCGTGTTCTTGTTCTCCTGTGCGAAGACCACCACGGGATTGGTGGCGCAGATGCCCTGGTTGCCGCTGCCGCTATTGCTCATCACGGGCACCATCGCGCCACCCATGCGCGCGTCGCAGGCCAGGGCCGTCTTGGCGATGATGTGGGAGTAGATGGTGTCGCCGAAGATGCCGTGGCTCATCGGGCGCACGATGGTCTTGCCGAGGCAGTGGCCGTAGTTGCCCTTGAGCGACTCTTCGGCAGCGTTGATGTTCAGGCGCTGGGCCTCACGGATGAAGTCCAGTTCCTCCAACGGCGACTCGGTGGCAAACTCCCATACCATCTGCATCGTCAGCTGCGGGGCTTGCGTGCCCTGCTCGCCGGTTGCGGCCACAGTCTTGTCGAGCAGCACCTCACCGTCACGCTCCTCATGTGTGAAGTTGGTGTGGGTGTGCATGATGATGGCCTGTGCACGGTGGTCGCCAGCCGTGACCTCTACCTCGATGTAGAGTTTGTCGCAGCACTGGTTCTTTAGGCCGATCGTGATGTGGTCGCCCTTGATGTACTCCTTGCCTTCGGCCAGCGTCTCAGGGGTGAGGTCTTTGATGACCTCCAGTTTGTACTCCGACTTGCCAACGATGGCACCGAGGGCTATGGCGATGGGCAGTCCGATCATGCCCGTGCCGGGAATGCCCACTCCCATGGCGTTTTTCAGCATATTGCCCGAGAGCAATACGTTGATCTTCTCGGGTCTCTGACCCAACAGTTCCGTGGCGCGTGCCACACAGAGGGCAACGGCCATCGGCTCGGTACAACCCACGGCGGGCACTACCTGCTCGTTCATGAGGCGTATGATAGCTTCGCGTCTTTCCTTTTCCAGCATTTTTATTTATTTTATAAGGTTTCGGCTCATTGTTGTTAGTGTGCTGCAAAGGTACATAATTCCCGTGGAAAAAAGCACACAAAAGGTGGGGAAATATTTGCCTCGGCCCGAAAATGGAGTGATACACATTGCCGATGCTGACAAGAGGCCCCATTCGTACGAAGGGCGAGGGCGCGGACTACGGGAAGGCCGGCACGTCGCTGTGGAAGTGCATGCGGCGGTGGAGAGTGGGGTGGTCAAACTCCAGGATTGTGGCGTGGAGACAAAGACGGCGTCCGGGCAGACCGTAGAGGGGGTCGCCGATGATGGGGGCGTGGAGCCCGTCGGCATGGGCGCAGTGGACGCGGAGCTGGTGGGTGCGTCCTGTGGTGGGGGTGAGGCGCAGTAAGACGGCGCGGCTGCCGTCGTCGAGGGTGACGATACGCAGCACTTCGTAGAGCGAATGGGCGGGTTTGCCGTGGGCGAGATCTACGCGCATCCGTGGCAGGTCGAGGTAGTCGGGGGCCAGGGGCAGACTGATTTCTCCTTTCTTGCCCGCGTAGAGGTCCTCGGTGTATTGGCAGAGGGCGGTATATTCCTTGTGGGTTGTGCGGTGGGCAAACTGAGCTTGCAGGTCCTTCTGTGCTTCCAGGGTTCGTGCTACGACCATCAGTCCGCTGGTGAAGCAGTCCAGGCGGTGGACGGAGTAGGGGCCCTCCTTGCCTTTCCAGCGGTCGGAGAGCAGAGAGATGACGGAGGGGGCGTCGCCCTTGCCAGGCACGGAGAGGAGGCCAGAGGGCTTTTCGATGACGGCCAGTTGGTCGTCCTCATAGAGTACGCGCAACTGGAGGGAGGGGTGAGAGATGATGGGTTTCACCTCCGCGTCCAGTCCTTGCATCATCCATGTGAGGATGGGGCGGCAGCGCAGGTGGCAGGCGGGGTAATACTGGCCGTGATGGCGCACCTCTTCTTTGGGGGAAGGACCCCACCAGAACATGGCGATACTCCGTGGGTGCATCTGGTGGAGGTAGGCGTACTGCAGGAGTTTGGGTTCGCAGCACTCGCCCGCTCCCGAAGGGCAGCGTTCCACACGCCGCTGTGCCTTGGGTGAGAGGTGGGTGGCGTGCCATGCGTCGAAGATGGCGAGCAGGTCTTTTTCTTCTCCTCGGGCGTTGCGCATCCTAAACTGTGCGAAGAGCCATGCTTGCAGTTCTTCGCTCATCCGTTTGCGGTTCACACTCAGGTGATCCCGCTCCCGATCGAAATAGCGTAGGTCGGCCCCCAGCTGTCGTAGCATCTCGTGGTGGTGCGCCTTCAGTCGTCGTATCTGTCCTTTGTGAAACTGGCTCTCGCGTATCATCGCCTCCCGTTCTTGCTCCGAGATGTGGGCCTCTTTGCGTCGCTGGTCGCGGAGGGCTTTGGCTACGTTGGCCCTTGCGCGCAGGTCGGCGAGCGTCGTCTCGTAGTCGTGCTCCAGTCTCGTCCGCTCTTGCAGCAGATGCTGGTAGCGAGGATTGGCCAGTAGAGTAGCAAGCCGATGGCTGACCTGCACGATTTCCTCCTCGCGTCGCTTGAAGTAGCCGTCGGGACGGAGGTAGTCGAAGACGGGAGGGACAAACTCGTCCATAGGGAGCGCCCAGTCGGTCTGGCCAGAGAAGGCCTGGAGGTAGCCCAACTGACCCTCATGCTCCACGAGCAGTACGCCTACCATTTTGCCTTCGACAGGGTGGGCGGGCAACTGGCGCTGGACGCTTCCTGCGGCGAGGAGGCATAGCGGGTCCGGGGTGTAGTGGAACGGGTCGTTCATCCGCCTTGGGGCTGGCAGCTGGGTGTCTAACGGGTGGAAATACATAGGATGCAGCGGTGGACAGTCTGGTGAATGATAGAGGTCAGAGATACTCCTCGCCTGTGCGGATGGCTATCTCGTTGACGTATTTGCGCACCAATGCCGAGGAGTCTTCCTTCTTGCGGACGAGCAGCACGTTGCCCTTTTCGGCCACGATAAATCCCTCAAGGCCACCGAGGACGGCTAACTTGCCCTTCGAGAGTTTTACGACATTGTCTCGCGAATCGTCGAAGAGCACCTTGGAATCGATGACGACATTGCCTTCTGCATCCTTCTCCCGCGCCTCATAGATGCCGTGCCAGGTACCTACGTCGGCCCAGCCAAATTGACAGCGGGCCACGCAGACGTGCTCGCTTTTCTCCAGGATGCCGTAGTCGATTGACAGGTTGGGGTAGGATCGGAAATGTTCTTGCATATAGGCGTTTTCCTCGTCGATTGTCCAGTGAGGATAGATCTCGTCGAGGTGGCGCAGCACGGAGGGCATATACTGCTCCATGGTGGTGCGCAGGTAGCGTGCGTTGGCGAGAAACAAACCAGTGTTCCATAGCCATTCGCCGCTTTCCATAAACAGCTGGGCAAACTCGCGGTCGGGTTTCTCCGTGAAGGCCTTCACCTTATATATATCGGCGTAGCTCGTTGCCTCGCCCATCTGGATGTAGCCGTAGCCGGGTTCGGGGCGCGTGGGACTGATGCCGAGGGGCATCAGTACGTCGTTCTGGGCGGTGAATTCCAGTTTTTCGAGGATACAGTCTGTGAAGGCTGCCTCGTTGAGGATAATCTGGTCGGCAGGTGTGATGGCGACGGAGGCTTCCTCGTCGAGACGCAAGATGCGGTGGATTGCCCAGGCTACGCTCGGCGCGGTGTTTCTCTGCACGGGCTCTATGATGAGCTGGTCGTTGCCGACGTCTGGGAGCTGCTCGCGGACGAAGGTGGCATAGTGGTCGTTGGTCGTGATGAAGATGTGGTCTTGGGGCAGGATCTGCACAAACCGGTCGTAGGTCTGCTGCAGCAATGTGCGGCCCGTACCGAAAAAGTCAAGGAATTGTTTCGGCTTGTCCTCGCGACTGGAGGGCCAAAGGCGCAGCCCGCGTCCTCCGGCGAGTATGATACAGTAGTTGTGGTTAGGTGTTCCCATCATTTGTTCAAGGTTTCTGTTGAGCACACGAAAGTACTAATTAATCTGCACATGAGCAAAATATTTAAGAATAATCAAAGAAAAATTTGTTTTCTTCAAATTAACTTCGTACCTTTGCACCCGCATTAAGCCCAGATGGCGGAATAGGTAGACGCGCTGGTCTCAAACACCAGTGGAGCAATCCATCCCGGTTCGAGCCCGGGTCTGGGTACAGAATTGGAGAGAAGTTCACTTCTCTCCTTTTTTTTTACGTTGCCCTCTCGTAACTGCTTGGCTTCCTGATAGATTAAATCAAGCACTTGGTTATAAGAGTTGGTTCGATATTTTTCCCCATCAAATTCGATTTTTTGAGGAAACATTGAACTTATCAACTTGATTTTGGTCTCTACAGGCGCATCCATTATATAGCGTTCCATGTTGTTAATCAGAGAGATAGAGTAGTCTAACTTTGGTTTAATCTTTGAACGATTCCCCTTTTCTAACATATCCACCTTGTTTTGCAGTTCATCCAACTCTTTTTGGTTGTGACTTACAGCCTCATCTTTCTCTTCTTTGCTCATTTCGCCATCAAGATACAAATCTTTGGCTTTCTGTATTCTCTTCTTGAACGTTTGCATCTTAGACTTGAGCAACTCTACCTCTGCCAAGCTGTCTGAGATTTGTTCCTTTCTTATATCTTCAAGAATGTTCTCATAGAGTTTTAGCACGGTATCGTTAGGCTTCAAACTCCCCACATACTTTGCAAAACCCTCATTCACAGCCTCTGCTCGCTTTCTGATGTGCCTTGCATCGTGACAGCAATTGTAATAGGCATACTTACCACCATTGCCACGGCTCTCTGCTCCTGTCAGTGCATGACCACATATCGGACAAACAAGAAATATCCTCAGAAACAAGTCGGGATTGATTTTCTTGCTCAACTTGGGCGTTTTCTTCTTTGCATTAAGAATGTCTTGCACCTTATAAAACAGTTCCTCTGTTATAATGCCCTCATGCAGTCCTTCAACTATCATTTCGGGGTCAGAGCCATAGGCAGGCACACGGATTTTCCCGATATAAAATGGATTTCTAAGCATATCGAAATAACTACTTTCTGCAACAGATGGAAACAAACGCTTACGGATTCTACATGGAGTCTCCACTCCCTTTGCCACCTCCTCAAATGCCTTACGCACCATCTTTGCTTTTGGCTCGTCTATTTCGGCATGGGTATTATGCTCGTCTACCCTTACATTCTTATAGCCTCTCGGTGCTTTGTTAGTGCAATGTCCTTGCATACGCTTCTTGTGAGTACATTCTTTTGTTCGGCGAGAAATTTTCTCGTCCTCAGTATGAGCCACACCGCAATACATCCCCATCAACATGCTCCATTCCGTACCACTGAAATCAATTGGCGATTCAATAGCGTTAATTTCGATTCCCATTTCATCTATAAACTTACGCTTGTACGTAAGGGCAAATTCGATGTTTCGTGAAAATCTATCCCAACGTAAGAACAGTATTTTGTCGATATACTTTTTGTTCTTTCGACAATAATCATACATTCTCTTAAATTCGGGACGCTTCAAATCGTGGTGCTTCGCTGAATAGTCTTCTTTATAAATACCAACAACTTCATAACCATGATTTACACAGTAACTTCTCAAACATGATTCTTGTACTTCAAGCGATGCCCCTTTTGCTTGTTCATCCGAACTAACTCGGCAGTATAATATCGTTCTCATTATTTCTTTAATTTACTTGTTTACACTTGCTTCTGTCTCAGCCTCAATTTGTATGTGGGCAATGAGATAAAGATATTCTCTTATCTGTTTTACTTCATCGTTACTATATTTTTTCTTACCACTATTGAGAATTTTAGAACATCTTTCTATCGTTTTCACTGACTCAAAAGAATAACTTTGCGTATAGCTACGCTTATTTGTTTTTCGTGCTACAGTACTTCCAACCTACCAACCCGACTGCTCTTTTGAACGCACTTGGATAAACTTAAAACCATTCTTTGTATATTCCTTATTTAATACATTCTTCTATCCTTTATTGTAACTTCTTTAAATTTCACTGCGACAAACATACTACTTGGTTCATGTCGTTTTATAAAATCAGTTTTTAACAGTTGTTAAATCACGTATTTTGCGCAATGTATTCACACTTGTATGAGTGATTTTGCAGATATTTCGCAATGAAATACCCTTTTTCAAAAGTCGTATCTCTTCAGCATATTCCTCTCGCATATCATCTTGTGATTTGCGATATCCTGTCTTTCTGCCAACCTTACCACCATTGGAACGATAATGATTGTAACCACTCTCCATACGGCTGCGGATAAGCCCTCTTTCCATGCTGTTAAACTGCGCAATCATGCCAAGAACAAGTTGTGCAATTGGATTTGGCTTGCCGTCAGCCTGTAACGTTTCCAAGCTATTTTGAAGGATGAAAAGTGATATGCCTTTGTCTGTCAATTGCTCTATGACTTGCAGAAAGTCTACAATTCGTCTGCTCAGACGACTACATTCATATATTAGTACCTTATCTATATTGTGAGCCTCAACATAATTCAACAGTTCGGATAACTGTTCACGTTCAGCTACTTTCTTTGCTCCCGAAATCTTTTCTGAGAACTCTTTTACTACAACATAATCCATCTTCTTTGCATAATCACGCAAATCTGCGATTTGTCGGTCGTAATCCTGTGAGTTTGTTGAAACTCTTGCGTATATTACTACTTTTTTCATATTCGTATTGATATTATGCGTTACTATTATGGCCGCTAAAGTACATAAAATATCAATTAAAACCAAATTATTAGTGATATCTAAAGTTAAATCATCTGGTTTTGATTGATATTTAATATCATTTTTTAATACTTTTAGTTTGACATTGATGTTTTATCTGTTGGGAATGAAAGCTGTCTCCCCAAGATGTATATGTTTGAACGATTAAGAAGAGCATTGTCTATCGGTGGTTCTACACCTTGTATAAGGCAGTCACGGCAAATCATTAGTATCTTTCCTGAGTTGTTTTGTCCTGTGAATATCCCGATATTGTTAATCTTACCTGTTTCCTGTGCAACAAGTTCAATCAACGCCTTCTTTGAAATCTTTGGATTAGACACTTTAGCTTGCTCCACGACTTTGTTAGCTACTAAGTCACGATAAATAGTCAATTCATGGTTGCTACATCCCCATACCTCTTTACTTTCACAACGTTGTTTAGTTGTGTTTTCTATGATAACGGCATCTTGGGAGATTTGTGACAATAAACGAGCAAACTCAGCATTGCCTTTGCACTTCTGCCAAACCACAAATAGCATCCACTGTACACGAAAGTCTGCAAAATCTTTACGAATAAGACCTTTGTGCTTGTTCTTTATAAATCTCTTGGCAGCAAAGCCGCTTGTCTGATTGCGTATTTGTTCTTGAATGTTTTGGTGGAGTGGTGACTTTTCTGAAAACTCACCACATAGGTACAACATTTCACTATCATGCCAAGTCGTTCCTGCAAAATCGAATGGATAACCACCTGCCATGTTAGTGAGACGCACGTTAATGCCATTCACTATGTCCGAAGCCTTGGAGAATGACAAACAATTAAAGTGTGAAGCGTTGATGTGCTCCACACGACCTAAGATAATTTCAAAAGTGTTTGCTTTCTGTGACATAACTTTTAATTTAATGATTATTACTAAATCCTTAAACTCGTATCATTTTTACCACCGTGGCTATGTCTGCTCGGTTGGTTCAGCACTTAAGCTGTCTCTTGATACTTATTCATAAAGTAAAAGAACTACTCCCCATTTTGGAAAGTGGTTACAAAGGTATAGACTAATTATGAGAAAGGCGAAAAATCTATGCTAAGAATGGTTAATGAATTGTCATTAGGACAACCACAATTAGGGCATGACTGCAAATCTTCACAATATGTTTCTCCGCAATCAGGACATTTTACTTGGTTCATAGTCTGTATTGTTTAATGGTAAAGTTCTGTAGTCCTTGTTTTCAAAGATCACAGAACTATTGATTAATGATTTATCTTGCAAAATTGAAATCAACGGTTGCTGTTCCGTTGAATGTATAGGAATACTCGCTACCTGCCATTTTGAGGTTGTCGAATTTGATAGTCATATCATTTTTGCTCTTGTCGATAGATACAATTTTGGCAGAACCGCTCTTGTAAGTAAGGGTGGTGTAGAAAGCATCGGATTCCTATACTGCATCTGTGTCACAATAACCTTTTAGGTTAAACTGATACATTTTTACAGGTGTATCAATACATCATCAAAGATTAAAATGACACAGTTCTCTGATTGATACAATTTTCCATTTTTAATAATAACAAAAAAAAGAACAGAACATTATCATTTGAAAATGGAAAATGACTATTCGACTTTCTTACGGTAACATCTTCTCGGTATATTATTTCTATCACAAAATTCATATAGTCTGCTTAGTCCGATTTTCATACCATTAGCTTTCAACAAATCAAGGTTTTGTTTAACAGAAAGATTACAATCGTATAACTCGCCTATCTCTTCGTCTTTTAGTTTGCGTCTTACTATACCAACCATAACTTTAGGCTTTATCCCATTCTGCAAGCAATACGACTTGTCAACCTTGAACTTGCTCGGCTTGCGTTTCGTCTTTATGTTTATCTTCTCAATTGGAATACTCAGAGCATTATTTGCAATTTGCATTAGTACCTCATTAGTCAAAACCTTATCGCTATTGTCGTAGTACCATTGTCTTTCCGCTATCAAATTATAGAGCAAATGTTCAAATGATATGTTTGGGTGAATCATACGACGGATTAAAGCACCTATATATAAGCATTTCCGTCTACCTTCTCCATCTCTTATTCTTTTCACTACTGACACTTTACGAGTATTCCCATTCTTATTTGTTACGGTCTCCAAATACCAACATCTGTAAATCTCATGATAATCTTTGGGAATTAGTGCATATCCATCATTAAAGGATAACTCTGAATGGTCGAAGTAGCTGTATTGCCCTTTGTATTTTCCTAATAATTCAGATGGTAACAGAGTGTTTAGGTCATTAATGAAACCTTTATCCGTTATAGGAAAAGCGGTAGTCCTTTTATCATCCTTATTTGTCCCTCTACTGTCTTTGCCTGTTGTTACTACGATATCCTTATGCTGAGGCTCTACCACAAATGAGACTTCGAAATCTGCTAACTTATATACATTATTTGTCGTATAGACCTCACAGTTACGAGTCCCATTCCCATAAAAACATTGTGCTGCTGTACCTCCACAAGAATCTTTGTCGGGATATGAAGGGTAATCTTTACAAATAGAATTTATAATAGCCTTATATGTTGAGGCAAACATTTCGCAAGTCCGCATATCCTCACAAAAGGCATAGCAGAGACGAAAACGGTATTTGTTTCCTTTGGATGGATTAAGATTGTTTTGTGTTGTGTAATATAAAGTTGGTTTCATGGATAGTCCACAAACAAATTGTTTCATTTCCATGTCGTAATCATCAACGTCTACAAATACAACGTTTGCTCTTTCAAAATTCTTACTGTTTTTCTCGCTATTTGAAAATTCATCTGCATTTGTATCAAACCAATGGCAAAAGCAAAATCCTTTTTTGATATATTCCCTCAAATCCGCAACTATTAGGACTTAGTGCGTTTTTTGCTTGCAAAGCGAGAAACAATCATCTTGTCG
>ENA-OXXL01000001-OXXL01000001.1-human-gut-metagenome-genome-assembly--contig:-NODE-1-length-49002-cov-5.959609_pt1 | contig 49002 bp, 32 predicted proteins | sample MGYA00244697_ERZ652737 | MGnify/ENA primary metagenome ERZ652737 (study PRJEB26926, sample SAMN06164466) | human gut metagenome | biome: ENVO:00009003; feature: ENVO:2100002; material: ENVO:00002003... | reverse complement strand
AGATGTCAGCCTTTTCAAGGCTTGCGATATGTCCGTAACTTGCTCATTCATAGATACAAAGGTATAAAAATATCTGAGATACCCAAAAATAAAGTGTAAATATTTTGTTGGTTTTCAATAAATTATCACCTACTTGTTGTATCAGGATTATAGACAAAAACTCAAAGGGGCGCTATTGCTGAATAGTTACGTACTCAGTACCCCTCTAAAAAGTGATTTTAGGGTACGAGGCTTTGCTTGCCATTACATAATGGCAAGTATGGCTTCGAATTTTGAAATTCCGTTTTTCTTGGCAGTTTCGGCTATGGAATGAATCTTTGCAAAGATGTCTGCTCCATCATCTGTTCTGAAGCAACCGATTACTTTTTGCTTGACCTTTATTTTTCGAATGCCTCTCTCGCTCGCATTGTTGTCGTAAGGGACAGAGAAATCGGAAAGAAATGCAAACTAGTAGTCCTTTACCTTATATATGCCTTTCTTGAAAGTCTCGAAATCATCATGAAACTGGGCGCAGGGGGGGATTCTCCGTGGATTGCCCCAGCGCCCATAAAGTGCATTGCGGTTGTAAAAATACTACTTTTTCACGACTCCCCTGTGTACTGCAAGTCAAAAACAAAGGATGCGGTTGTTGAAAATCAACTTGTTAGCAACGGAGAACACCCTAACAACTGATGAAAAAATGTATTGGGTGTCAAACTTGGGATAAGTTAAGACGATAGAAAGGGCTGGATTTCTCGTAATGGGAGGTCAGCCTTGTTTGTTGTGTATATTTACCGTTGTAAATCATCCGAAATTACGGATTGTGGCTGCAAACTGCGGTGGGTAGTAGCGAGTTGAATGCGGTTAAAATAGCGGTAAGAGTATGGGGAAGTGTAGTGATAAGGGCTTTTGGTACTGCTACTGACTTTGTTAAATGGATACGGAGAATTAGTTAATAGTCCGTTAATTCATGCTAATCGACTTGGTTTCGGCTGAGCGGAAGGTTATCTTTGTATAGTAGCTTCGCCATGACTATTGAGGTCTCAGTCATCTTTGGATGAGAAGCGGAGCGGAGTAAAATGTTAAAATGTAAAATATAATTCGGGTAATTGTCGATGAAAAACTTAAACTTTTTATCAACCTCCCCAACTGACGGTCGGATAATGTCGGTCTCGTATCGGTCTCGTATCGGTCTCGTATCGATCCCGTATCAATCCCGTATCATCCTCCTATCGTTCTCCTATCGTTCTCGCTTCCAGAAGCGGAAACAATACGGAAACTATACGGAAACGATATGTAACCGATCCTTGGAGGAAGGGAGGAAGAAGCGAGGACGATATTTGGTGGAAGCGTGGAGGAAGGATGCCCAAGATAGAAGCCGCTGTTTCTACCTGGAGCTGACTTGCTGTCGAAGAAAGGATGGTACGTTCCTAAGGGTGAGGGCAAGATGAAGGGTGGAGTATGCTGCTCAATGGAAAACGAAGGTCCGCCAGTGGGCCTCCTTGATGGGAAACCGACTGGCGGATCTTGGATGTGGAAGTCTTGGTGTGAAGCTCAAACGGGTCTAAGCCATTGGTGATCTTATCTCACCACGACCTTCTTGCCACCGACGACATAGACGCCGGCGGGAAGGCCCTTGAGGCTCTGGGCGTTTTTGCGTACCAGTTGTCCCGTGAGGGAGAAGATGTCGCAGGCCTTGCCGCCGAAGAGGGTCTCGACGGAGACGCCCTCGATGGCCGTGGCGGGCGTGATGGTCAGCTTTCCGTTGGTGTAGGAGAACTCGTAGTTGTCGGCGTTGCCACCTTCCACCACGATCTCATAGACACCCTCGGGTGAGGAGAAGTCGGCGGAGCAGGTGGCCTGCGGCTTCTCACTGATCGCGCTCTCGTTGTCGTCGTTTTTGAAACCCTCGTAGCGGATGGTAAAGACGGGGTTGGCCTCACCCTCACAGCGCGTGGCGTCCTCGGCAATGACCTCCAGGGGAGCAGGCTTGATGATGAGGTAGCCATCCTCAAACTCCGTGTCCTCGTCGGTGATGGTGCCGCGGCTGATCTTGATCTTGTAGCGACCCACGCCAGCGGTGTGGTCGGCCTCGCAGGTCAGCTGAGGTGTACCATCCACCTTCGTGCCGTTGATGGTGAAGGTCAATTCGGGATTCTCCTCACCATAGAGGCGGGAAAGGTTGCGGGCTTTGACGGTGGTGCCAAACTCCACGATGCTGGAGAAGTCCTTCCACTGTGCCAAGGAGCTGTAGCGCGTCTTGCTGCCTGCTCGCACGGCGAGGCGGCAGGTCTCGGTGTTGGCGCCAGCGAAGACATCCATGCCCAACTGCGGAATCTCCTTGGGGCGCACCTTGAGTTCCTCCATCGACCAGCAATAGCCGAAGGCTTCCTTGCCGATCTGCTTCACGTCGTGGCAGAGGGCGATCTTGCGCACCATGCTGCAGCCAGCAAAGGCGTAGTCGGCGATGGTGGTCACGCCGTCGGAGACCTGGAGGTCCTCGCGCGTCAGCGGGATAACAGCCAAAAGTGTGGTCTTGTCCTTGTCATAGACCATGCTGCCCTCGACAGTGAAGTCGGCATCGGCGACAGGGGTGAGGTGGACGGTAGAAAGCTTGTTGCAATAGGCCCAGACGCCCTTGCCGAAGTGGCGGATGCCCGTGGCGGGGAAGTGGATCTCCTCCATGGAGCAACCGTAGAATAGCTTGTCGGGCAGGGTGTTGTCCTGGGCGATGGTGAGTTTCTCGCCCTTGTCGATGAGGTAGTAGTCGTCGCCTGCTACAATCTGGGCGTCGCTCAGGTCGAGCATACGCATCTGTCCGTGGGTGCGGTTGCCATTTTCGTCAATGCCTGCCATCTCGCGGAGTGTGCGGAGGTCGGTGGCATTGATACGGCCCTGTACTCGTAGCGTGTCGTAGCTGAAGAATGACTCCTCGCTGACCAAGGATCGGAGCTGGCCCGGAGTGGAGACGTTCACCTCGCCGGAGACGCGGCTAATGGCGGGCTCGGGTGTGATATTGATGACGGCCTCCTGCATCTCGGAGAACTTATAGCCCAGCGGGTCGAGGATAGCTATCTCGTAGTAGCCGTCCTGGTCGCCACACCATCCCCAGTTGACGTGGACGAGCCCCTCGGCGTCGTAGCCATCGATGACGAAGGAGTGGCCTTCGCGCTGACGGGTGAAGCCGCCATAGACGATGGGCTGGTCTTTGCTCAGTTGCTCGTAGATGATATTCATCCAGCCCTGCGTGGTATAGTCCTCGCGCTCCAGGTACTGCACGTCGGTCAGGCCGTAGTAGCGCTGGAGACCGCGGGCGAGGTTCTCGTGGAGCGCACCACTTCCTCCCTGGGCCGTAGAACCGTAATCCATGTCGGCAGCCACACCGAGGTCTCTCATCAGCATGGCCACGGCATCGCCCTCCTCGGGAGTGTAGCCTGCGTCGTAAACGTCGATCATGTTGCTCCAATCATAGATACTCTTTTCAAAATCTACGCTGATGGCTACACCCGAGGTCATCCCGTAGGGGTAGTAGATGGTACTGCTGCCCATGCCATGCTTGGGGCCCTTGTGGTGGTAGAGCACCTGGGCGGTGGAGGTGGCTGCACAACCCGTGAGACATCGGCCCGTGCCGTTGGTGGCGATGGGGCAGAGATTGTTGAACGGCGCCTCCTGTCCCCACTTGGTGGTGAGGAGCATGGGCACGGCATCGGGGAAGTTGGCAGCGCTGGGGCGGGCCACGCGGGTGGCGCTCTTGCCTGCCTTCACCTTGGCCTGGGCGACCTCACTGATGGCAGAGAGCCACCAGCGGAAATTCTCGTTCTGCGTCTTCTCGTCGTAGCAGGTGTCGGAATAGCCGAGTACGGCGGGCAGCAGATCGTCGTTGGCGATCACGGCAAATCCGCCATGGTCGTAGCCGTAGATGGTGTACTCCTCGTTGGCCACGAGTTGCTTCATGGGAGCGCCTGGGGCTTTCATTTTGCCCAGGAGGGCGCCTTTCTCCAGGGCGGTGGCGGCAGCTTGCATCTTTTGCTGCTGGCTGCGGGGTTTTGCGAGAATCGTGTATGGCAGGATCGAGGCCAAGCACAAGAGGGAACAAGTCCAGAGGATTCTCTTATTGCGCATATATAGATTTTCTTTAGGTTTTGAGGTGGAGTCCTGCAAACGTCTGTCGCTTGCTGGGCAGCAGTTCGCAGGACCCCTCTCGTGATGAAATGAATGATAGAAAACTTGAGTCTTACTTCACGACGACCTTTTGGCCGTTGACGATATAGACACCCTTCTTCAGCGACTTGAGGTTCTTCACGCCCTTGGCCACGCGGATGCCGTCAGGAGAATAGACATCAAAGGCAGATCCGCTGAGTGTGAGGCCGTTGATACCGGTCACTGTATGGGTAAGGGTGGCCTCCGATTCCTCAGCGGCATAGACGGCGGTCACACCGTAGAGGTGCTTGTCGGCATCCTGCAGGATCTGCTTGTCGATGAAGCTGCGCACGTTGGCCTCAACGTTGCCGATCAACTGGCCATCGCGATAGATGTTGTAGCCCTTCACCTTGCATGCACCACAGGAGTAGGTGATGTCGTCGATCATGAAGAAGAACGGGTTGTTCCACGTCGGCGTGTTGTGATTGATGGCAAAGTACTTGGTGCCTGCTGGCAACTCAACCTTGATCTGCTCCCATGCGCCACTGGTGATGCTATAGGTCTCGCCCAACTTGACGAACGACTCGCGCTTGTCGTCGGTGGTGGAGTAAAGCACACTGAAGTTCTCCTCATGAATGGTTTGACCATCATTGTAGTTCTTCACCCAGAACGTGATTTCCTGCTCGTCGCCGGAGAGTGCGGGGCTGTAGAGCCAGTTGTTCTGTGATACGTCATAGCCTTCCCCGTTCACACGGTAGAGAGCGGCCAGGTACTTATCGCCGTTGTGGGCCTTGAAGTCGGGCACCTGCTCGAGTTGTTTCTCCGTGAGCCAGCCGTTGGCTGGGTCGAAGAGCATGAAGCCGTAGTTGGAACCCTGGTTCGGGAACTTATACTTCTCGAAGACGCCACCCGTCGTGCCGGCATTGACAGCCTCAGAGGTGAAGTCGCCAAAGTTGTCCTGACTCCATGACGTAGCGTTCTCGAAGCTCTCAGTCTTGGTCTCGGTGTCCGTGCTGACAGGCGTCCATGTGAGGTTCACGCCCTCCTCGGTAAGGACGGCCTCGGCGCTCTCGGGCTTCGGTTTCTCGCTCGTGAGGTACTTGACGTTGGTGGAGACGACATTGTCGTCCTCATTGAGGTCGTAGGCGTATTCCACCTCGGCCTTCAGTTCCACAGACTCGTTTTGGTCGAGTTTATTGCTCTGGTAATCGAAGACCACGTCGGTGAAGTCGTAGGCACCCAGCGTCTCGGTCATCTTCTTGGTCTCGACGAGCTCATCGTTGGCATAGAGTTTCACCTTGTAGTTATTGGCAGCGTTCTCGCCAAAGTTGTTTACGCGTACGCTCACCTTGGCCTTGCCACCCTTGAGCACTGTCTCGGGAGCCTCGATCTCAGCATTGAGGTCGTCGGTCTGCGTGTCGCGGATGAAGAGGCGGTCGATGTAGAGGTCCTTGTAGGCTTCGGCCTGGACGGCGAAGTCGAAGGTGATGAAGGGCTCATTGGCCCACGGGCTGAGATCGATGCCAGAGGCGTGCCATTGGTCTGCCTCGAGGTTGGCATAGTCGATCACGCCAGCCACATGGCTCACGCCGTCGGGAGTCTCCACCTCGACGGTGATCTTGGCGTTGCTGCCCTCGGCGGCCTTGTGATGGAACATCAGTTTGGGAGCATCAACGCCACCCAAACGGATCTTGCCCGAGCCGAGGTAGGCGATGTCCTCCTTGTTTTTTGACACGATGTAGAAGCTACCGCCGTCGTTATCGACAGAATTGGTAGAAAGCTCGAAGTCGGACTTGCCGGTGCCCCAAGAGGACCACAAGATGCCATAAAACTTATAGTTCTTGACGCTGGCAAAGAACGGAATCTCGTAAGGTTTGCCCTGGATGTAAGAAGGCAATGGGACGTAGGAACTTTCGCCATACGAATTCTTTGCTTTGACAAAGAGCGTCTTCACGGTCTGCTCTGCTCCGTCGTTGGGATTGACGGCGTAGTCAAAGAAGGTCTTGCCTGTGGTCTCGCCGACTGGGGTGTAAGTGGGCTTGAAGTCGGCTCCATCCGACTCGGCGAGGGTGTAAGTGATCTTCTCGGGGTTGAGATAGCCACCCAAGCGACCTCTTGCGGGTGCTTCCCAATTGAAGCGGATGGAGTTGTCTCGTGTTTCCGTGTTCTTTTTGACAGGAGTGACGGGAGCGTCCTCTCCCACATAGATGGCAACGGGGGTGCAATAGAAACTGGCGCCCTTGTCGTTGACAGCGGCCACGCTATAGACATTGATGCCGTTGGTGGCGGTGTTGTCTGTGAAGGTCACCTTGCTGCCCGGAGCAGCAGCAGGAATCTCGGCAACCACCTGGCCCGTGCGGCGGAGCTGGAAGCCCGTGATTTTGTCTAAGGTTTCGCCGTTGAGACGCTTCGTAGGAGCGGTGAACGTGATTTGGGTGGAGAGTGCGCCCTGTGGGTCGGCCTCGGCTTCAAGACCTGTCACCTGGTCGGGAGCGAAGAAATCTACGCCTGCAGTCATTACAACATCGTCAATCTTGACACCCATGGCCTCGGGCTTCACGGAAAGGGCATGGAAGCCGAGATAGATGGTCTCGTCCTTGTCGGCGTCCAAAGTGAGGGTGACGGCCTCGAAGTCGGAACGCTTGATCATGGTTTGGGGCATCAGGGTCTTGGTCATTGCCTCTGGGGTAGGTGCAGTGCCATACTTCACCTCAAATTGCTCCTCATAGTACTTATATCTTCCTGAAAGACGGAAGGAAATCTTATACTGATGGTTGGCTTTGACGTGGAGGGCTGGAGAGACTAACCAGTCGTTGAAGGAATGTTTCTCCTCTCCGCGCAGTATTCTGGCGTAGCCGTCATTGTCGTTGAACATTCCAGGCTCCTCTATACCCCAAGTGATACCGTCATTGTCGGCGTCGATCACTTTGAAGTAGGCCAAATCGGCCTCCGACTCAAAACCATTGGCGAAGGGCGGTGTGATAGGAGCGCCGTAGGAAACGTAGTTGCTGACCATCTCCTCACCCATCGTGCCGTGGTTGTTTGGCGTGATACCGTAGCCATAGACGGCAGTCTCACCCTCGGGGAGTGTATCCTCAAACATAGTGCCCACATGGCCGGTCTTGATGACCTTGCCCTCAGGGTAGCGCTTAATGTCGTAGGTGAGTTCACCGACGTAGCCCTCGTTCTGGCCGCCTGCAGGAGCTTCCCATGTGACGGTAGCCTTGCCCGTATTGGTATCTACCGAGGTGTGGGCGTTGACGACGGGTTTCGGGGTGTCGAAGCCAGCATAGTAGCGGCTTGCAAACTTAGGACTGGGGCCTTCGCCGTTGCTGACAATGATGGTGATGGTGTTGTAGCCCTTGTTGAGCGTGACAGGTTGGGAGACAGCAGCACCCGGCTTGGTCCCGCCCTTGGCTATCTCTTCCTTGTCGTTGAGAATGGTGTAGGTGAGTTTGGAGTCGGTCAGGTTGCCACCAGCGAAATTCTTGCTGGGTGCGGTAAACTGGATGTGGCCCGAAAGCGATCCGTCCACAAAGTCGAAATGCATCTGGTCGATGGCGGCAGGTGCGCCGTCGGCAGCCTTTGCCTTGGGAATAGTAAGAAGGGATATGATATTGTTGTTGGCAAAGTCGCCGATCTCCGTCAGCTGACCTGTTGCGAGATCGACAGTATAGAGAGTGGATTTCTGATTGCTATCCACGCAATCCCAATAGAACGTGTTGGTAGTCTGGTCGATCTCACCACTTTGGTAGTAGAAACTGTCATCAGCCTTCTTCAGTTGTTTGCCCGTGGGGCCTACCAGAATTTCTTCGGCGGTGGAGGTGTCGATCTTATAGAGGTTGCCGTCCTCGGCAATACCATAGAGAATGTTGTCGCTGGTAATACCCATGGCTACATAGCTATGGCGCAGGCGGCCAATGGTGGAGCGGGTGATGTTCTCGTAGTCGGCTATACCCAACTCGTTGTTCGAACCATTGCCATCGAGGAAGCAGCCATAGACCGTGCCGTCGGCAGCGACGGCTGTCTCACAAGCGATGAGGGAGTAGTCCTCGATTCGTTTTTCGACCTTCTTCTCCCAGGTGTTGGTATCATAATGGTAGAAGTAGATCATATCGGTGCCCCAGAAGTTTTGGTACATGACGAAGTAGAGGTTGTCCTCAATCCATGCGCCCGCACCCGTGGCACGGAAGAATTCATCCTGGAACTGCTTCTTGACGGAGATGGGAGCTTCGGTGCCGAAGGTGTATATACCATACTCGGGAGTCTCGGCACCCCAAGTGGCATCATAGAGCACATTCCCCCAAAAAGTCATGGGCTTTGCGTCTTTGGCTCTTAATATAGGAACTTGGGGAGTCTGCTTTGTCTTGATGCCGGCCTCGATGTTGCGGTTGAGACGCACGAGGCTGTCTCTCTTCGCCATCTGAGGCACGAGTCTCTTGTGCAATAACGGGTGCTTGGCGATGTGTTCGTTCATCTTTGCCTGGCGCTCCGCGGGCGTCATCTTCTTAGAGACCCGGAGTTCGGTAGGAGGATTACTATCTTTAAGCCCTGATGGAGTTTTCTGGGCTTTGGCGTTGAGCGGCAGCAATAATACCGATGCTGCTACTCCAATGGCCATGAATGGGTTTTTGTTTTGCATAAGCTTTTTTTAAAACCCACCAGTGGAACTACTTGCATGCTAAATGAATCCCACCGGCAGGCGATGTATTGGTTGATGAATTGACGCTGCAAAAGTAAGCAATAGGCCAATAGGGCGCAAATCGCCCTTCTCCACTTTCACGAAAATGGAGAGGAACGACCTAAAATGACACGATTTTAAAGCGTAAAAAAGATCAGATTTTTGTACAAAATAAACCGATTGTTCGATGGAATCGGCAAAAATGGTAGATTTAGGTGACTAAAACGAAGAAGCGGGAGAAAGTTATGCTCCCGTTTCTTTGTTGCGTCGGTCCTCGGCGACAAACTTCTGATAGACGGAGGGGGTGAGCCCCGTACACTTACGAAACTGCTTGACGAAAGTGGTCTGCGACTTGTAGCCGACGCTCTGTCCGATGGCGGCAATGGTGAGCTGCGCATACTTTGCATTATTGGTTGTCAGACGCTCGCAGGCCTTCTTGATACGGTAGTCGTTGAGCACCTCGGTGAACGACTTGCCGAAGTGGTCGTTGACGACCATGGAGACGTAGCGCTCGTTGGAATCGATGAGTTTGGCGAGGGTAGCGACGGTGAACTCTGGCTGGCAGTATTCGTCGGTCTCCTCCATCACTCTCCGTATGCCGTCGAGCAGCAGCTGTTTTTGGTCTTCCTTGAGAAGGTTGGTGGCGCGTGGGGCTTTCTTCTCTCCCGTCTCCACGTGACTGCGGTTGATGTCGTAGAGTTTGCGGTAGCTGGCCTCCAAATCACGTTTTTGGCGCAACACATAGAAGAGGAGCATGGAGACAAGGACTATGGCGAGGATGCTGACGAGGAAGAGCAACTGGTAGAGGCGGGCGTTTTGGCGGTGTATCTCCTCCTCTTGGTGGAGGCGCGTGATCTCCTTGTCGGTCTTATCGACTTCGTACATGAACTGCTGGTTCTTCACGACGTTGAACCGCTGCGAGTTGTAGATGGAGTCCATGAGACTGAGGTATTGCCTCTCATACTGCTGAGCGAGTGTGGCATTGCCCGTCTTGCGCTGTATCTGGGCCATGTCGCGCAGGGTCTGGGGGATGTAGTGGAGCATCTTCTCTCGCTCCGCATGATCGATGCAGAGGCTGATATAGTGCTTGGCCTGATCTATGTCGCCTAAATTTTGGTAGTTGGAGTAGAGTTCGGCGTAGGCTGAGCAGATATAGGTAGGGGGCAGTTTGTTTCGGGTGCAGAAATCGGCGAGGTTGACCAGGATCTTGTTAGACTCGGCGTAGCGTGCCTCTTGTGAGGCCATCAAGGCGGTGGAGAACGAGAGAAAGAACTGGTCGATGGGAAGGTTGGGGCGAGGGGCGGCAAACAAGAGCTGGCGGTATTTCTTTGCGCCTTCGAGGTCTTTGCGGTTGATGCATACGCCAAAGAGGTTGGCCAGGATCCTGAACGTGAGTTCGTTGTCGTTCTTCGGACGAATCTGATAGGCTTTCTTGTAATAATCGAAGCCTTTGCCATAGTCCTTGAACATACAATAGACGTTGCCGATGTTCTTGTAGATCAAGGACAGATGGGCCTTGGAGGCAGAAGTCTCGCTGAGTTTCAGACCCTCCTGGTAGTTTTCCAGGGCGTTGATATAGTTGCCGCGGGCGTAAAAGATGTCGCCCACCTTGAGGTTGGCGAGCGAACAGTCGGTCAGTTCCTCGTCGGTCATGCGGTCGTTGGTGCGAGAGCAGACAAGCATGTACATCACCAGGGCCTTGTCCTCCTCCTTGTTTTGCAAGAACTGGTCGCCCCTGGAGAGGATCTTTTCCGACGCCCATCCCCTCACTTGGCGGATGAGGGGTGTGTACTTACTTTGGCTGGAGGCCAGCGATGTAAGCGAATGGATAAGTAGTATGAGGACCAGCAGCGTCCTGCCAATATGATTTTTCATTTTGTATCGTCTTATGAAGTGGGGCCTTGGGGCGGATGAAGTTGCCTGGCCTTCGCTGTATAAGTGTTCTGATTTCGCCACATCGGGCAGGAGTGGCGCAACCTGTGTACAAAGTTAGCATTTTTTAGTCAAAAAAGAGCCCTGGCGGAAATAAAATCCCCATTATTTAGTATAGGAATCAATTATTTTTTATACCTTTGTACGCGAATATGGACACGGCGTTGCGTTGGTCCTTTCGCAGGGTAACATCAACAAGATAACAGCCTGTCTTTTGATAAGTGAACGGTATAAATATTATCAATACAAAACATTAATAATTCTATTATGATTTATTCATCGGAAGTAAAGAACATGTGCGTTGTGGCCAAAGGCCCCAACCATGGACCTGCTCCCATTCCTGAGGAGGGAAAGTGGGTTTATGCCAAGGAAATTGCTGATATTTCGGGTTACACCCACGGTGTGGGATGGTGCGCTCCCCAGCAGGGAGCCTGCAAGCTGTCTCTCAACGTGAAGGACGGTATCATCCAGGAGGCGCTCGTGGAGACCATCGGTTGCACGGGTATGACCCACTCTGCCGCCATGGCATCCGAGATTCTTCCGGGTAAGACGATCCTTGAGGCGCTGAACACCGACCTCGTCTGCGACGCCATCAACACGGCTATGCGCGAGCTCTTCCTCCAGATTGTCTATGGACGCACGCAGAGCGCTTTCTCTGAGGGCGGTCTGACCATCGGCGCCGGTCTTGAGGACCTGGGTAAGGGTCTCCGTTCACAGACGGGTACACTCTATGGCACGGTGGCTAAGGGTACGCGCTACTTGGAGCTGACCGAGGGCTACATCACACGTCAGTTCCTCGACAAGGACAATCAGGTCTGCGGTTACGAGTATGTTCACCTCGGCAAGATGATGGAGGCCATCAAGAACGGTATGGACGCCAACGAGGCTGTGAAGAAGTTCACGGGCAGCTACGGTCGTACCACTGCCGAGCAGGGTGTTGTTAAAGCGATTGATCCACGTAAAGAATAATAAGGAGAAACATAATTATGATTAGAAAGGTAAGTTACGAAAGTCAGGAGCGTCGTGAGGCGCAGGTTCTTGCAGCTCTCAACGCTGAGGGCATCAAGAGCGTAGAGGAGGCTAATCAGATCTGCGACGAGGCAGGTGTTGATCCTTATCTGATGTGTGAGGAGACGCAGCGTATCTGCTTCGAGAACGCCAAGTGGGCCTATGTCTGCGGTGCTGCTATTGCCATCAAGCGTGGATGCAAGACTGCTGCCGACTGCGCAGAGGCTATCGGTGTGGGTCTGCAGGCATTCTGCATCCCTGGTTCTGTGGCCGACGACCGCAAGGTGGGTCTGGGTCACGGCAACTTGGCTGCCCGTCTGCTCCGCGAGGAGACGAAGTGCTTCGCCTTTTTGGCTGGTCACGAGTCGTTTGCTGCTGCCGAGGGTGCCATCAAGATTGCCGAGATGGCCAACAAGGTGCGCAAGAATCCGCTCCGCGTTATCCTCAACGGTCTGGGCAAGGACGCTGCCATGATCATCAGCCGTATCAACGGCTTCACCTATGTGAAGACGGAGTTCGACTACTACACGGGCGAGCTGAAGGTCGTGGATCGCACGGCTTACTCCGATGGTCCTCGTGCCAAGGTCAACTGCTACGGTGCTAACGACGTACGCGAGGGTGTGGCTATCAACTGGAGCGAGGATGTCGATGTGTCTATCACTGGCAACTCCACCAACCCGACCCGCTTCCAGCACCCGGTAGCTGGTACGTACAAGAAGGAGCGCACCCTCGCCGGTAAGCCCTACTTCTCAGTGGCTTCTGGTGGTGGTACGGGCCGCACGCTCCACCCGGACAACATGGCTGCTGGTCCTGCTTCCTACGGTATGACCGACACCATGGGCCGTATGCACTCCGACGCTCAGTTTGCAGGTTCTTCTTCAGTGCCTGCTCACGTCGAGATGATGGGCTTCCTGGGTATGGGCAACAACCCGATGGTTGGTGCTACGGTGGCTATCGCAGTTGCCCTCGACCTCGCTTTGAACAAGAAGTAATCTCGCTTGGAGCAAGAAATAAGGCTTGTTTATTGCAAGAAATAAACTAAAAAAGAAAGGCTGGTTCCCAAAAGGAGTCAGCCTTTCTTTTTGCAAGCGATTCTTCCTGGCCCTTGTGTTTTGCTCGAGTCAATGGAGAATGGCTTGCTGGCGTGCTCTAGGAAGGCCTATTGGCAAGAAACCCCGACGGTACAGGAGTTTGTACAGTCGGGGCTTCTCGTGCTGGTAGAGCGGGTGTGGGCGGTCGTTAGTCTATGTTTGGCTCTGGCTCGTGCTGCTTCACGCCCATGCGCGCCTCAACGACATTGACCACATAGTCGCCCAGGTGCTCACACTCGTTGATGAGGTCCATATACATCGTGCCACTGGCATAGGAGTACTTATGCTCATTGACATCGTTGATGTTCTGGTTCTTCAGTTGGTTGCGGTAGTTGTTGATCTCGTTCTCGATGTTGAAAGAACGGTTGACGTCCACGCTGCCGCGGTGGGCCACCAGGATCTGTGTCATCTGCTCCAGCGCATCGTCGGTCAGTTCAAACATCTGGTGGAGATGGTTGTACTGATCCTCGGTAAACTCATCTTTGCCCGAACGCTTTCTGCTGATGATGCGTGCCATGTTGTAGCAGGCGTCACCGATAGACTCCAGTTCTGAGATCTCGCGCAGCATGGCTCGCACCTTCTCCTTGGTGTCGTCGCTCAGATGGGCGTCGCTCACCTGGTCGAGATATTTGGCAATCTCTATCTCCATGTTGTCTGAAATGCCCTCGTATTTCTCGATGCGCGAATAGAGTTTGACGAAGGCCTCGCCATCTTGCTCCCCGAGCAACTCGCGCACCATTCCAAACATTCTATGGATGCGCCCAGAGAAGGAGTGGATTTCCTTGGAGGCTTCCAGTACGGCAAATTCTGGGGTTTTCATGATGCCAGCCTGGATGAAGCGCAGGCGGAAGTCCTCCTCGTCTTGCTTGGCCTTCGGCTTGATGATCAGGCAGACGATACGCTCTATCTGGGGTATGAACCAGATGAGCAGGAAGGTGTTGGTGACATTGAAGCAGGTGTGGAACGCTGCCAGCACAATTGGAAGGAGGACTGCCTTCTGTGTCTGAGAGGTACCAGCGCCCGTTGGATCGTATCCTACCAAAGAACAGACCGCATCGACAAAGGGATAGAAAAGGCAGAGTACCCAGACCACGCCAAAGACGTTGAACACCAGGTGGGCCAGGGCCGCCCTTCGGGCTTGTGTGTTGGCTCCCAGCGCCGCGAGGTTGGCCGTGGCCGTCGTGCCGATGTTCTCGCCCAGCACAAGGGCAATGCCAAAGTAGATCGGAAGGACGCCCGTGGAGCACAGCAGGATGGTGATGGCCATGACAGCTGCGCTGCTCTGCACGATGCAGGTGATGAGGGTGCCAATGAGCACGAAGACCACTATGTTGAAATGGCTATGGGTGTCAAAGGAGGAGAAGAAGTGGATGGCGTCAGGATTGTGTTCCAAATCAAGTTCTTTGCCAGCTGCCGATAGCAGGACAAGGGCAAAGAACAGAAACGCAATGCCAAAGAGAAAATCGCCGATGAAGCGCCGTCGCTTCGAATAGATGAGCATGATGCCGATAAAGAAGGCAGGAAAGACGACCATGGTCAGATCGACGTTGAAGCCAAGCGACATGATCCACGCCGTGAGCGTGGTGCCGATGTTCGCACCCATGATGACGGAGATGGCTTGGGCAAGGGTCAATAGACCGGCATTGACAAAGCTCACCGTCATGACGGTGGTGGCGGAAGAGGACTGGACGGCACAGGTGACAAACATTCCCGTGAGCATTCCTGTGAAGCGGTTGGTGGTCATTGCTCCCAAGATGTGGCGCAGTTGAGAGCCGGCCATCTTCTGGAGCGCCTCACTCATAACCTTCATGCCATAGATAAGCAGGGCCAACGCGCCCAAAACTTTCATGAAGATGATCAGATAGTCGCTGGTGTGCATATTGTGTGATGTTGTTGTGATGATATCATCAATAGGAGCTGGTACACATTGACTGTTTCAATTCCGTTGCAAAATTACAAAAAAAGACTCGTTTTCCATCATGTCGTGCTTCTTTTTTGTTGGCAAAAGGTCATAAAAAGGCCAATGGTGCAATAATTCGGTGCAGATTTCGTTATCTAAAGGCAGTTATTTAAAAATTCAAAGATATGAAGCTACAAAGATTGAAGTCTGTTCTTTTCTCTGTTTTCGCCGTTGTGACGGTTTGTCTGTTGGGCAGTTGCCACTGTGCGACCCCGCGTTGGACCAATAGTTATTTCCATAGAGAGGCCAACGTGAAGCGGATCTGCGACACGATGGCAGGCACTTACGATATGAGCTACTTTCGCATCTACCGCACTGACCTGCGTGGTGGGCAGGATGTCTTAAAGGATAGTGCGATACGGGCCATGCTCCCCGATTCTGCTGCGCCGCTGCAATACGTCGTAGGTGGCTATGGGGACCACGCATTACCATCCCCAATTTCCCCATCAGCCTCGTGGCGCCCTGTCTGAAGGATACGGCCCTGGCGCGTGCTGTTGCTTCTGCGCCGCTGCAGAACCTGTTGATCAGATATGGGTTGTCCGGAGGCCTTTCGAGCAAGGAGTCGGAGGGTTATGTGCGCCTTGCACCTGAGCCTCTGTCGCTGTCGCTCAATGTTGGTGGCAAACAATGCGTCGTGGAGTTTGACTTTGATTGCGCTATCTTTATCGGTATCGATGGTGAAGATCCCACTACGCTGAAGGTCTCCCCGCTGGAATTTTCCCTCGACGACGTGAAGATTTTGGGAGGCAGCAATCAGGACTTTGGCGACGGTTGGTCGAACGGACCGACGTTTGATATCTATATTAACGGTGAACGAGTTGATCAGGCCGGTCAGCCCGTGCGCCGTAGATAAGGATTACATCTAAAGATAAAGTATAGAAAACCTAAGATAATGCGTATGGCTACTCATCCTCTCTGGAACGATGACTACTGGCTGCTCGTGCTGCAACTCTACCTGAAGCGTCCTACGGGCGTGAAGGCTGTGTATGCGCGTGAGGCTGTTGACCTTGCTGTGGAACTACATCTTCCGCCACAATTCATCCATCAGCAGTTGCAAGAGATGGACCGTCGTGACCGCCTGGTGCTACAACTGGTCTGGAAAACTTACGCCCAGAAGCCGCGTCGGCTTGCAAAAGACATTACGCGGCTGCGGAAGATGAAGGGGTTCGGTTGTGAGCAGGCTTTTTACGAGGGGGTGGAGGTGCGCAACACGTTTGAGGACTTCTTTCTGCCATTGACCGAAGACCACGAATTGAAGCCTGTCATGCTGGTCCTCGTCCTCGATCTCTACTTCCGGCTTGTGCCCCATACTATGGTGGTGGACACGCCCGAGGTGGCAGAACTGGCTCGTCTGATGAAACTGAAGTCCGAGAAGGTGGTGCAGGTGCTGGAGACCTTCCAGGCTTGCGACCCTTATCTGATGCGTACTACCGACTCTCCCCTTCCGCTTTTGGCTCCGTGTCAGCAGGTGTGGAACCGCTACGCCAATGGTCAACCCACACTATTGGAGGAGCAGGCAGAGGCGTTTCGTGCCTATTTTGAGTGAAATGTTGTGTTGCAGTACAATACAAGCGCAATATAACTCACTACGCTTCAACAATCACCATACAACAAACGACGATATAATAAGTGGCAATACAACAAAAGGATTCCTCTCTTCGGAAAGGAATCCTTTTGTATGTTGTCCTAAGCGGATTCGAACCACTACAAACAGAACCAAAACCTGTTGTGCTACCATTACACCATAGGACAAAAATCCAAGTGCAAAGTTACGGAGATTTTCTTATATTGCAAAATTTTGTGGTCAAAAATGCAATAGAGGCTCTATCTTTTGCCCAACGGAATCATTTTCAGAACATCTTGATGACGCGGCGCAGTCCTGCTGCGAGCGTATCGACCTCCTCTCGAGTATTGTAGAAGGAGAACGACGCGCGCACGGTGCCGAGTATGCCGAGGCGGTCCATGAGAGGCTGGGCGCAATGGTGGCCTGTGCGCACGGCAATGCCCAGTTGGTCGAGGAGCGTGCCGAGGTCGGCATGGTGGATGTCGGCGACGTTGAAGGAGATGACGGCGTCAGCCTCCATGCCTTTGCCGTGGCCATAGATGTGCATTCCTTCGATCTCACGGAGCTGCTGCAGGGCGTAGTCGGTGAGATCGTGCTCATACGCCTGAATGTTCTCCATGCCAATGGCTGAGACGTAGTCGATAGCCTTGGCAAGTCCGTTGGTGGCGATGTAGTCGGGCGTTCCGGCCTCAAACTTCAGTGGCGGACGCTCGAAGGTGGTGTGGTCGAAGCTTACGCGCTCGATCATCTCGCCACCCCCTTGGTATGGCGGCAGTCTGTCGAGCCACTCCTCCTTGCCGTAGAGTACGCCTACGCCCGTGGGCGCATAGACCTTGTGGCCGCTGAAAGCGAGGAATTCACAATCCAAGTCCTGCACATCGACCTTCATGTGAGGGATGCTTTGTGCGCCATCGATCATCACGGGTACTCCGTGGCTGTGGGCGATGCGGATGATTTCCTTGACGGGATTGACCGTGCCCAGGACGTTGCTGACGTGCATGACGCTGACGAGCTTTGTCTTCTCGCTAAACAACTTTTCGTACTCGTCGAGGAGCAGCGCACCGTCGTCGCTCATGGGAATGACCCGCAGGCGGATGTTCTTGCGTTGCTGCTGCAGTTGCCAGGGGACAATGTTGGAATGGTGCTCCATCGTGCTCATGATGACCTCGTCGCCCTCCTCCATGCAGCCCTCCACGAAGGACGAAGCTACGAGGTTCAGGCTCTCCGTTGTGCCCCGCGTAAAAACGATCTCGCTGGTGGAACGGGCGTTGACGAACTTCCTGACCGTCTCGCGGGCCGCCTCGTGGAGGTCAGTGGCCTGCTGTGAGAGCCAGTGGACACCACGGTGGACGTTGGCATTGACGTTCAAGTACTCGTCGCGCATGGCATCAAGCACGCAGAGCGGCTTCTGGGTCGTGGCACCGTTGTCGAGATAGACCAGCGGGCGGCCGTAGATCTCACGGCTGAGAATGGGGAAGTCTTTCCTTATTTTTTCTATATCCAACATGGCTTTACGCTTCTTGCTTTTGATGAATGAATCCTGCCGGTCCTACTGGCACATTTTGCAGCCTACACATTTGCTCAGTTCGCCACGGAAACGCTTTTCCACCAGGTAGTGGAGACGGTCGCGCAGCGGTTCGAGGTCCATCTTGTCGATGACCTCGTTGATGAAGGCAAACTCCAGGAGCAGTTTGGCCTCCTTCTGGCTGATGCCGCGCTGCTGCATATAGAAGAGCGCAGCATCGTTGAGCTGTCCTATCGTGGATCCGTGTGCACATTTCACGTCGTCGGCATAGATTTCCAGCATCGGCTGTGTGTACATCCTTGCCGTCTTCGTGGCCACGAGATTCTGGTTGGTCTCCTGCGAGGTGGTCTTCTGTGCTCCGTGGCGTACGAGGACGCGTCCAGCGAAAGCACCCACCGCCTCGTCGTCGAGCACATACTTATAGAGCTCGTTGCTCGTGCAGTGAGGCACCTGGTGGTCGATGAGCGTATTGTTGTCCACGTGCTGTTTTCTGTCCGCAATGACGCAGCCACTGCAATAGCACTCCGCGCCCTCTCCCTTGAACACCAGGTCGAGGCGGTTGCGCGTCACGCCGTTGTGGAGCGTTATCACATTGTGGTTGACCCTACTGTCGCGCTGCTGCTCTATATAGACGTTGCTCACGCGATGGTTCTTGTAGTGGGTCTCCTCCATGCAGTAGAGGTCGAGCGATGCGTTGTCGCCGACATAGGCCTCGATGACCTGTGTGGCGAGGAAGTCGTGGTCGTCGGCGGTGTGGTCGCAGAACAGGAATTTAGCCTTGGCACCCTCCTCCATCACGATGAGCACGCGTCGGTTGACCATCATGCTCACGTCGGCGCGCAGGATGTTGATAATCTGCACACACTTTTCCATCTGCACGTTTTTCGGCACATAGATGAAGAGGCCATCCTGGGCCAGCATCGTGTTGAGCGCCGTGATGGCGTCCTCCTCCGTCTTGGCGATGCGCGCATAGTAGCGAGCGATGAGTTCGGGATGCTCCTCGGCCGCCTTTCTCAGCGATCCGATGACGACTCCCTCCTCGGGCTGCACGTTGGGCAGGCGCTTCTCATAGAACGCATCGTTGACGACAAAATAGAGCAGCGTGCTCAGGTTGGGCACGTCGCAGCGGAAGGCCGCATAGGGATCGACAGGAAACTCGATGCGATTGATGTTCAGACCGTAGTTGGGAGCGAAGATCTTCTCCATGTCGGTGTACTTATATCGCTCCACCTTCCTTGTCGGGAAGCCCAGGCGGCGGAAGTCTTCGAAGGCGCTGTCGCGGACGGCGTTCATCACCTCCGCGCTATGCTCCTTGATGGCTTCCGAAGCCTCTGTGTATAGGTCTATGTATTGCTTTTCTGCTTCGGTCATCCTTGGGTCTCCTCTCCTTTCACTTCCTCCTTGATCCAGTCGTAGCCGAGCTTTTCAATTTCCTTCGCCAGCTCCGGACCAGCAGTCTTGACGATGCGGCCCTGCCAGAGGACGTGGACCACGTCGGGCTTGATCATGTCCAGCAGTCGCTCATAGTGGGTGATGACGATGGCGGAAGTCTCTGCCGAGTGCATCTTGTTCACGCCGTTGGCGACGATGCGCATGGCATCGACATCCAGTCCGGAGTCGGTCTCGTCGAGGATGCTGAGTTTCGGTTCGAGCATAGCCATTTGGAAGATCTCGTTGCGCTTCTTCTCGCCACCGGAGAATCCTTCGTTGACGGATCGATGGGCGAGTTTCGGATCGAGTTCTACGATCTGGCGCTTCTCGCGCATGAGTTTCATGAAGTCGGCAGCCTTCAGCGGCTCCTTGCCCTCATACGCGCGCTTGGCGTTGATGGCCGCCTTCATGAAGTTGGTCATGCTCACGCCCGGAATCTCCACGGGGTACTGGAAAGAGAGAAACAGACCTTCGCGAGCGCGGTCCTCGGGCTTCATCTCCAGCAAGTTCTTGCCGTTGAAGAAGGCTGTTCCCTCGGTGACGGTGTAGAGCGGGTTGCCCGTCAGCACCGCGCTGAGGGTCGATTTTCCCGACCCGTTGGGTCCCATGATGGCGTGGATCTCACCGTCTCTGACCGTGAGGTTGACGCCTTTCAATATCTCTTTGCCTGCGATGGTGGCGTGCAGGTTTTTTACCTCAAGCATATCTATAAGGATTTGGTTGTCGTTTGATAGTTATAACAGGAAGATGTTGATGATGTCCTCGATGATGTCGCCGAGAATCCGCCCTTTCTTGTAGCGGTCTCTGTCGCGCCATTCGTCCTCCTGCTCGAAGAGCGAGGGTGGGTCTGGTACCCAGAAGGGCCCCACCTTGAAATGGCTCACGTCCACTTTCCGTTTGGTCTTTGCGCCGTGGAGCATGACCGACGGTGCGGTTATGGTGTCGCGCTCCACCTCCAGTTTGATGAGATACTGTCGGTAGGGCTGTGGCGTCCAGCGTGGGACGGGTGTGGAAGCCGCCGACGGCAGCAGGGCTGTCAGCAGCAGGGTGGCCGCAAGGGCCGGTCCCATGATCATCTTTCTTCTCATTGCTCCTCCTTCTTTTGTTGGTCTTGCGGCGTTGTGGCCTGTGGAAGCGTTATCCCACCGTGCCCTCCAGCGAGACGCTGAGCAACTTCTGTGCCTCGACGGCAAACTCCATCGGCAGCTTGTTGAGCACCTCCTTGGCGTAGCCGTTGACGATGAGTCCCACGGCCTCCTCCATCGGGATGCCCCGCTGGTTGCAGTAGAAGAGCTGGTCCTCCGAGATTTTGGACGTGGTCGCCTCGTGCTCGAATACTGCGGTGTCGTTGTGGGCGTCCATGTAGGGGAACGTATGCGCTCCACAGTCGCTGCCGAGCAGCAGCGAGTCGCAGCTGGAGTAGTTGCGCGCATTGTCGGCGTTGGCCGTAGCCATGACGAGGCCGCGGTAGCTGTTCTGGCTGTGTCCGGCAGAAATGCCCTTGGAGATGATGGTAGAACGCGTGTTCTTGCCGATGTGGATCATCTTCGTGCCCGTGTCCGCCTCCTGGTAGTTGTTGGTCACGGCCACGCTGTAGAACTCCGCTACGGAGTCGTTGCCGCGCAGCAGACACGAGGGATATTTCCACGTGATGGCCGAACCCGTCTCCACCTGTGTCCAGGAGAGTTTGGAGTGGTCGCCGCGCAGGTCGCCACGCTTCGTCACGAGATTGAGCACGCCGCCCCGACCGTGTTCGTCGCCCGGATACCAGTTTTGGACGGTGGAGTATTTCACCTCGGCCCGGTCCATGACGATGATCTCGACGATGGCCGCATGGAGCTGGTTCTCGTCGCGCATTGGGGCCGTGCAACCCTCCAGGTAGGAGACGTAGGAGTCGTCGTCGGCCACGATGAGCGTGCGCTCAAACTGTCCCGTGTTGCGGGCGTTGATGCGGAAATAGCTGCTCAGTTCCATCGGGCAGCGTACGCCCTTGGGGATATAGACGAAGGATCCGTCGGAGAACACCGCCGAGTTGAGCGCGGCAAAGAAGTTGTCGCCGTAGGGGACGACCGTGCCCAGATACTGCCTGACGAGGTCTGGGTGGGTCTGTATGGCCTCGCCGATGGAGCAGAAGATCACGCCCTTCTCCCGCAGCTTCTCCTTGAATGTGGTCTTGACCGACACGGAGTCCATGATGGCATCGACCGCCGTGCCGCTCAGTGCGAGCCGCTCCTCCAGGGGAATGCCCAGTTTGTCGAAAGTCTTCTCCAGTTCGGGGTCTATCTCCTTGTTCTGCGGCTTCTTCGCCAGCGGGTCTGCGTAGTAGGAGATGGCCTGGTAGTCGATGGGCGGGATGTGCACATGTCCCCATGTGGGCTGCTTGAGCGTCTGCCAATGGCGGAAGGCGCGCAGGCGAAGCTCCAGCATCCACTCGGGCTCGTGCTTCTTTTGTGAGATCAGGCGCACGATGTCCTCGTTGAGACCCACGGGGATGATGTCGGTCTCCACGTCGGTGGTGAAGCCGTACTCATATTTCTTGTCGGCTATCTCACGCACCAATGCGTTCTTCTCTTCTTTTATTTCTTCCATTGTTTGAATGGTTCTGCTTTGAAAAACAGGCCGCAAGCGGCGCGCCGTCCTTTTGTGGGCGGCTGCCGTTGTGGCCATATTTTAATAAGGTAGGGGGCAGGCGGCTGCCGAGGGGCGGGCCGTAGGCAGTAGCCACGGCCGTTGATTCCCCGCAGTCGGCTTAGAGCTTCTGCTCCACCTCGATCTCGGTGAAGGTCTCCAGGATGTCTCCCGCCTCGATGTCGTTGTAGTTGACGAGCGAGATACCACACTCCAGACCCGTTGCCACCTCCTTGGCGTCGTCCTTGTAGCGCTTGAGCGCGCTGATGGCGGCGGTGTGGATGACGATACCGTCGCGGATGACGTGTGCCTTGTCCTTGTTGTGCACCTTGCCTTCGGTGACGAGACCACCGGCCACGGTGCCCACCTTGCTGATCTTGAAGACCTGGCGTACCTCCACCTGGCCCGTGACGACCTCCTTCTTGACCTTGTCGAGCATGCCGACCATGGCACTCTTGATGTCGTCGAGCGCATCGTAGATGATGGAGTAAGTGTTGATCTCCACGCCTTCGCGGTCAGCCAGTTTGCGCGCGTCGGCAGACGGGCGCACCTGGAAGCCGACGATGACGGCGTCGGAAGCCGAGGCGAGCATGACGTCGTTCTCGGAGATCTGTCCCACGGCCTTGCTGATGACGTTGACCTGCACCTTCTCCGTCGAGAGCTTGAGGAAGGAGTCGGCCAGTGCCTCCACCGATCCGTTGGTGTCGCCCTTGACGATGATGTTGAGCTCGTGGAACTCTCCGCGAGCGATGCGGTGGGAAATGTCGCCCAGCGTGAGGCGCTTCTGCGTGCGGAGGCCCTGCTCGCGCTGCAGCTGCTCGCGCTTGTTGGCAATCTCGCGTGCCTCCTGCTCCGTCTCGAGCACGTGGAACGTGTCGCCTGCCGTGGGCGCGCCGTTGAGTCCGAGGACGATACAGGGATCGGCGGGTCCGGCCTTCTCAATGCGCTGGTTGCGCTCATTGAAGAGGGCCTTGACCTTGCCCCATGCGGTGCCGGCGATCACGATGTCGCCCGTCTTCAGCGTGCCGTTGCTGACGAGCACCGTCGAGACGAAGCCGCGGCCCTTATCGAGCGACGACTCGATGACCGTACCCGTGGCCTTGCGGTTGGGGTTGGCCTTCAGTTCGAGCAGGTCGGCCTCCAGGAGCACCTTGTCCATGAGCTCGTCCACGCCGATGCCCTTCTTGGCACTGATCTCCTGACACTGATACTTGCCGCCCCACTCCTCCACCAGGAGGTTCATGTTGGCCAGGTCCTCGCGTATCTTGTCGGGGTTGGCTCCCGGCTTGTCTATCTTGTTGATGGCAAAGACCATCGGTACGCCGGCGGCCTGTGCGTGGGCGATGGCCTCCTTGGTGGTAGGCATCACCGAGTCGTCGGCGGCAATGATGATGATGGCGATATCCGTCACCTGCGCACCACGGGCACGCATGGCGGTGAAGGCCTCGTGGCCCGGCGTGTCGAGGAAGGTCACCTTGCTGCCGTTCTTCAGCGTCACGCTATAGGCGCCGATGTGCTGCGTGATGCCACCAGCCTCGCCGGCGATGACGTTGGTGTTGCGGATGTGGTCGAGCAGCGAGGTCTTACCATGATCGACGTGGCCCATGACCGTGACGATCGGGGCGCGCGGCACGAGATCGTTCTCGTCGTCGGCCTCCTCGCTGACAGCCTCCTGCACCTCGGCGCTGACATACTCCGTGGAGAATCCGAACTCGTCGGCCACGAGGTTGATGGTCTCGGCGTCGAGACGCTGGTTGATGGAGACCATGATGCCCACCGACATGAGTGTGGAGATGACTTTCGTCACGGGGACGTCCATCATCGTGGCCAGTTCCGATACGGTCACAAACTCCGTCAGTTTCAGCGTCTTGCTCTGCTTGCGTTCGGCGCGTGCCTCCTGGTTGAGCTTCTCCTGGGCAGCGTCGCGCTTCTCCTTGCGGTATTTGGCACCCTTCTTGTTCTGGGTCTTCGAGGTGAGGCGTGCCAAGGTCTCCTTGACCTGGCGTGCTACGGCCTCGTCATCGACCTCCAGCGGTTTGTTGCTGCGTCCGCGGTTCTTCTTCTTGCGCTTTCCGCCACCGTCGGCTTGGCCCTGCTGTTGCTGCTGGCCCTGCTTCTTGCCCTGCTGGGCGGGCTGCTGGTTGGCAGCGGCATTGATATCGACGCGCTCCTTGTTGATGCGTACGCGCTTCTTCTTGCCCTGGCCGTTTTTCTCCTCGCGCTCCTTGCGTCGCTCCTCCTTGCGTCGCTCCTCCTTGCTCTTCTTCTTCGGGCGCGTGTTTTGGTTGATGGTGCTGAGGTCGAGTTTGCCGAGCACGTTGAGCTTCGGCTGGTTGAGCAGCTTCTTCTCGTTCTGCGTCTGGAAGGGTGCGCCGCCCTCTGTCGTGGCGGGCTCCTGCTCCTTGCCCTCTTTCTGAGCGGTCTCAGTCTGGGCTGCCGCTGCGGGCTGTGGCTTCTCGCTCTTGGCAGGCTTGGCGGATTTCTGCTCCGTCTCCACGGCCTTGGCTGCGGGCTTGGCCTGCTCCTTGTTTTCCTTCTGAGCGTTCTCCTTCTGGGCCGCGGGCTTCTGGGCCACCTCCTTGTGGGCAGCCTCCTTCGGCTGCTCCTTCACGGCCGGCTTCTCGGCCTTTGGCTCTGCCTTGTGCTGGGGTGCTGCCTCCTTCTGTGCGGGCTTCGGCTGCTCCTGCTTGGGCTGCTGTGGCTCCTGCTTGCGTACGGGCTTCTCCTCCTTGGCCTTGGGCTGGTCTGCCTTCGGCTTCTGGTCGGCTTTCTGTCCCGGCTTGCGGTTGAGCTGGTCGAGGTCGATCTTGCCCAGCGGCGTATAGGCCTGTATCTTTGTCAGACCGTCGTCGCCACGCTTCACGCCTCCCTGGGACTGCTTCTTCTTGCCGCCCTCTTTCGACTTCTTGGGGAACTTCTTGTCGGCGATGGCCTTCACTTGCTTATCCTTGTTAAACTGTGTGGCCAGGGCCTCATACTGCGCATCGCTGAGCTTGAAGTTGGGGTCGCCCTTCACTTCGCCCAGATTCGGCTTCTTCTCCAGAAATTCCACAGCCGTCTGGAGCCCGATGTTCAGCTCTCTAATTGCTTTGTTTAATCTGATACTCATTAATATCTTAATAGAGGTAGGGGGTGCTGGTATTGATTTACGATGTGAGGGTGGCGCAGATGTTCCGAACATGGTGCGGACCAGTGCGGCCACACCCTATGAGCCGCTGGTCAAAACCATCACCCGCCATTACCTTTTATCGGTGGAGACTGTCGTCCTCCACCCTTTCTCTTTGCTTCTTTCCTGATGTGTTGCCCTTCCTGAGAGGATGCGCCTTGTCGGCGCGGACAGGACGGCTCCATCTTAGCTCTCAAACTCGGCCCTGAGGACCTTGATGACATTATCGACGGTCTCCTCCTCGAGGTCGGCCTTCTCGATAAGCATTTCGCGCGGAGCGTTGAGCACCTGGCGGGCCGTGTCGAGACCTATCTTCTTGATGGCTTCGATGACCCACTGGTCGATCTCGTCGGAGAACTCATCGAGGTAGATGTCCTCCTCGGCCTGGCTCTCGTCGAGCTCGCGGAAGACGTCGATGGTGTAGCCCGTGAGCATACTTGCCAGCTTGATGTTGAGACCGCTGCGTCCGATGGCGAGGCTCACCTCCTCGGGCTTGAGATAGACCTCGGCCTTCTTGTTCTCCTCGTCGATGGTGAGCGAGCTGACGCGGGCCGGGCTGAGGGCGCGCTGGATGAAGAGTTTGGTGTTGGCCGTCCAGGAGATGACGTCGATGTTCTCGCCACCGAGCTCCTTGACGATGCCATGTACGCGGCTACCGTGCACACCGACGCAGGCTCCCACCGGGTCGATGCGGTCGTCGTAGCTCTCCACGGCGATCTTGGCGCGGTCGCCCGGCATGCGTGCCACGCTCTTGATGGCGATCAGGCCGTCGGCAATCTCGGGCACCTCGGCCTCCAGCAGACGCTCCAGGAAGGCGGGCGCCGTGCGCGAGAGGATGATCTTCGGATTGTTGTTGGTGTTGTCCACGCGCAGGATGACGGCACGGATGGTGTCGCCCTTGTGGTAGTTGTCGCTCTGTATCTGCTCCGTCTTCGGCAGCAGCAGCTCGTTGTTCTCGTCGTCCACGAGCAGCACCTCGCGCTTCCAGACCTGATAGACCTCGGAGGAGATGACCTGGCCCACGCGGTCCTTGTACTTGTTGTAGAGCGAGTCGTGCTCCAGCTCCAGCACCTTGGCGGCCAGCGTTTGGCGCAAGTTGAGAATGGCGCGGCGGCCAAACTTCGCGAAGTCGATGCGCTCGGAGACCTCCTCGCCCACCTCGTAGTCGGGCTCGATCTTCTGAGCGTCCGTGAGCGACACCTCCTTGTACTCGTCCTTCACCTCGCCGTCGGCCACGACGATGCGGTTGCGGTATATCTCAAAGTCGCCCTTGTCGGGGTTGACGATGACGTCGAAGTTCTCGTCGGAGCCGAATATCTTCGCTATCACGCTGCGGAAGCTCTCCTCCAGCACGCTAACGAGGGTGGCACGGTCGATCTTCTTGGTGTCCTTAAACTCCTTGAAGGTCTCGATCATGTTCGGCATGTCTTCTTTTTTTCTTGCTGCCATAGCTTATTTGAAACTTATAATGTATTTCGTGTACTTTACCTCATTCATGTCGTAGTCGTAGTCCACGTCCATCATCACGGGACGCTTCTTGCCCTCTACCTTTACTTTCTCCGGCACGGAGACCGTGAAACGCGGGGTTTCCACGGCCTTGAGCGTGCCCTTCACTTTCTTGCCATCCTGTGTGAGGACCTCCACCTCGTTGCCGATGTTGTTCACATACTGCTGGGGTACCTTGAAGGGCTGGCCTAGTCCGGTGGATCCCACCTCCAGCTCGTAGTCCTCTTCGTCACGGCTCAGATGGTCCTCGATGTAGCGGCTCAGATCCGCGCAGTCGTCCACCCACACGCCGTCGGCGTGGTCTATTTCTACGACGATGCGATCGTTGGTGCCAACCTGAACATCTACGAGGAAGTATTCCTTCCCCGCAAGCCATTCCTCAACTAATCTTTTTACGACGTTCTTGTCTATCATAAACGTTTATATAAATAAAAATGAGGAGCTTCCGCAAGCCCCTCATTCCTCTGAACGGTGCAAAGGTACGAAGAAAATCGCACTTGGCCAAACTTTTCCCTTGTTTTCTGCCTCGTTTGCCTGCTTTTCTGGGTCCCCATGTGGTCGCGTGCCATTTTAGGGCCTCAGAACTCCTTGGCGGGTATCTATTTCAACGGACGCGGGAGGGTGGAAAACTGGCCACCTTCCGCGGGGTAACTTACCTATCACCCTGATGGTTGCTTGTCTCTTGCCTCGATCCTAACTTATTCCCAAAGTCGCAGTCGGTGGTCCCTATAGTTCGCTGCCTGTGGGCTTTCCTATTCCCAGTCTGTAGGCTCTCTGGTTCGCGGTCTCCGGTTAGGTGCCCGCCCCGCATCGTAATAACATAATAACATAATAACATAATAACGTTTAACGTTTTGGTTTTGACGTGCGCTTTTTCTCGTTGTCACACGTCACGTTGTCACATTGTCACGTTTTTGATTTGGCGAGAGGAATGGCTGCGACCTTACATTATAACGTTAAACGTTAACATGTTATGATGACCCTCCTTTTCTGTCCTCCCAGCGGTCTGCACCCTTCGTTTCTCCTTATTATATTATATTGCCTCTACTCTACTTTATTCTACCGTACTCTATTATGTCCCTTCCCTGCTCTGTTTGCCGAAATGGTTGACGCACAATGCGGTCTGTGTCTGTGGGCAGCTCGGAAGACCGCTCGATGGTGGGAGAAGGGAAGGTAAAAGATCTGGAAATGGGTCATGGAACCACTCTATTTCTCTGTCAAACTACAGCATATCGGATGTAATGAGAATGTAATATTGGGTTGATTTAGCGCAAGATACCTATAAAAAGAGGGCATTTTCTTGCACAAATAGGGTATTGATGTGCAAAAAAGGGTGGATTTCTTCAAGATTTATTTGTGTAAACGAAATTTTTTCCGTTCCTTTGCACCCGAAATTTTGAAAGAGAAAACAAAGTAACAACATTTTAACAAGATTATCATGTCAGAAATTGCAGCACAGGTTAAGAACATTATCGTAGATAAGTTGGGTGTAGATGCAGAGGAGGTCACTCCGGAGAAGAGCTTCACCAACGATTTGGGTGCCGACTCTCTCGACACTGTCGAGCTCATCATGGAGTTTGAGAAGGAGTTTGGTATCTCTATCCCCGACGATCAGGCAGAGAAGATCTCTACCGTAGGCGACGCCATCGCATACATCGAGAACAACGCTAAGTAAGCGTCTTCTGTCTCTACGGTATCGTTTTTTACATTAGGACAGACACATATATTGGGTGTCGGGCGTCAGGCGTCAGGTGTCAGGTGTGGATAGCCCGGCTAAGGGCAAATTCGCTACTTACGACACTGTAAGCCCCGCACGGCGCCCAATATACGTTTTCATCAATCGATAAGACACTATATACATGGAACTGAAAAGAGTTGTCGTAACGGGTCTCGGCGCTGTCACCCCGCTGGGAAACACTCCCGAGGAGACTTGGGAGAACATGGTCAAGGGTGTGAGCGGCGCAGCTCCGATCACGCTGTTCGACGCCACCAACTTCAAGACCCAGTTTGCCTGTGAGGTGAAAAACTGGAATCCCAACGAGTGGATCGACCGCAAGGACGCCCGCAAGATGGACCGCTACGCACAGTTGGCCATGGCCAGTGCCGTGCAGGGTGTGAAGGACAGCGGCCTCGACCTCGACCAGGTCGATAAGAACCGCGTCGGCGTGATCTATGGTGTAGGTATCGGCGGTATCAAGACGTTTGAGGAGGAGGCTTCCTACTACGCTCTCAACAAGGAGAAAGGTCCCCGCTTCTCGCCGTTCTTCATCCCGAAGATGATCGCCGACATCGCCGCTGGACAGATTAGCATCCACTTCGGCTTCCACGGACCCAACTTTACCACCACCAGCGCCTGTGCCTCTTCGACCAATGCGCTGGCCGACGCTTTCAACCTGCTGCGCCTCGGCAAGGCCGACGTGATCGTGGCCGGTGGTGCGGAGGCTGCCATCTGCGAGTGTGGTGTGGGTGGCTTCAACGCCATGAAGGCCCTTTCGACGCGCAATGATGACCCGACCCACGCCAGCCGTCCTTTCTCGGCCAGCCGCGACGGATTCGTGATGGGCGAGGGTGCCGGCTGCCTCATCCTCGAGGAGCTGGAGCACGCCAAGGCGCGCGGAGCCAGAATCTACGCCGAGATGGTGGGCGAGGGCGAGAGTGCCGACGCTTATCACCTCACGGCTTCTCATCCCGAGGGACTGGGTGCGAAACTGGTGATGGAGGCCGCCCTGGCCGACGCCCAGATGCAGCCGGAGGATATCGACTATATCAACGTACACGGCACGTCCACCCATGTGGGCGACATCTCCGAGGCCAAGGCCATCAAGGAGGTCTTCGGCGAGCACGCCTACAAGCTCAATATCTCCTCCACGAAGTCTATGACGGGCCACTTGCTCGGAGCTGCTGGAGCCGTAGAGGCCCTGGCTTGCGTCAAGGCCGTGAGCGAGGACATCGTCCCCCCGACCATCAACCACGACGAGGAGGACAAGGATCCGGAGATCGACTACGCACTCAACTATACTTTCAACCAGGCACAGAAGCGTACCGTTCGTGCGGCCCTGAGCAACACGTTCGGCTTCGGCGGACACAACGCCTGCGTTATCTTCAAGAAGTATGCTGAATAATCTGATTGACAGGATTAAGCTCCCTTTCCGCAAGGATAAGGAGCTTTTCTTGTCTCTCCATAGGATCACCGGCATCTGGCCCCATCATATCGAATACTACAAGATCGCGCTGCTCCATAGCAGCATCGCACGGCGCAACGAGAAGGGAAAGCCCATGAACAACGAGCGGCTGGAGTTTCTCGGCGACGCCGTCCTCGATGCGGTAGTAGGCGATATAGTGTTTCGCCACTTTCCTGGTAAGCGGGAGGGATTTCTCACCACCACGCGCTCCAAGCTCGTGCAGCGCGAGACCCTCAACCACTTGGCCAAGGAGATGGGTATCAACAAGTTGATCCTCTCCAGCGGCCACCAGTCCGGCCACAACAGCAACATGGCGGGCAACGCCTTCGAAGCCCTTGTCGGTGCTATCTATCTCGACAAGGGCTACGACGCCTGCATGCGCTTCATGGAGCGCCAGATCCTGGGCGAGATGATCAATATCGACAAACTCGCCTACAAGGAGGTCAACTTCAAGTCGAAGCTCATCGAATGGTGTCAGAAAAACCGGGTGCAGCTCAACTTCAAGTTGCTGGGCAACGAGACCAGCGAGGAGGGAGCTCCCGTCTTCCACTTCGTCGTGATGCTGGAGGACGTGGAGGGTTGCGACGCGCGCGGCTATTCTAAGAAGGAGAGCCAGCAGAAGGCGTCGAAGGACACGCTCCGCAAGCTCCGCAAGGACACGAAGTTTCTCGACCGCGTGTTTGCCTCGAAGGAGAACCGGACGAAGATGGAGGAGGAGCCCGTCGGTCTCGTACCTTCGGTAGATGAGCCCGACAGTTTCATCGTCGGCGACAAGCCGAAGGAGGACCGGAAGCACGTCTCGCCCTTCCAGGAGGAAGTCTTTAGGGAGCAGCCTGCACCTGCCGACCGCCGCAGGAAGCGCACGGAGAAGCGCGCTGAGGATAGCGAGGAGGCCATCCAAATTTCTCATGACGGCCAAGACCAGAAGGATGGCGAGCGTCAGGCTATGCCCTTGCATTCCGCAGACGCTGAGGAGCCCTCACGCCAACCTGACCGCGAAGACATCATCGCCATGGCAGAGGCCGAGGCATTCAAGAGTTGAAACAATCGAGTCTGCGGGTAGCGGCACTTGATGCGCCCGCCGATTCATCATCCTTTTTTTCTTTATTATGAGCAACACGTTCAAAGGTTTCGCAGCGGGTATTATCGCTGCGATTTTCTATGGTACAAACCCCTTGGGCACGCTATTCCTCTACCAGGACGAGATCAACCCTACGTCGGTCCTCGTCTGGCGCTACGCCATTGCCTCGCTGCTGTTTCTTGCATGGATGGTGGCGAAGCGGGAGAGTTTTCATCTGCGCCTCGGACCCGCCATCCGCATGGCCGTCCTGGGCACATTCATGGCCATGTCCTCGGCCACGCTCTACCTCAGTTTCAAGTACATGGATGCAGGAATCGCCAGTACGATCCTCTTCAGCTACCCCATCATCACGGCCGTGCTGATGACGGCGTTCTTCCATGAGCGCATCACCTGGTCCACCACTTTCTCCATCCTCCTGGCCGTCACGGGCATAGGACTGCTCTATCGTGGTGGCGACAATGCCACGCTCTCCACGGTGGGCGTGGCGCTGGTCCTGCTTTCGTCGCTCTTCTACGCCTTCTACATCATCGGCGTCAACCAGACCCACACAGGGCTCTCCGCCATCCAGTTTACGTTCTGGGTGGTCTTGTTCGGCTTGATCTCCCTGCTCGTCCTGTCCGTCATCATGGGCGAGCAGATCCAGGTGCTCACCACTCCGAAGCAATGGGCCTGTGCAGCTCAGTTGGCCTTGCTGCCCACGGTGCTCAGCCTCTACTTCATGAATATTGCCATCGAGAAAGTCGGCAGTACGCCCTCCGCCATCATGGGTGCTGTGGAGCCTGTCACGGCCGTCTTCATCGGCGTGCTCATCTTCGGCGAGTCCTTCTCCCTGCGCCTCTTCGTCGGCATTGTGCTCATCCTCTCGGCCGTCATCCTGCTGGTGCTTTCCAAGAAAAAGAAGAACGTCGAGAGCCACGAGGAGCGTCCTCTGCGGGTCAAGCGTCGCTGACGCCTTTTCACCTCTGGTGCTGTCTGCGGCTTGGGTGTTTGTAGTTTGCCCTGCTTTGCCTTATTATAGCTTCCGCAGGCTGGGCTACAACGCCTTCCGCGCCGTATGAGGCCCGTAGCGGCCCTTCTAAGCAACGAAAACCACATTGCTTGATACGAACAAGGCCTTCCCTGCCAGCGCGGCAGAGAAGGCCTTAAATTTAGTCTAACTATACTTTATGCGAGATAAAGTCTATGGTTGCGTGATGCGCTGACCCTTACTTGATCACGTCCTCGGGGTCGAGCATGTGCTTCGGATCGAGGATGGCGTCGAGCTTCTCCTTGGTCAGGATCTTGTCTCTGAGCACGAGATCATAGACAGAAGCGCCCGTCTCCAGAGCCTCCTTGGCAATCTTCGTGCTGTTCTTGTAGCCGATGTACGGGTTGAGAGCGGTGACGATACCGATGCTGTTGCGCACGGTCTCGGCATTGTGCTCGGCATTGACCGTGATACCATCGACGCAACGCTCACGCAGCGTGTCCATGGCGCGGCCCAGCCAGGTCTGGCTCTCGATGATGCACTGGGTGATGACTGGCTCCATGACGTTGAGCTGGAGCTGTCCTGCCTCGGCGGCAATCATCACGGTGGTGTCGTTGCCAATCACCTTGAAGCAAGTCTGGTTGGTCACCTCGGGGATGACAGGGTTCACCTTGCCCGGCATGATGCTGGAGCCCGGAGCCATCGGCGGGAGGTTGATCTCGTGGAGACCGCAACGGGGACCAGAGGCCATGAGGCGGAGGTCGTTGCAGATCTTGGACAGCTTCACGGCCAGACGCTTCAGCGCGCCGCTATAGCTCACGTAGTCGCCCGTGTCGGGAGTAGCCTCGACGAGGTCCTTGCCGAGGGTGAAGTTCTCGCCCGTCAGCTCGGCCAGTTTCTTCGTGCAGAGCTCAGCGTAGCCCGGGACGGCGTTGAGGCCCGTACCGATGGCCGTGGCGCCCATGTTGATCTCGAGCATCAGCTCCACATTGCGGTTGAGGTTGCCGATCTCCTCCTCAAGGGTATTGGCGAAGGCCGTAAACTCCTGTCCGCTCGTCATGGGGACGGCGTCCTGCAACTGTGTGCGGCCCATCTTGATGTTGTTCTTGAATTCCTCGCCCTTCTTGCGGAAAGAGGCTACGAGACGCTCCAGAGCGGCTACGAGCTGCTTGTTCATCTCGATGAAGGTGAGGCGGATGGTGGTGGGATAGACGTCGTTGGTGGACTGACCGCAGTTGCAGTGGTCGTTGGGCCAGCAGTGCTGGTAGTCGCCCTTCTCGTAGCCCATCAGCTCGAGGGCACGGTTGGCAATCACCTCGTTGGCGTTCATGTTGACCGACGTGCCGGCACCACCCTGCATCATGTCGGTGACGAAGTTCTCATGAAACTTGCCGTCGATGATCTCGCGGCAGGCGCGGCACATAGCGTCGGCCACGTCGTCAGGAAGCTGACCCAGCTCGTGGTTGGCCTCGGCAGCAGCGAGCTTCACGTATGCAATGGCCTTGACACACTCGGGATAGTCGCACATGTGCTTGCCCGAAATCTTGTAATTGTTGATGGCGCGCTGAGTCTGCACACCATAGTAAGCCTCGGCGGGTACCTGGAGCTCACCCAAGAGGTCGCTCTCTACACGAAACTTCTTCTCGTTCTCGTTAGCCATTTTGATTTTTGTTTTTAATTATTTATTGATTTTTTATTTGCTCTGCAAAAGTAGCCAAAACAAATGAACCCACCAAATGTTTTCTATTAAATTAAGGATGGTTCTGAAATTTAGAACCTTGTGTGCGCTCTCAGATGGTAACATCTATCAAGAAAGCGGGCGAGGATGCTCTCCCCGCCCGCTCTGTTGTCTATAGATTTAGCTACTTGCTTCTGCTCGTAGCTTACTACTTTTTCTTGCTCTTGTGCTTCTTCTTCTTGTCGTCGTCGGTTTCGCCGTAGCTATAGCCGTAACCATATCCGTAACCATATCCGTAGCGGTGGTAGCCCACGCGGGTCTCCGTGCCGTTGAGGATGAGGGCCATGTTGCGATACTTGCCTGCGTTGTAAAGGCGCTGGAGCACCTTGAGCAAGGAGCGGTCGAGCCGTCCGGCGCGCACGATGAAGATCGTTCTGTCCACGTAGCTCGAGATGATCTCTGTATCGGCGATGACCTCGATAGGCGGACAGTCGAGCAGGACGTAGTCGTACTGGCTGCGAACCTCTTCCAGCAAGTCCTTCAAGCGGCCGTTGCCCAGCAGCTCGGTGGGGTTCGGCGGCACAATGCCGACTGGCAGGATGCTCAGGTTCTCATTGCCCTTGTAGGTATGGATGAGCTCGTGGAGGTCCCTCTCCTTACCCGTGAGGTAATGGACCAGACCGACCTGCGGCGATCCGATCAGGGCCGAAGCCGTGGCCTTACGGATATCGCAGTCGATGATGAGCACCTTCTTCTGCTTGATGGCCAGCGACATGGCGATATTGGCCGAGAGATAGGTCTTACCACTACCCGAGTTGAAGGAGGTCATGTTCATCACGTTGTCCTTTCTATCCTCAGAAATGAGGAACTCGAGCTTCGTACGGAGCACGCGGAAGGCCTCGTTCATCACGTTGCGCTTGCCCTCCTGTACAACGATCTGCAGCTTGTCACGACGCTTGTTGCGACGCTGCCACCACTTGCGCTTGCCAGTATAAGGTATCTCTCCGATAAACGGTATGGTAAGACCCTCGATATCCTTGCGGCCGCGCACGGTGGTATTCATGCTCTCGCGGAGGTAGAACAGTCCGATAGGCAACATCAGACCCAGGGCCAGGGCGATGAGCAGGATGTTGCGGTGGTTGGGCGAGATGGGATAGGCGTTGCCAAACGGGGCGGTGATGATGCGGATGTTGTAGGCGGTGAAGGCCTGGTTCATCTCGTTCTCCTCGCGCTTCTGGAGCAGGAAGAGGTAGAGTTGCTCCTTGACCTGCTGCTGACGGCCCACGCTCGTGAGGTACTTCTCCTGCTTCGGGCTGGAGGCGATCTTCGCCGTGGCCTGGTTCTCGTTCTGCTGCGCGTGGCTCAACTGCAGGTCGATTGTGCTGCAGAGGTTGTCGATGCCCTCCAGGATGACCTTGCGGATCTGGGCCAGTTGCTCGTCGTAGTCGCTCACGATGGGGTTGCGCTCCGAGGAGTTGGCGATGAGCGAGTTGCGCTGGAGCAGAAGCGTGTTGTATTCTGCGATCTGCTGCTCAATGCCCGTCGATTCCAGTCCGGCATTGGTAGGCAGGAGCTTGCGCGACTTGGCACCGCGCGTCAGCATGCCCTTTACGTATTGTGCCATGGAGCGCTGCGTGTTGAGGGCCAGCACTTGCTTTTGGCTCTCCTGCGACTGCTGCATGGACATCTGCGAGGCAGCCTGTACGGACGGCAGCAGGTTGCTGCTCTTATAGCTGGAGATGTCGCTATCGATACCGCTCAGCTCGCGCTCGATGATAGCCAGGCGCTCGTTGATAAACTTCGTCGTGGCGATCGTCAACATGTTCTTGTCTCTCACCCAGCTCTCCTTATAGACCGTAATGAGGGTGTTGATGATGTCGTCGGCGCGGTAGGGCTCTTTGTCCTTATAGGAAATGCGGACCAGGGTGGACATCTTGTCCGTCAGTTCCACCGACAAGTTTCTTTGCACGCTCTCCGTCTTGGTGTAGAGGTCTGTGCGTGTTACGAGGATTGGATCTTTCGTATGGGTGACAAATGAGCCGTAGTACTGTGTCGGCGTGACCAGCACATTGCCCACTGGCGTACCGATGATGGTGCTTGTGCGGCCCGTCACGGTCACCTCCGGACTGCCGACCGGCTTGCCGTTGCGCATAAAGTTGGACAGTTTCACCACGCCGTTCGGCTGCAGCTCCATCTGCATGGCTGCCGACTCATGGTCGCCCAGTCCCATCATGCGGACGTTGGCCGGGAGCGAGCGTCCGTAGAGGATGTTCTTGTGCCAGCGGCCCTCCATCGTATAGTTCATGTCGAGGTTCAGGCGCTTCACGGTCTCCAGCACGTTGGAGGGAGCCTGGATGGCAGTCATCTCGTTGTTGACGTTGCTCTGGTCGGGGTTCTGACCCAAGTTGGCGAACATCGCGTTGAGGTCCTTGCCACGCTGCGGGCTGTCCTCCTTGATGACGACGAGCGCCGTGCGTTGGTAGGTGTTGGGCGTGATCTTCAGATAGTACCATCCTGCTGCGCCAAAGAGTATGACGGACAGGAGTATCCAAAACCAGTTGCCAAGCACGATGTCCAGGAGTATGCGCAGGTTGAATCCGCCATTCTCGAGCTCGTTGTTCTCGGCTGTTGCTGAGTAGTTCTTTTCGCTTTCTAAGCTATTGTTTGTTGCCATTTCCTTTTTGAGAGTAAGTTTACCAATTCTTGATAAGCATCGTCACACTCATAGCCAGGGAGGCCATGGAGACCCAGAAGGCAGACGAGCGGAAGGTGTTGCCGTTGACCGTGCTCTGGCGAGCGCGCGTCGGGTTGGGGTCCACGTAGATGATGTCGCCCTGCTTCAGGTAGTAGGCCGGCGAGCTTGTGATGTCCTGACCCGAGAGCATGTTGATATTATAGACCTTGCGCTCGCCGCCCTCGGTACGAATCACCGTCACGTGGTCGCGCTGGCCGTAGATGGTCAGGTCGCCCGCGCGGCTGATGGCGTCGAGGATGGTCTCGCGGTCGTTTTCGAAGTTATACTGTCCCGGCTTGTTCACTTCGCCCAGCACGGAGAAGTGAATGCCACCAAACTCCACCGACACGACGGCGTCCTTGACCAGGTCTTCCTTGAACAACTGCTCTTTGATGGTCGAGGCGACTTGTTCGCGCGACAGGCCACCCACATGGATCTTGCCCAGCACGGGGAAGTCGATGTCGCCCTTGCTGTCGATGGTGTAGAGCACGGTGTATTGGTTGCTGCTCGCCGTACGCGAGTTGGAAGTTGTTCCGCTGGAGAGCATCACGCCCTGCGAGAGCGTGAAGAGTGAGGAAAGCTGCGGGTTGCGGCTTGTCACGATGATGGAGAGTTTGTCGCCAGGCTGGAAAGTGATGGGCTTAGACTGAGAAACGGTCTCGGAAAATCCCGGACCGTAGTCCTGGAAGTAGGAGATGTTTTGTGTTTCGGAACAGCCTGTCAGCATCAATACGGCTAACAGGGTGGCGAATAGGCTGGAAAGGAGCGTTTTCTTGCGCATCATGTATTTTTTTAAGTTTGTGGCCAATTCCATCAGGCTCTTTTTCCATAAAAACGCGCTGGATGGGCGGACCGATGTTCTTTCAATTCTTGTAGGCCGCAAAGTTACGGAAATTTTACCTCTCTTGCAAGTTTTTGTTTCTTAACTCGCATGAAGCCCTTGATTTTTAACTTTTCACCCCTCCCTACTCTATGCTTTTTGCAAGTTTTCCTTTCTGAACTCTTGGGCAGTTCACACGAAAAGGGCTTGGAGGGCCTTCGGGATGGTCTCGGGATGCCTTCGGGATGGACGCTAAACTTCGTCCATCCCGAAGGTGTTTTCTGTCGTGCTTCGCTTGCGTGCACCTGCCGGACCTATTTCCGGACTATCATCTTCACGGTGCGTCCGTCGGCGAGGCGTACGATGTTGATGCCTTTGGTGGGCGACTGCAGTTGTCGTCCGTCAGGCATGTAGTAGGCCACGGGAGTAGCGTCCTTGTTGACAGTGAGGGCCGAAACGCCATCCGTCTCGCCACCTACCTTAGCCTTACGTGCGTTGACGACCTCTCCCGTCGTGCTGTCGATAAGCAGGGCCACGGCGCGCAACTTGTAGTTTTGCTGACCTGCGAGGATGCTCTTCGCCTTGCACGTCTGCGAGTCCTTCGACAGGTCGAAGCGGAAGGTGTATTCATAGTCCTTGTCGGCCTCGATCTGTTCCGGCAGGCTGCCTTCGATGAAACTGGGTCCGCTGAATCCTATGGCCACCATGTTGTAGGTGAGGTCATAGACGTAGCCGTCGCCCTGCGTGAACAGTTCCATGTCTGTGTCGGTGTATTCCGTGTTGTTGGGATAGTAGTTTTTCTGCGTCCAACTGTCCTCCTCGCCGCTCAGTCCGTCGGCGGTGAGGATGAAGCCCAGCTGATAGGGGTTGGCCTGCACGGGCAGCGGGAAGCGTACTGTGGCCTTGCATTCCACCTCCGAGGCGTTGTCCTCCGCATAGTTGGCTGCTAGGTTGATGTCGGCAGGCGCCAGTTGATCACACGCTTTGGCATAGGTTTCGTTCAGCAGGAAGTGGGTGCTGGGCTCATCACCGCTATAGGGGTCGGTGGGGTGTACGCGGTCTATGTATGCGCTGGGGAAAGAGGCCGTGCCATTAGGAAACTCCGGTCCCTCGTCGCCGCCGGCAAACTCCATCGGGTCGCGGTTGTGGTAGCTCACGCCCACGAAGTTGTCACCCAGGAGCGCGTCCATATTCTCCAGTCCCACAAATCCCTTCGGGCACCAGCCACACCATGTGCCTGTGTATTCCTCCAGCAATGCGCGCTTGGTGGGTACGAAACTCAGACTGTGGATGGTGGTCGAGGCGCTGGGGAGCGCGTTCTGGTTGGCCTCGCTATCGACTTTTGTCACCTGGATGGTGAAGGGGAAGTCGCCTGCATGGGGCAGCGCGTCGGCGGTCAGCGTGACGGTGGCCGAGGCATTGTAGTGTGCCGGCAGGGCCTTGTCCAGCGTGATATGTTTCTCCACGTGGTTATCTGATTCGCCAGGTGCGTTGTAGGCCACGTCTATGGAACTGACGGGCTGGCTTCCCTGGTTGCGGATGTTGAAGGTCAGCGTGTTGCTGCCCTCTCCTACCTTGAAGTATTGATCGTTCAGTGTGGGCGAGACCGATCGTGCTGGCAGTCCATCGATGAGCACCTGCATCGCCAGCATCATGTTGCGGTCGGCGGAGACGGAACTGAATCCCTCGTAGTAGGACCGGGTCGTGTGGAGGTAGAAGTAGTCGGGGTTGGTTCCGCTGATGGTTGTGATGGGCTTCGACACCTTCTCGTCCATCTCGAAGGAATAGCCTACATAGACGCCCTCGCTGGTGATGGTGTAGGGGGAGTCGAACGTCACGTCGATGAAACCTGGTCCGGGTGTGAACGACTTCACCTCGACGTTGGGAGTGAAACTATAGTCCGTCAGCTCCAGGCTCTTGCTGATCCACGCCTGAGCTTCGATGAGGTGGTCAATGTCATCGGGGAAGGGAATGCGTACACCCGTAATCTGGCTTCCGACGAGTCCTTGGTCGTTTTCGTCCACGGTCAGCCTGACGGCAACGTCATAGCTTTCCATCATTCGGGTGCCGTAGCTTGTGAGAGGTTCTGTGCCGGTATAGCCACCATAGGGGGTGGTCTGTGCCGCGGCAGGGGCTGCTCCCATCATTAGGGAGGCAGACAAGGCAAGTAAAGTCTTTTTCGTCATATTGTGGGTCTTTAATTGTTTTATTTCGCGTAATTGTCGTAAAGTTAGTGTTTTTTAGTGAGAGTTCCAAATAAATAATAGATTATCGTGGCTTTTTGTGGTGTTTTTTATAGAAGGCAGGGTGTTCAGAATCGTTTGGAGCCTTTGGCGAACCTTTCGCTTGACCTGGTAGGCAACTTGAGTGTTGCCTCTATCTGATCGGTTCTGTTGATTCTGGACACCCTGCCTTGGGTGGGGTTATTATCCGAAGACGAAGTTGAGGACGAAGAGCACGGCGAGGACCACGAGCGTGATGTTGAGATCGCGCCACTTGCCCGTGAGGAGCTTGGTCAGGACGAAGGTCAGGATGCCGAAGCAGACTCCGTCGGCGATGCTATAGCAGAGCAACATCATGATGACTGTGACGAAACTGGGGAATGCCTCGGACATATCCGTCATTTCGATGTGCTTGATGCCGTCGAGCATCAGGACACCGACGATGACCAGCGCACCACTCGTCGCCGCGCTGGGAATGAGCAGGAAGAGCGGAGCCAGGAAGAGGGCCACAAGGAAAAGAAGTCCCGTGACAAAGGAAGTGAGTCCGGATCGTCCTCCCTCGGCAATGCCGCTTGCGCTCTCGACATAAGTCGTGATGGTGCTGGAGCCGAGCATGGCGCCACAGGTCGTACCGATGGCGTCGCTCATCATCGCCTCGCTGACATGGGGAATCGAACCATCGGGGCGCACATTGCCCGTCTTGTAGCACAGGCCGACGAGGGTGCCCACCGTGTCGAAGATATTGACGAGCAGCAAAGAGATGACCACCAACACGGTCTTGATGTTCAGTAGCGAGGTGAAGTCAAACTGTAGAAATGTCGGTGCCACGCTCTTGGGCAGACTGACGGGAATCCAGTCGCTCTCCACCTGCGTCACACCCAGGGGAATGCCTATCAGCGTGGCAGCGATGATGCCATAGAACAAGGATCCTTTGACCCTGCGTGTCATCAGTACGGCGCTCAGCACGATGGCTATCCATCCCAGGATGGCCGTCGGGGTGAAGTCGCCCAGGCCTACGAAGGTGGCCTCGTTGGAGACGATGATGCCCGCGTTCTTCAGTCCGATGAAGGCGATGAACATTCCGATACCTGCCGAGACGGCGTAGCGCAGGTTGGTCGGGATGGCGTCCAGGATGCGCTCGCGCACGTTGAGGAAGGTGATGAGGATGAAGACCAGGCCCTCTATCAGCATGATGGCGAGGGCTTGCCGCCAGGAGTAGCCCATGGCCTGACACAGCGTGAAGGCGAAGAAGGCGTTCAGACCCATCGACGGAGCTTGGGCGAAGGGCAGCTTGGCCATGACGGCCAGCAGGATGGTGGCGATGGCCGAAGCAAGGGCGGTGGCGGTGAAGAGCGCACCACGGTCCATGCCTGTGGCGCTGAGGATGGCTGGATTGACGGCGAGGATGTAACACATCGTCATAAACGTGGTGAGGCCGGCCACCAGTTCTGTGCGGACGGTCATCGTGCGGGCGTCAAAGCCAAATAGTTTTTCGAGCAAAGGCATTTTCTCTCTTGTTCTTATTTATAGTTCCATGGATTTATTTCACCCGTGAGGTGACGCTATTCCTAAGTCCCTTCATCGAGACGAGGAAGGCTTTAGCCGCGCCAAACTTCAGGTACATATCGAGTCGGACCGGTACGTGGTTGAGGTCGTCGGTGACATAGAAGCGGGCTATCTCCTTCCACTTCCCCTTCTCGTACTCATAATAGGAGAGGCCGAGACAGCGGTAGGTGACGCCATTGTCGGCCCTCACCTTCGACTTGCCACGATACACGAGGCGGGCCGGGTCCTTTCCGTTGCCGTCCACGATGGGGAAGTTGACCACCTCACCCTTCTTCCATTTTTCGGGCGAGAAGGAGCGGGCTCTCATGAAGATGCTCAGCATGTCATAGACACAACCGTCGTAGGTCTTCTTGATCCAATGGTGCTTGCCGTCGTTGTCGATACGATGCTGGCGGGTGTGGGTCTTGCCGCCTCCGTAGCTGTAGAACACCTCATCGACGGTATAGCGCTTGCCCTCTCGCGCCCCTTTGCGGAAGTAGAGCGGCTCCATCTGCTTGCTGTTGTAAGCCAGCAGGGTGTCGCGCAGGACGAAGTAGTCGTCAAGCTTGCCGTTGCCCCTCGTCGTGAGGCTGGTGCGGTAGGCGGGTTTCCCATGGTAGGCTGTGGCCACGGTATAGTAGGAGGCCGTACCGGCCTTGACCCAGACAAACTTCCAGTTGTAATAGAGGTTGTAAGTCAAGAACTCACCGCTTTGGAAAGCGGTGTTGCGAAACGTGCATTGTGCTGCGGCGCTGGTGACTACCATGACGAGCAGCGAAAGAATCAGTTTTCTCATCATCCTAATATTTTATACTGACCTAATAGGCTGTTTTATAGACTTGGAATGTTGATCGTGGGACAGACCTTCTATTCTATTTCCTGGACTGGCCCAAGACGCTCGCGGGTATTTCTATTCCCAATTTTGCGGCTCGCTCGGCATTTCTGTGCTTCAACTGCTGCCGCTGCTTGTCGGCCTTCTGCCGCACGAGCTCGTTGGGTTTCTGCTGGAATAGCGACAGGGCATGGGGACTCCATGTCTCCGTCACGTCCCATTTGGCGCGACATTCTATCGCCTTCGGATAGTAATAGACCGCCTCGGGCTGTCGCCGAGTGGCAAACTCTCCCGTGTCCCAGCGCCCGTTGTCGTTGTCGTCTTCGATCAGTCGCAGGTAGTAGGTGCCCGGATGGACATAGAAGAAGTGGGCTGTGGCGTCGGTTGTGGCGATTTGTCGCACGACGTACCCCTGCTTGTTCAGCAGTTGCACGAGACACGGTTTGCCCGCCATCCCCGTCAGGGAGAGCGTCAGCGTGGCGTAGTCTTCCAGTTTATAGACGTTGAAGCCGAACTGCTCCGCTTTGGCCACCCGCCCGTAGATATCTGTGAAGGCGGCCGAGTCGATCTCCAGGCTGTATTCTGCCCCAGGCTCCCATTCGCCCACCAGTTCGTAGCGGCGTGGCGTGCCCGGTTTCTCGCCCAATAGATATTTGGCTTTATACCATAGCGTGTCGATCTTCTGATAGAGGTGTATCTTGGCCGTGTCGATCTCGGCGATGGGCACGGGCATGATGAATGCCAGGTTTTTGTCGGGATCCAGCTGTGAGGGCACGTCGTAGTCGGGCTCCAGCGTCAGATCGGGCATGATGGTCTGGTAGGGTTCGCCGCGCTCCTTGCGCTTGCGCTGCTCCTTCTCCCATTTCTTTTGGTTTTCAGCCTGGAGTTTCATTCTCCGCGCATACGGCACCTTGGCCAGCACCTGCAGGGTGTCGGTCTGTGGATGCAGCACGCCCGCCGTGTCGCAGACATTGTGGAGGACCGTCATGCGGAGCGTGTCGCTATTGACGAGGGCCGTGTCGCAGATCCAATAGGTGATGGTATCCTGGTTGAGCGAAGGTTCTACACGCAGGTCGCGGTCCGCGTCGAAGTTGAGACCTTTGACGACGGGCAGTTCCTTGTCGCCATAGGTGTAGAAGAGCGTGAAATAGTGTTCGTCCGAACGGTCCGCCTTGATGAAGTAGCGCTCAGTCTGCTCCTCAGTAAAGGCACGGAGCACGACGTCGTCGGGCAGGAAGTGGGTATAGCCCGTCGTGGTGATGTGGTCGATGTGGAGCGAGTCGCGCCAGATTGTGTCCTGACGGGTGTCGGGTTTCCACGAGGGTGTGAATATCTCGGGTGTGAACGCCATCTCCTCCGACTTCTGCGAGAAGCGATAGTCGTTGTTTTGGTCGCGGAGGGCATAGACGCGGTAGTCGCCCGCCTTCACGCCCTTGATGCAGAAGTGTCCTCTGCTGTCGGTACGCGCCACTCGCTGCATGGGCAGCGTGGCGAAAGCCGTGTCGTGGAGGTTGGCATAGAGGCCGACGAGTATTCCCTTCACGGGCTCCAGGTCTTTGGCATTGAGTACATAGCCGGCTATCTCCAGCGTGTCAATCTCCTGTCCTGTGGAGAAAGTATAGGTATAGTTGCCCATGGGGTTGCCCTCGTTGTTGTCCGAGATGGCGTCGGAGAAGTCGATCGTGTAGGTGGTGTTGGGAATGAGCGAGTCCTGCAGTTGCACGCTGATGCGCTTTCCCTGGGCCTTGATGACCGGCGCTTCGAGTTGCGGCGGCGAGACGACCACGTTCTCCGTGGCGTTTTGCAGCACGATAAACTCGTCGAAGCCGATCAGGATGCGGCTGCTGCTCACGTCCGTAGCGCCTTCGGCTGGCGACGTGGCGACGACGCGTGGTGGCAACTCGTCGTACCATCCGCCGTCGGGCTGCCCCATCTTGGCGCAGGAGGTGAGGATGGAGAGAATCATGAAGGCTCCCAGGGAGAACCCAAGCCCTCCCCTCTTCATCCATTCGTATATGCTCCTTGCCTTATCGTACTTCCTCATGTTCTCCTTATATATAATATACATTATAGCTTACGTCGGCTTCCATACCCAACTAACCCCTTTCACGCCCGAAGTTCTGCATCCCCGGGCTCTTTGCCGTTGAGCTCCAGCAGTTCGTCGATGTTCTTGCGGTTGTTGGAGAGTCGGGGCACCTTGTGCTGCCCACCCAGTTTTCCCTTGCGCTTGAGCCACTCGTTGAAGACACCCTTCCTTGCGACCACTACCTCCAACTGCTGGAGCGTCACGTCGTGGAATCGCTTTGCCTCGTAGTCGCTGTTGATCTCCTGCAGCCGCTTGTCGAGGGCGGCGGCAAAGGCCGGGACGCTCTCGGGAGCCTTGGCAAACTCGATGAGCCATTGGTGGCGGCATTTGCCCTCGTCGTTCATGAAGACGGGGGCGGCCGTGTATTCGCTCACCACGGCCCCGGTCTGCTCGCAGGCGTAGGCCAGTCCCTTCTCGGCGTTGTCCATGATCAGTTCCTCGCCGAAGGCGTTGATGAAGTATTTCGTGCGCCCCGTGATGATAAACTTGTAGGGGTCGCGCGAAGTAAACTGTACCGTGTCGCCTATCTCGTAGCGCCACAGTCCGCAACTCGTGGAGATGAGCATCGCATAGTTGCGGCCCAGTTCCACGCCTTCGAGTGGCACGATGTTGGGACGTTCGCTGCCCAGCTCGTCCATGGGCAGAAATTCGTAGAAGACGCCATAGTCGAGCATCAGCAGCATCGAGGCGTCTGTCGGGTCGTCCTGTATGCCGAAGAATCCCTCGCTGGCGTTGTAGGTCTCCATGTAGTGCATCCCCGGTTTGGTGATGATGCGCTCGTATTGTGAACGATAGGGGGTGAAGGCTATGCCGCCATGGAAGAAGACTTCGAGGTTGGGCCACACCTCCTCCAGATGTTCCTTGCCGCTCAACTCCAGGACGCGCACGAGGACGCTCAGCATCCACGACGGCACACCCGAGATGTTGGTGACGTTCTTGTTCATTGTCTCGCGGGCGATGCGGTCGCGCTTCAGTTCAAAGTTGCTGATGAGCGCCGTCTCCTTCTTGGGCACGCGGATGAAGTTGACCAGCGGGTTGATGTTTTCGATGAGGATGGCGCTCAGGTCGCCGACCAGCGAGTTGGGCAGGTCGTAGTTGGGCGAATGGCTGCCGCCGAGTATCAGCGAGCGTCCTTCGAAGATGTGGCTTTCGGGATGGTTGCGCAGATAGAGGGCCACGACGTCGCCTCCGCCCTGGTAGTGGAGGTTCTTCAGACCCTCCGGCGTCACGGGGATAAACTTGCTTTTGTCGTTGGTTGTCCCCGACGACTTAGCATACCATTTCACCTCGCCTGGCCACAGGATGTTCTTCTCGCCGTGGCGCATCCGGTCGATGTCCCCCTTCAGTTCCTCGTAGGTGTTGACGGGTATGAATTTGGCAAAGTCCTCATAACCCTTCATCATCGGGAAATAGTGTGACTGGCCGTACTCCGTTTCCTTGCCACGGCTGATGAGGTAGCGCAACACCTCGTTCTGAAGGGCCGCGCCACCTTGTTTATAATGTTCCAGCTCTTTCCAACGCGGTCGGAAGTATAGCTTGCTTATGATACTTGTCAGACTCATTGCCTAAGAGTACAATTTCTTTGAATGTGCAAATTTACCCTAAAAATAGCGGAAAGCCTTACATTTTACGTTTTTTAATATGAAGGCATGTTTTAGCGATGTGCTTCTAAGAGAATATGTGCCATTGTTAAATGTGGATAATTGTATGGGGGGGGTAGATGGTGCTAATTGGAAATGTTGTAATTTTGCAGTCGCAAAAAAATGTTGAACTATTAGATTCTTGGAAAAGGTCGGTTGCCATAAGTCCTTGAGAGCAAGTCCTCGTGCAGCTCGTTGGCGCCGTCTTTGAGAAGCGATTGTGCTTTGGCGAAGAAAGAACAGGATAACTTTTTGCTTTAGCGGCTTTGGCTATCGCCTGCCCTGTTCGCCAGGTCTTTAGACCATACGGACAGAACACGTTTTCTTGGCCTGTCTATTCGTCCAGTTGCAGACTGATATAGTCCTCGTGGATGACCAGGCATTTGATTGGTACATAGATAGAAAGATAGGGAGCAAGTGCAGGCAATGCTGTGCTTGCTCCCTATTCTTCGTCCTGGAACGAGGATGGCTATCAGGGCTTATTTCATAAAGACGAAATAGACCGCGGCTATCAAGCAGACGAAGGCTGCGAGATGGTTCCATTGCAAATGCTGGCCTTGGAAGAGCAGGTTGGCGATGACGGTAAAGACGACAAGCGACACCACCTCCTGGATCACTTTGAGCTGGATGAGCGAGAACGGGCCTCCTGTGCCCTCGAAGCCGATGCGGTTGGCGGGCACCTGGCAGCAGTATTCAAAGAAAGCAATACCCCACGAGAAGGCGATCACGCCTATCAGGGGCCAGTACTTGCTCACCCCAGTCTCCTGAAGTCGTAGGTGACCATACCAGGCGAGCGTCATAAAAACATTGCTCAGAAGCAAGAGCAAGATCGTATAGATTCCCTTCATGATGATTTACGAAAGAGCTTGATGATTCAGTTTTTTTTCCACCTCTGCAAGGTCGAAACCAATGGCTGCTGCGATTGCTTCCGTTGTCATACCGTTGGCGTGCATGGTCTTGATAAGTTCAGCTTTGCCTTCAGCGCGTCCTTTTTCCATTCCTTCTGCCAGTCCTTCAGCGCGTCCTTTTTTCTCTGCAGTCTCTGTGACGGCACACATGTCCCAAAAGTCCTTTTGGCTTTCCCGGTAGCTTCGCAGGTCGTTGCTGTTGAACTTAGCAATCTCCGCCTGCTCAAAGAAACGCTGAAAGATCGCGTCTTGTAGTGCGGCGGGTCGCTCCATGAGGGTGGCGAGGTTCTTGATAGCATAGAGCCACTTGTCGAAGTCGGTGACGAGCTCCTGCTCTGTCTTTCTGAATTTAGGCATTTCGAGGTAGATATATGTGAGCTTGTCGTAGAACACCTCTTTCGTGTGGGTGTCCATGAGCTTCACCTCCCGACGCATGTAGTCCGCGTTTCCCTCGTCTATACAGAAGTTGAGTATGCCGATGGTATAGACCTTGTTGAGCTTGAAGTTCCATCGTCCTTGTGGCGCCTGCTCCTGAACGGGGAAGGTGCTGTAGAATATGCTTCTATCCTTAAAGTATTCTTGTTCGGCCTTCTGCATCTCTATCAGGAATTTTTCTCCCTTTTCGTTCTCGCAATACACGTCGAAGACGGCCTTCCTTTCTGCGGCATTGTGGCCGAGATGCTCCACGTTGAGGTAGTTGAGGGTTTTGATGACCTCGGTCCCGTCAAACAGCGAGTTGAGGAAGCTGATGAGCAGGTCTTTGTTGGCTTCTGTCCCGAATAGCTTTTTGAAAGCGAAGTCGGTATAGAAGTTGACGTATCGTTCTTGCAATGCTGAATGGCACATATCTGATTTGTCTAAACAGTTTCTTTTCTTTTTCAGTCTGCTAAGTTACGCTTTTTGTCGCATACAACCAAGCAAAAGGCAGCTTTCTTTTCCGTGAGCGTTTATTTCTGCCTTGTCAAAGCAAAAAAGCGGCATGTTTTTGTTGTCGCTTGTGTCGCTGAGAAGCCAGCCGGGTCTGGCACGAGTCTCGTAAATAGGTGTAGATTAGAGGTGTGGATCAAAAACCATTCTTAGGAGTCGCCCTATTCAGCAGTTAATGGGCAGAAATTTTGCCGTTGCCGTTGGAATTTTGTACTTTTGCACCCGTCATCATACGAACAAATAGATCATGGCTCAGGAACTCAAACAGACTACGACGCAGGCGGCGGTCCAGGTGCAAGGCCACAGGCTCACGCAGCAACAGATGTTGCAGGTGCGTTTGCTGGAGATGCCGTTGACGGAATTGGAGGAGAACGTCAGCGCGGAAATCTATGACAATCCTGCCCTTGAGGTGGGTCGCGAGCACGAGGAAGACGACTCTTCTGCCTCTACCGATTCTGCTGAATCCTTCGAAGAGCAGCAGGAGCGGGAGGAAAGACAGGACGCCCTTGACTCGGCCCTGGAGCGAATAGGAGGCGAGGACAATGACCTGCCCGTCTATGATCCCCGTTCGCAGCCTACCGATACGGCCGACTATGAAGGTATGGTCTATGGCGACCCTGTCTCTTTTGTGGACAAACTCATGGAGCAGATGGGTGAGCGCGAACTGACGAGTCGGCAGCAGGAGATATTGGAATATCTGATCGGCAGTTTGGATGATGACGGCCTGCTCCGTATCTCCCTCGACAGCATTGCCGACAAGTTGTCTATCTACCAAGGTCTGGACGTGGAGGAAAAAGAGGTGGAGCAGATGTTGCTGGTCTTGCAGGATTTCGATCCACCTGGTATTGGCGCGCGTAGCCTTCAGGAGTGCCTTTTGCTCCAAGTGCATCGCAAGCAACGTGCTCTCCGTCCCGTCAATACCGAGGAGAAAAAGGCCCTGGCACAGTTCTATAACCTCCTCTATACCATCATACAGGATGACTGGGACGCCTTCTCCAAGAAGCGGTGGGACAAGCTGCAGCAGCAGTTGAAGCTTTCTGCCCCCCAAATAGCGGCCCTTCAGCGAGAGGTGCGCAAGCTCAATCCGAAACCAGGATCTTCGATGGGAGAGACGATGGGGCGCAGCACCAATCAGGTGACTCCCGATTTCCTGGTCGATAGCAATGACGACGGCACGGTGACCTTCGCCCTCAACCACGGCAACCTCCCCGAGCTGCGCGTCTCGGCCCAGTATGAGGAGATGGCCCGTGCTTACAAGGACAACAAGGCCTCAATGAACCGCAGGGAAAAGGAAGCCCTGCTCTATGCGCGCGAAAAAGTGGAACGCGCGCAAGGATATATCGAGGCTGTCAAGCAGCGTCGCCATACGCTCTTTGTGACTATGAAGGCCATCATTGCCATCCAGCACCGCTTCTTTGTCGATGGCGATGAGGCCGATTTGCGACCGATGACACTCAAGGATGTCGCCGATCGCACAGGGCTGGATATCTCCACCATCAGTCGTGTGAGCAACATCAAGTATGCCCAGACGCGCTGGGGCACGTTCCCGTTGCGCTTCTTCTTTACCGAAGGCTACACGACCGATAGCGGAGAAGAACTCTCCACCCGCAACATCAAGATGGCGCTCAAGGCGCTCATAGATCAGGAGGACAAGCACAAACCACTCTCCGACGACGCCTTGGCCAAAGCCATGGGAGCCAAAGGAATGCCGATAGCCCGCCGTACTGTCGCCAAGTATCGCGAACCACTCGGGTTGCATGTCGCAAGAT